>Ga0074195_1001054_pt1 | contig 43095 bp, 46 predicted proteins | sample EPASupsiteHSE623_FD_64525 | JGI IMG/M metagenome (GOLD analysis project Ga0074195, IMG submission 64525) | Bioremediated contaminated groundwater from EPA Superfund site, New Mexico - Sample HSE6-23 | ecosystem: Environmental > Aquatic > Deep subsurface > Groundwater > Contaminated ...
CAAGATACCGTGTAATAGCAGATGTGAGGGTTGTTTTCCCATGGTCTATATGTCCTATGGTTCCGATATTCACATGTGGTTTGTTTCTTTCAAACTTTTTCTTAGCCATAAAGGACCTCCGTTACATTTTTTTCTCTATTTTTCATTAATGTTTCATAAATATGCTGCGGTACAGGAGTATAGTGAAAAAACTCCATGCTGAAATTGCCCCTTCCTTGCGTTGCTGAACGCAGACGGGTTGTATATCCGAACATTTCGTCCAATGGCATATGTGCAATTATATACTTAAAACCATTTTTGTCGCCAAGTTCTGCGATCCTGCCGCGTCTTGACGATATATCACCAATCACAATACCCAAAAAATCATTTGGTATGCTTATATCTACCTTCATAATGGGTTCAAGGATTACAGGATTCGCCTTTCTTACTGCGTCTTTTAAACCCATAGATGCGGCAAGCTTAAAGGCAAGCTCCGATGAATCCACTTCGTGATATGAACCGTCAATAAGCTCAACCTTCATATCTACCATGGGATACCCGAGAACAACACCTTTTTCCATGGTTTCCCTGATGCCTGTTTCAATGCTGGAAATATACTCTCTTGGGATTGAACCGCCAATTATTTTGTTCTCAAAGACAAAATCAGTACCTTCGAGCGGCGAAATAGTTAATACTACGTGTCCGTACTGGCCGCGCCCGCCTGATTGTTTTATATATTTACCTGTACCCGTCACACTCTTTGTTATTGTCTCTCTATATGCCACCTGTGGCGGTGATGATATCATTTCAAGGTTGTGTTCCCTCTTTGCTCTGTCCATTATAATTTCAAGATGAAGTTCTCCCATACCGGAAAGTATTACTTCACCCGTTTCACTGTCAAGGCGAACATTAAGGGAAGGATCTTCAACGGTATACCTGTTAAAAACAAGCCACATTTTCTTCAGATCATCTTTTTTTCTTGGTGCTATTGCGCAGGAAACAACAGGAATCGGAACCTCTATGTTCTCGAAAAAAACCTCTAATCCGGGATGGGTAAGAGTATCTCCTGTTGACACTCCTTTTAAACCTACGATTGCGCAAATATCGCCGGCTTCTACCTTCTTCACTTCTTCTCTCTTATTTGCATGAAGTCTTAGTATTCTGCCGACTCGCTCTGTTTTTGACTGCGCGCAATTCATTACCGTATCACCGGTCTTCAAAACACCGGAATATACCCTTATGTAACTCAAATGACCAACAAAAGGATCGTTCATTATCTTGAATATAAGCCCACTGAATGGTTCGTCGTTAGTGCCTTCAAAAGCACCTTCCGTCCCTTCTTCAGTCCAATATTGATAAGGAGATACATCCTTTGGTGAAGGAAGATAATCAACAATTGCATCAAGAAGCGGTTGAACTCCTTTATTCTTAAATGCGCTTCCACACAGGACAGGCGTAACAGTCCCATTTAATGTGCCCTTTCTTATCACTTCTCTAATACTTACCTCATCAATCTCATATCCTTCCAGATATTTCTCCATAAAACTGTCTTCCACACCTGAAAGCATCTCCATCATATTTATTCTGGCATTATCAGCTTTATTTTTAAGTGATTCAGGCACTTCACAGACAGTGTAATCAAAACCCAGCCTGTCTTTATCATATAAAATTGCTTTGTTCTTTATTACATCAACGGTCCCTATAAACCCATCTTCGTTCATGATGGGAAAATGAAGAACCAACGGATTTGCCTTTAAATTTTCTCTTATCATCCGGACACAGTTCTCAAAATCAGCACCGGATCTGTCCATCTTGTTTACATATGCAATTCTCGGAACTCTATATCTGTCAGCCTGTCTCCAGACAGTCTCTGATTGAGGTTCAACGCCTTCCACTGCCGAAAATAATGCCACTGCGCCATCAAGCACTCTAAGTGATCTTCCCACTTCTATCGTAAAGTCTATATGTCCTGGCGTATCTATGATATTTATCCTGTGTTCTCTCCAGAAACAAGTAGTTGCAGCAGCGGTTATAGTAATACCTCTTTCTTTTTCTTCTTCCATCCAGTCCATAGTGGAAGCGCCGTCGTCAACTTCACCTATCCTGTTATTAACCCCCGTATAGAAGAGCATCCTCTCTGTAGCAGTTGTTTTTCCGGCGTCAATATGCGCCATGATACCTACATTTCTAACAATTTGATTCATTCATTTTACCTTAGATTTACCACCTGTAGTGAGCAAACGCCTTGTTCGCTTCGGCCATCTTGTGGGTATCTTCTCTCTTTTTTACTGCACCACCCTTGTTGTTACAAGCATCAAGGATCTCTCCTGCAAGTTTTTCTCTCATTGTTCTTTCTGATCTTTCTCTTGCATATCTTATAAGCCATCTTATGCCCAGCGACATTTTCCGATTTGCTCTTACCTCAACCGGAACCTGATATGTTGCTCCTCCAACCCTTCTTGCTTTTACTTCTATTTCAGGTCTGATATTTTCTATAGCTTTGTGAAATGCCTTCAGCGGATCGTCTTTCAGTTTATCCTCAATAACATTAAAAGCACCGTAAACTATTTTTGTTGCCGTGCTTTTTTTACCGTCCAGCATAACGCAGCTTATCAACCTCTGCACAAGGAAATCATTGTATTTTAAATCAGGTAATTTTTCCCTTGTCGAAACGTGTCCCTTTCTTGGCATGCTTTAAACTCCTCTATTTACTATCGTTCAAAATCCTCTACTGCTTAGGTCTTTTTGCACCGTATTTGGATCTGCTTTTCTTTCTGTTTGCCACACCGCTTGCATCAAGTGATCCCCTGATTATATGATATCTGACACCAGGTAAATCCTTAACCCTGCCGCCCCTTATCAGGACAACCGAGTGCTCTTGAAGATTGTGGCCAATGCCGGGTATGTACGTAGTAACCTCAATGCCGTTGGTCAATCTCACACGGGCTACCTTTCTTAATGCCGAATTCGGTTTTTTAGGAGTCGTTGTATAAACCCTTACACAAACTCCTCTCTTTTGCGGACAATTCGTAAGTGCCGGAGAAGAGCTCTTCTTTTTAACGACTTCTCTCCCAAGCCTCACTAATTGATTAATAGTAGGCATCAATATCCTCCAAAAAAAATAATTCCCTAATCTTTTTAAGGGAAATCAAGCTCAGCGAAAACTTTGGTATGTTAAACGATTTTACCTTTCATGTCAAGAGAATTTTCCTGATAATCAAGGACATTGGGGCAATAATATTCAGCAACAAAATTGTAAAATGATTGTTTTCGACCACCATTAAAGAATAATATCATAAAAACCTTTTCAAAAGTAGCATGATCACTCTTTTCTATCATTCCGATAAAGGCGGAATCCTGTAAATTCAACTAATTCTTGGTACCTTTTTTCCTGGCATGACAGCATTTTAGAGTTTTGCAAAGGCCTTGTTTTAATAGCAAAATTATTGCGTGGAAGGAATCTCAATTAATATTGTCACAAAGCAGGTGAAGGCTTTCCTGTTGACAAGTGCTGTTTGCATGATATTATTAAACACATAAACGCTATTAATTTAAATTCATTTAATTTAGGAGGAATTCGATATGCTTAAACCAACAAAAATTCTTGTTCCCACAGACTTTTCTGAATATTCAAATAAAGCATTGAGCCAGGCAATTGATATTGCAAAGCATTATAATGCAAAGGTTTTTCTTATTCACGTTGTTGAAGAACATACGATTCAGACTGTTGATGAATATTCTATTGGGATTGAAGTCGTACAGGAGCTTGAAGGCAAGATTTTAGCAATAGCCAAAGAAAAAATGCAGAAGCAATATGAAAAATTCTATGAAGATAAGAGTATAGAGATTATTACAAATATCAGAGTTGGCATATCTTATGAAGAAATATTAAAAGAAGAACAGGATAAGGATATAGATCTCATTGTCATTGCATCTCTCGGGAGAACGGGCATTTCAAAATATCTTCTCGGAAGCGTTGCGAGAAATGTTTTAAAGGGGGCTAAGTGTCCTGTATTGCTAACTAAATAGCTTTATTACCTTTTGCTTAACCTTAAAGTGATGTTTTGAAGTGTCATGGCATTAATTAGGGCTATCACAATATCAGGAATTGCAGTCACACGTCTGAGTCGTTGGAATGAAAATGCGGTATCGGTAAATTATGGCTTAAATTATGCCATATTTAGCTTATCCGGTATACCTAAAGTGTGTTGCGTTTCAAATAATTACTTCATTGATATTTTAGACTGTTGAATACAATCCATTTCAATAATGATCAATTGATAGGTAGGTTCTTTTTTTAAATTGAGTTCAGTTATTGTTGTTTTGTATTAATTCTATAATAAATTATTTAACCTGCAATAAAACTAACTTTATATCTTTCTGCTAAAAAATTCTGAAAAGTTTTTACCATTGAAAAACCCACTTTCAGCTTTTCTCTCTCTACTTCGCTTAACTGCATTGGGTCTATGTAGTTTGTCGGCTCTAAATCCATTGATGCCCGCTTTATTTGACTTTTAAGTCTTGTATATATGAAAAAATCGAGGCTTGCTTCAACCTCATGTAACTCATCGTCAGGTACAATGTTTTTCCCCATTAATTTATTGATTTTATCACTTGTTCCTCCATCCATTATTCCAGCTTCAAGCGCAAGAATTTTAATCCCCTCAGTTAGCGGAAATATGCCTGTCATTTTAATATCCAGCTTGCCTACATGTTCACCCTTCTTTTCAACTTTAAACCCACCAAGAAAATTAAGAGGCGGTTTGAACCTCAAAATATTATTTGCCATATGTGCAAGAAAAACATGGTTTTGCTTAATGACATTCAAAACCCGCTCTTTTAATCGTTTCTCCAAATTTATGTCGCCATAGACTGTCCGCAAATCAGAAAACATACTGTAATTCAGGATATTTTCCGGGGTAGGCTCACTGACCCATCCTTTTACTGTTTCACTCCAATCGGACAGACTCCTCCTCCAAAGCACATTTTTTGCCATAATACCGCCAGGGCATGAAGGAAAACCTATGTCTACAAGACTATCAATCAGCTTTACTGAAAAGTTCTCAAGCATTTTTAGTTCTTTTTCCTGGATTTCATCAATGTATACAATTGCATTGTCCTGATCTGTTTTAAGGGTCTGCTCCATTCTCCCCTCGCTTCCCAGGACAAGAAAAGCAAACTTTTTCGAAAAAACAGGCATTTCATGTTCAAACAGAAGTCTTATCACCTTTGAAATAATCAAATCATTCAGGTATGAAATCAACCTGATAAGGTCTCTGGGCTTAATCTGGGCATTAAATAGATTTGTTATATACTTGAGCATATTGTTGTTAATAGTTTTGAGATCATCCATGGTGTCTGCAGATTCCAGGTCCTTCATAAAGTATAGAGCTATGTCAGTCTGAAATCTTATTATGTCTGTATCTGTAATAACGCCCAATAATTTTCCGCTTTCTTCCACCACAGCAAGTCTGTGTACATGATTTTTCATCATTTTATAAACAGCTTCTGAAAGAAAATCATCTTCTTTAACTGTGATCAAAGGTGTGCCCATGATCGACGAGAGATATACACGAGATGGATCTAATCCTTCTGCCAGAACCTTATTCCTCAAATCTCTGTCAGTAACCATACCAACAGGCATGTTATTATCTGATACTACGACACCGGAAACATTCTTCTCTTTCATCAGCAGGGCAATATTAAATGCAGACATATCAATCTTGCAGATAAATATATCCTTTTTATAGACTTCTCTGACTTTAACAAAATAAAGTGATTCTTCTTTAAGCAATAAAGTTCCCCTTAGACAAAGAATAATAATTTAAAAAGGGGCCACAGAATGTGGCCCCTTTTTAAATTATTCAGAACCTACACCGAGATATGTCCTTAGTTTCTCATCTTCAAATTTCTGCTCAGCTTCCTTGTCCGGCCAGATCAATGAAGCTATTATGCCGCATATAAAAGAAAGCGTCATCGATATTATGGCAGGATTTTTTAATGGAAAAATAGCTTCTTTAAACTTAAATACGTCAACCCATACTGTTGGGCTTAAGATAATGAAGGCCGTTGCCGATATTGAACCGATTAGGATTGATGTAACTGCCCCGGCAGTTGTAAACTTCCTCCATATAATGGACATAAAAAGTGCTGGGAAGTTACCGCTTGCCGCAATTGCGAAGGCAAGACCTACCATAAATGCAACATTCTGGCCTTTAAAAAGGATACCGAGACAAATTGCCACAATACCGAAGATAATTACTGCTATCCTCGCTACCTTTACCTGTTCCGCTTCACTTGCATGTCCCTTTCTGAATACGGAAACAAAAATGTCATGCGACATAGCTGATGCCGCTGAAAGCGTAAGTCCTGCCACAACTGCAAGGATGGTTGCAAAAGCAACTGCTGCAATGAATCCCATGAAGGGCGTACCGCCAAGAAGTTCACTAAGCAAAAGTGCTGCCATGTTGCCGCCTTTGTCGATCTTGGTAATCATATCCTTTCCCACCAAAATTGCGGCCATAAAGCCCACTACCGGGATAATGCAATAAAAATAACCGATAAAAGTAGTGGCATAAGCAACTGATTTTCTTGCCTCTTTAGCATTCGGTACAGTAAAAAACCGCATTAAAATATGTGGAAGGCCAAGAAGCCCCAGCATTAATGCAAGTCCGAGGGAAATAGCGTCAAGAGGGTTCGATACAAGACCGCCAGGCTCTAACATTTTCTTTCCTATCTCGGGAAGATTCTGCACTGCACCATAGACGTTCCCGGGATTGAATCCGAATTTTGACAAACCAAGCAGTAAAAGGAGTGTAACGCCGAAAAGGAGTAAGCACGCCTTGATAATCTGCACCCATGTAGTGGCAAGCATGCCGCCGAAAAGCACATAGCAGAGCATTACACAGCCAACAATAATTTCTGCCGCTTCGTACGGTATACCGAACATAAGTTTGATTAAACTACCTGATCCGACCATCTGTGCAATCGTATATGCAAGAACAACAAGGATTCCGCCAATTGCGCTGGCAATCCTTATGGGTGTCTGTTTCAGTCTGAAGGCAACAACATCAGCAAAGGTAAATTTGCCGAGATTCCTTAATGGTTCTGCAATAAGAAACATAAGCGCCGGCCATCCGACAAGCCATCCTGTAGCATAAATCATACCATCATATCCTTTCAAAGACACCATACCGGCAATTCCCAGAAATGAAGCTGCCGACATATAGTCACCAGCCAATGCCATACCGTTCTGAAAACCGGTTACGCTCCTGCCCGCAGCGTAATACTCAGCGGCTGTTTTTGTCTTCTTTGCCGCCCAGTAAGTAACCATGAGCGTAAAGAATACAAATATTGCAAAAAACAAAATTGAAATAAAATTAGGTGTTCCCAAACTTGTCTGCATCTTCTTCCTCCTTGCCCTATCGTAATTCTTTCTTTAGTTCTTCGACTTTTTTGTCATATGAAAAATTTGCCCATATAACATAGATAAAAGTCAGTATCCAGGCGAGCACAATAACTAAGACACCTAAGATAATGCCGTAGTTGGTATAAACGCCTACTTTTTCTGCAAGGAATTCTTTGTTATAGGCAATAAGAAGAATGTACCCATAATACACAACAAAAAGCAATGCGGTGAGTATAAAACTGACTGTCCATCGGGTAGTTACAAGACTCTTGAATTTCGGGGAATTCACAATATCATGAACACTTTTTGCCATAAAACCTCCTAAATATATTTATTTTTCAGGCACTCAAGCTTTTTCTTGCTCATAACCACGCTGTTATAGCTGAATGTTAAAGAAAACTCACCCTGCAACATGTATATCCCAACGCAAAAAAAACAAAAAAGCTTCACATACCCCTCTTAAAAGTGGGATACCATAAACTAATCATTTCATAATTGTCAATAAAATATTTTGACATCATTTGTTATATATCTTAAATATTGCATACAATGAAAGTGCATTTCGTTTCTTATATGTATGCAATTACACTACATAATATGTTGGCTTACGATGGATTTGCAAGGTTATTCAGGTCTATATCCCCATCAAGATGTAATTTCAGGAGGGACGAAGAATAACTCATTACTTTAAGCAACCATTCATGGGTTCTGGGCAGTTCGTTCGGGGCGATTTCAAGGGTAACAAATCCACTATATTCTAATCTTCTCATAGTATTTAACAATCTTACTATAGGCAATTCACCTCTGCCTATCCCCAGATGGCTCTTTTCTCTCCAAAGGCTATAATCACTCATATGGACATTTTTTAAACGTCCCGTATCATGATAGGCAAAAAACCCATCAATAATATCATACCCATACGTCCCTATGTGCGTAATATCATATGTAAAGTACAGGTTTTTATTTAAACCGAATTTAATCAATTTTTTAAAATTATTTAAGACATAAGGAGGAATCATTAACTTTATGAGAGGCATATTTTCTATATCAAGAAAAACGTTCTCACAATCAAGCTCTTTTTGAAAATCATTTATTTTTTTGAACCATCTGTAAAAAGCTATTTCTCTTGCCAGCCAGGAAGGTGGATGAAACGTCACAACCTGTGCATTCAAATCTTTTGCTAATTCAACGCTATGCCTCAGGGCTTGCGCTTCATTTCCCCATGCAGCAATGTGTACATAAGGGGCATGTATGGAATAAACAGGGAGAATATCAAGGCACTCCTCAACTTCTCTTTTATATCCTTTTCTGTTAAAGTTTTTACCGATCACAAATTCACAGCCGTCAAAACCGGCTTCTTTCACCAGCGAAAATACCTCTGTAATTGGCAAATGCGACAGCGAGCCGGTAGAAAAAAGAATTTTCATATAATGCCTCTGTAATTTATAATCATTACATTATGTAATAACACTTTGCCGCAGTTATCAATCTTTAAAACCCATTCTTTTTATCATTTAAAATATACGTGTTAATATAATATCTCTTTTACACAATTTCTAGCACATTTTATAATTCAGGTATTTATGCTTTGACATCTATACAAAATACTGCAATAGTTGAATTAATTTTGTTTATTTTATTGTTTTTATTAAAGCAATACCGACATTTAAAGATCATTTCAGTATTGAAATAAGTACATTGTGATATATTTCGCATATTAAATATTTTTTATTACGCTTTAAAGTTATTAAGTAATCTGATTGTGAGAATTTTCGCAAATAAATATTGCATTCATGGAAGCAATTGTTTAATATAAAAACGCTATGTATGGTAGCTATATTGCTCTTATTAATCTAGGAAAAACTCTAAAATTAATCAAATTAATTGAATATCTGGAGGTAAATAAAGATGGGTACTGCAAATTTAGAAACTAAAAGATGGATTATTGCTGGAGCTGCAGTTGTTATGCAGCTTTGTCTTGGAACTGTGTATGCGTGGTCGGTTTTTAAAAAGCCTCTCATGACCGCCCATGGGTGGAGTGAGACAGGCACTCAGGCTGCGTTTATGATTCTAATGGCGGTAGTAGGTACTGCTGCCGTTTTCGGCGGAACACTGGTCGATAAAAAAGGTCCCAGATTTGTAGCTACCATTGGCGGAATTCTCTTCGGCATCGGGACAATTCTTACAGGAGTTGCCGACAAAATGGGAAGTCTCACTCTTCTTTATGTCGCTTATGGCATAATTGGCGGGATCGGTAACGGGTTCGGTTATGTTACGCCAATTGCAACGCTGATCCGCTGGTTTCCTGATAAAAGAGGTTTAGTTACCGGTCTGGCTGTTATGGGTTTCGGGGCCGGGGCTTTTTTTATGGGACAGATTGCACCCAAGATGGTTATCAGCATGGGGGTAGCAAACACCTATTTTATTTGGGGCGTTATCTTTCTGATTCTCGTAACAGGCGCTGCACAGTTTTATACAAATCCTCCTCAGGGATGGTTGCCGGCTGGTTTTAAGCCCGCATCAGCTAAAGGCAAATCAGCAGCAGATTCCATTCCATTTAATGCTGCCATTAAAACCAGACAGTGGTGGACATTGTGGCTCATGCTTTTCTTAAATGTTTCAGCGGGAATCGGCTTAATTTCGCAGTTATCCCCCATGGCTCAGGACGTGTTAAAAAACACAATACAAGGTCAGCCGACACCGGAACAAATGAAGGCATTGGCTATAACAGCCGGTACCGTCCTTGCAATTGCTTCAATCTTTAACGGACTCGGAAGATTACTATGGTCGTGGCTCTCTGATGCGATCGGACGGAAGGCTGTTTTTGCCATCATGTTCATTTCACAGGCTGTCCTATATATGCTCCTACCAAAGATAGCCAATGTTATCATGTTCGGTATCATGGCAAGTTACCTTCTTGCATGTTACGGCGGCGGTTTTGCCACCATGCCTGCCTTTGCTGCAGATACTTTTGGCCCTGCTTATATAGGTAGGGTTTATGGGACTATGCTTACAGCATGGAGCTGCGCAGGCATTGCAGGGCCTCTTGTATTCGCCCGTGTAAAAGAAGCAACGCAGAATTACGAGGGCGCTCTTTTTACTGCAGCAGGCATGTTGGTGGTAGGTTTTCTTCTTGCAGTAACATACAAAACAGAATGGCCATAATAATAAGTTTGTAGTAAAATATCAAGGAGGAAAGATTGGTGGCATAAGAATCTTTCCTCCTTTTTGTTTGATTAGGATTTGCTTTAAGGTTAAATAAAAGTACTATTTTAGGACATTAATACCTTGTTAAATATTTTAAAGGCAACAAACAGAATGACACTGAAAAGCAATATTGCGCGTAATATTTTGGACTCGCTGGCAATATCCAAAGCAATCAAAGATATACACATCGAAGAAGTAAATTCGCCATGGGATGAAAAAGTAATACTTTTAACAAAACTAAAGGGTTATACCGACGTCAAGCTTTACTTATGGAAAAACAATACTTTTTTATCCGGCAGAATTCATCGACTTTTTCTGTATATCTCTGATGCTCTTGACAAGGACTTTAATTACGACGCAAAAATTGTACCTCACGGCACATGGGAGCATAAAATACGTGAAACATATAACCATATCTGGGGAATCTACGTAGATAACCGCATAGCAAGGATGCAAATGGAAAATTTCTTTGATAAAACCTTGCGTAGGAATCTTTTCATCGATGCACAAAAAAATCTGCCCTGGCCTGTTTCAAATTTAATTTTCGAAAAATTATGGAACAAGGAGAAATATACACATAATGAAATTATTCACTATGCCAATAATCTTGAAGAGCTTTCAGGAATAGACGGTACATCAGAGCTGAATGCCTTTGAGATAGAGATCGGCAAATCTCTTACGGATCGAACTGCGAGAAAACACATTGAAAGCATAGCATCGAACGCTATAAGAGATATTGCATACAATATTATTAATTTTACTGCCAGCCGTTGTAAAGGAACGCTGATTGAATCTTCTTACTATGGCATATACTTCATGTATGACCAGGAAATTTTTGCAGAAATGTTAACGACTAAAACCGATGCCCTTCATTTAACACTTTTTGACTTTAACTCAAATATACACAAATCATATATCGTAACAGAGGGTTCGGAAGAAATCTATGCTATTCAACAAGTTATAAAAACTATTTATGATAATATCGCCAATCATTCACGTCTTAAGGCGATAAAAAACCCGTATACTGCACCTATTGAAAAATGAGAAAATGTACTTTAATGTTAAGGGGAAAAGGCTTGACTGATAAACTTTTAAAAGTTAATATCACTAATAATATTGAGGTAAATATATGAATTTTTTATACTTTAAAGATTGGGGCATTTTCCAAAAGGTTATGAGTATATCCATAATACTTAACCTTCTCATTATAATATCATCATTCTTCTATCTAATTCCTCTTGTAGAAAACAAACTAATGGACGAAAAAAGAAACGCCTCCAAGGATGTGCTGGATATTTCGTATACCCTAGTCACCGCATATGCAAATAGAGCCGGTACAGGCGAATTTACAACAGAAGAAGCGCAAAAGAGGGCTCTGTCCGTGATAAAACAATTACGTTACAGAGATAATGACTATTTCTGGATAAATAATCTGGAACCGAAAATGCTCATGCATCCCATGTTCCCTGAACTGAACGGTAAAAACCTTTCTAAGGATCAGGACCCGACAGGAAAATATCTTTTTATTGAAATGGTAAATCTATGCAATGAAAAAGGGGAAGGTTTTGTAAGCTACATGTGGCCCAAGCCCGGGACAATCAAACCGGTTCCAAAATTATCTTATGTAAAATTGTATAAGCCCTGGGGTTGGGTTGTCGGCAGCGGGATTTATGTAGATGATGTTCAGGAACAACTAACCAAAATGAAATGGAATATTGTTGTTGCTACCTTAATTTGTGTCTTTATTGTCTTAATATTTACTTATTTTGTAGCCCATAGAATTTCCGAACTCTGGAAATGGCTATCCTACAATCCTCCAGAATAACAGTAAAGATGAGTAGGCAGGAAATTCCTGAATTACTGAAGGATTATATGCCTATATTTTATATTACCGCAAGTAACTCATCTTACTAGGATAAGATACTCGTATTTGTAAAGATCTTCAATAAAATGACAGATGATCTCATCTTCATCTTTATATCGTCCCCGTGATGCAAGAACAATCTTTAACTCCTCAGTCATATCAAATTTTACAATATCGGTGAAAGAACCACGCCTGCAGTTATAACCAAAGGCATGGGCAACTAATTCAAGATCAGAAAATCTCAAGGAATATTCATCGTGCCCCATAAGAGATATCTTCTCAGGATTTCCCGTTGATGTAAGGTGGATAAGAGAACGCAGATGCTCAGGCACTTCCGCTTCGCAACTATGCTCGCTTAAAAAAATATAGGCAATCCCGGCTTTACAAAGTTTTTCCAGAGCTTCTATGGCGCCGATATTCATATTAAATGTTCCACTGACAGGTTGATTTAAACCGTACTTTTCCAAAAAGTGAGAACCCTTCAATATTTGCTCATTATTGGCTTGAGATAATGTCTGCAACTCCTTATCGCTTAGATTTACCAACGTCGGGAAATCCCCCAGATTTTCATTTAATATTGCCAGTTCAAAATCTTCAAGGAAAACTGAATCCATATCCAGAAAATCCTTCTCCAAATAATTGACATGCAATCCTTCCAATGTTTCTTTCTGTTTTTGGAGAAGAAATGGCGAAATATCCAGCATGCAGGGTATGAGGGAACTGTTCCTGTCAAGAAAATCCTTCATGAGATAGCCGTAACCACCGCCTATCTCAATAGCTTTTCTTATGCGTTCCATGGGAAGCAGTTTTCTTAAATAGTCGTACAATAAATGCCCGTAGGAATCATTACAGGTCAGCACTCTTCTGATTGGAGTATTTTCCGGATAAAGGGCGTTGCAAATCGTCAATTCCCATCCCAGCGAATTCAATCGGTTCAGGTGATATTCCTTTGTGGAATTAATCGTGAAAGACATAGATTCACTCCATAAAACTTTAGAAGGTGCGATAAAAAAAGCCCCCGAGGATTTCCCTCGAGGGCCCTGATTGTGCTGTTATAATACTGCTACTGTCTTCCTTTTACAATCTCATCAACTACTGCAGGATCTGCAAGTGTTGTAGTATCGCCGATCTGATCAATCTCGCCTGAGGCAACCTTTCTCAGGATCCTTCTCATGATCTTGCCGGAACGTGTTTTCGGCAGACCGGATACGAACTGAATCTTGCCGGGAGATGCTATAGGACCGATCTCTTTCCTTACATGTGCCACAAGCTGTTTCTTAAGATCGTCGCTGGCTTCAACGCCGGTTTTCAGGATAACATATGCGTAAAGATCTTCGCCCTTAATGTCGTGAGGGAAACCGACAACTGCTGACTCTGCAACTGCTGTTGCAAGAGAATTCAGGGCTGCTTCAACTTCTGCAGTACCCATTCTGTGACCGGATACGTTGACAACGTCATCTATACGGCCCATAAGCCAGAAATATCCGTCTTCATCTTTTCTTGCGCCGTCGCCGGAGAAATAGAAGCCGGGCTGCTGTACAAAATAAGTGTTAAAAAATCTTTCAGGTTCGCCAAAAACACCTCTCATCATACCAGGCCATGACCTTGTGATGCAAAGTTCGCCCTGTTCATTTACCGGTGCGTCTACTGCCGGCAGGTCTGCCGATGATCTTGACTGAAGGGCGCGAGCATGAACACCAAAAAACGGAAGTGATGCTGAACCAGGCTTCTGCGCCCATGCGCCCGGAAGACCGGTGATAAGAATGCCGCCTGTCTCTGTCTGCCACCAGGTATCTACGATAGGACATCTTCCGCCGCCTACATTATTATAGTACCACAGCCATGCCTCCGGACCTATCGGTTCACCGACTGACCCAAGTACCTTAAGAGAGGAAAGATCTCTACCCTTCGGCCATTTTTCGCCTTCTTTTGCAAGGGCTCTGATTGCCGTCGGTGCAGTATAGAAATTATTAACTTTGAACTTCTCAACTATCTGCCAGAATCTGTCAGGGTTCGGGTATGTAGGAACTGACTCGAACATAACGGAAGTTGCGCCGTTTGCGAAGGGTCCGTAAACGATATAGGAGTGACCCGTAACCCAGCCGATATCTGCGGTACAGAAGAAAACTTCGCCGTCTTTATAGTCAAAGATGTATTTGAATGTAAGATATGTGTAGACCATATAGCCGCCGACAGTGTGGAGCACGCCTTTCGGTTTTCCTGTTGAGCCTGATGTGTAAAGGATGAACAACGGATCTTCTGCGTCCATTTCCTCTGCAGGACATACATCGGTGATATCGGATGCAGCCATTTCATCGTTCCAGTATGTGTCTCTTCCTGCCTTCATGGGAACGTCAAAGCCGTCGAGCCTCTTTACTACGATAACCTTATCAACTGTGTGGCCTTCTTTTGCGCAGAGATCACAGGCGATATCTGAATTTGCCTTGGAGCTTACGTGTTTTCCTGATCTCCAGTAGCCGTTTGCGGTGATGACAACCTTTGCGCCGGCATCAAGAACCCTGTCTCTCAATGCTTCAGCAGAAAAACCGCCGAAAACGATTGTATGGACAGCGCCGATCCTTGCACATGCAAGCATTGCGATTGGAAGTTCTCCGATCATAGGAAGATAGATGGCAACTCTGTCGCCTCTGCGAACGCCTTTTTTCTTCAAAACGTTTGCAAATTTGGAAACTTCTGTCAACATTTGCTTATATGTGTATTTCTTTACATCGTCATCAGGTTCTCCCTGGAAAATAAGTGCTACCTTGTCGCCTTTTCCTTTTTCAACCTGAAAATCAAGACAGTTATAGGAAATATTTGTCTTACCACCGACAAACCATTCCACCTCACCTTTGGCAAAGTTTTCTCTGTTAACTTTTAGCCATGGCTTAAACCAGAACAGATCTTTTGCTACATTGCCCCAGAATGTTTCCGGATCTTCGACTGACTGCTTCCACATTTTTTCATACTCTTCTCTACTTTTAATGTATGCCTGATCAACAAATGCCTTTGATGGGGGAAACCTATCCATCGTTTTCTCCTCTGCCATTTCAACCTCCTGATTAATATTGATTATGCTGCTATTTAGCTTTCTGTTTAGAACGTTTTATTCTAAACATCTATATATATGTTGTCAATAGAATTTTGTTAATATTTTCACAATAATAGTGTCGCAAAACATCATTGCTAATAATTAAAACATAATCGCCATTTGCCCGACATTAATAAGCCGTTATTCAGCAATAATCTGTACACAATAAAAGATTTTAAAGGTAAATTATTACGTTTTTATATATAAACAAATAACTTTAATTGTTGATAAACGGTTTTTACCGACTTTTTGAAATCGCTTGATGATTTCTTGTGAATCTTTTAATATACTCATACAAAACATGAGTTCCTTAGAATAAAATGGAGATTATGAAACAACTATTATTATCATTTTTGTTTCGGGAGTTTGAAACAGAAACTATGAGCAGCTAAATAAAAAAACCAATGACAGGAGAATATCAAATGAAAATTGACGATGCCATGCAAAAGCTGATAGAAGGCAATAAACGGTTCACCGCTTCAGGGCCGATACATCCAAATCAAACTACTGATCGGCGCGCTGAAGTCTCAAAAGGTCAGAAACCTTTTGCTATAATAGTTGGCTGCTCGGATTCCCGCATACCTCCGGAAATCATCTTTGACCAGGGATTAGGCGATCTTTTCGTTATACGTGTAGCAGGCAATATTGTCGATGATGTTGCTCTTGGGAGCATTGAGTATGCTGTCGGCCACCTGGGTACCGAGCTTGTTGTAGTGCTCGGTCACGGAAAATGCGGCGCAGTAAGCGCGACTGTTCAGGGCGGCGAAGCGCATGGTCATATTGGTTGCATTGTAAACGCTATAGCCCCTGCCGTAGAAAAAGCAAAAAATCAATCCGGAGATCTGATTGATAATGCCATTAAAGCCAATGTAGAACTTGTTGTCAACCGGATTTCAAATTCAAAACCCATTCTGTCCGAGTTGATAGAAAACAAAAAAATAAAGATAGCAGGCGCATACTACAACATTGAGACCGGTATTGTTGAGATTATATAAAATAGACATGAACTTCCCCAGAACACGATATATTGAAGCACACCCCTTTAAACAGGAAGGGAAAGAACTGGTACTATTGAAAGATGCGGAAGGGATTATGGAAAATCCCCTTATTGTGTCAAAAGATCTGGTTTTTCTTCTTTCTCTTATGGACGGAACAAGGTCTTTACGGGACATTCAGACAGAATATACGAAGACCTTCGGCAAGCTTCTACATATCGAGCATATTCAGCAACTTGTTGAAGATATGGATAAAAACCTGCTCCTCTTCAGTGAGAACTTTAAACAACATCTTGCCGCACTGAAAAAAACATATGAAAACGATCCTGTAAGGAAGCCGTATCATGCAGGAAAGAGTTATCAGGCAAACAGAATGGAATTGCTTGCGTTTCTTGATGAAATGTTCAGGACAGAAAAAAAAGAAGCGCCGAAGGGCAGGATTACGGGCTTGCTTGCTCCCCATATTGATTACGGAAGGGGGGCAGAGGTGTACCGTGATACCTATAGCTACTTAAAAGGCCAGGGGAAATCCCTTCTCATCATATTCGGCACATCGCACTACCCCACTGAAAAGATATGGAGCATATCATCGAAAAGTTTCTCAACACCCCTTGATACAATACAAAACTCGGAAGAATTTTGCAGGCTCATCAATGATAATGATGTGCTGAAAGACTATATTGATGAATGGCCTCATAGAAACGAGCACTCAATCGAACTCCAGTTGCCGCTGATTCAGTTCATGATTCAGGATAATTTCGAGATTTTACCTATCCTTACAGGCTCACTACATGAGTATGTAGCGGGCAACAAGAATATTGAAACAGACCAGGAACTAATTGATATTATTGATAATTTTAAATCTGTTCTCGCCGGATACGGAAAACCGTATATCATTATATCAGGGGCCGACCTTGCACATATAGGGGCGCAATTCGGAGACAAGTACAGCCTTGATGCTCTGACACTCGATCAATCCGCCACAAAAGACGAGGAGCTTTTAAGATGTATCAGCAATGTTGACGCAGACGGTTTTTTTAAGACAATTCAGAATGAAGGAGATGAACGCAGGATATGTGGACTGACTCCTATATATTTCCAGTTAAAACTGCTCGAAGGCAGTACGGGAGAAGTAGTCAGCTACAAACAATGGACCGATGGCCAATCATCTGTCAGTTTCGCCGGGGGACTCTTTTATCATAAGTAAGTGCAATGTTTAGCCACACACACTACAGGGATTATACCGCCACTTGCTACAGGCAATACCCATGAAAAGAATGAACCTCCCCGCAGCAAAGCTACGGGGTATCAGAGGAATGAGGCCACATAATTATGCCCCCTCACCCTGCCCTCTCCCACAAGGAGCGAGGGAATGTGGTTACCCCGCAGCAAAGCTGCGAGGAATCATCAGATTGAAAAAAACCTTTACGAATTTTTGAGCTTTAGTTAAAATAAATTTTGTCGAGAGACGTATTTTATGGAAAAATCAGATGAATTGTACAGGACTGTTTTTGAAAATACCGGAACCGCTACAATTATAAGCGAGGGTGATACTACAATTTCCCTTGCAAATATGCAATTTCAAAGATTATCAGGTTATTCAAATGACGAGTTGCAGTCAAAAAAAAGCTGGACAGAGTTTGTTGCTAAAGATGACCTTGAAAAGATGCTCCACTATCATAACTTACGAAGAATTGATCCTGCTTCTACCCCGAATAACTATGAGATCAGGTTCGTTACCAGGCAGGGAGATATAAGGAATATTTACATTACGGTTGATCTTGTGCACGGAACGCAGAAAAGCGTTTTGTCTTTTATGGATATCACTGAATTAAAAAAGGCGGAAAGCGAGATCCGGCATTTAAACGAAGATCTGGAAAAAAGAGTAAGGCAACGAACTGTACAGCTTGAGTCTTCAAACAAAGAACTTGAAGCATTTTCATATTCCGTTTCCCATGACCTCAGGACACCCCTTATCAGCATTGAGGGCTTTTCTCGCAAGCTCTCAGAAAAATATGGAAAAAACCTTGACGAAAAGGCGCAAATGTATCTCAGCACGATCCTTAAAAGCACAAAGCAGATGAACCAATTGATAAATGACCTCCTTACACTATCACGACTGAAGAGAAAAGATTTCGAGGTTGAAGATATGGATATGGGCATGATTGCACAAGAAGTTTTTGAAGAACTGAAGATGATAAACAGCGGACGTAAATTCAATTTCCTGATAAATAATGCCCCTCACGGAACGGGCGATCCTTCAATGATACGCGAAGTATTTCTGAACCTGCTTTCAAATGCAGTTAAATTTACTAAACACCAGGATATTGCAAACATTGAGGTAGGCGGAGAAGCAGGTAAAGAAGAAAATATGTTTTTTGTTAGGGATAACGGTGCAGGGTTTGATATGGAACAGGCAGAGAGGATCTTCGAGGCATTCCAGCGGTTGCATAGTAACAGCGAATACGAGGGGACAGGCATCGGGCTCGCAATTGTACAGAGGATTATTTTTCGGCATGGCGGCAGGGTATGGGCCGAAGGTAAGGTAGGCGAAGGTGCCACTTTCTATTTCACATTACCGATAAAGGCCATTCATGGTTGACCTTTTTATCGGTGATTTTTTCTTTTATATTTGATAAACTCAATTACTTGATTACAAATCCGGGAGGTGTTTTATGGCAACAGGGAAAGACAAACCCAAGAATGAAGTGAAAAAAGCGCCGCAAAAAACATTAAAAGAAAAGAGGAAAGAAAAACAGGAAAAGGCAAAAAACAAATAAAGTATTGTAATAAATACCTAAAAGGAGGATTTATAATGAAAATTGTTTTATTGGGGGCGCCGGGCGCCGGTAAGGGCACTGTCGCAAAATTATTGACAGATTATGATGGCTCAGTCCAGATTTCAACAGGTGATATCCTGAGAAATGCAGTAAAGGCAGGGACAGAGCTTGGCAAAAAAGCTCAGGGGTACATGGAGCGCGGCGAGCTTGTTCCTGATGAGCTTATCATGGATATAATGGGCGTAAGATTAAAAGAACCTGATTGTGAAAAAGGTTTTATCCTTGACGGTTTTCCAAGAACTATTCCTCAGGCTGAAGCATTAAAGAACCTGCTTGTAAAGCTCAATTTAAAATTAGACAAGGTGATTGATCTTGATGTACCAAAAGATGTTATTCTTGACAGACTAACTACGCGCAGGACATGCTCCAACCCTGATTGTCAGGAAATATACAACATTAAAAGCAAGCCGCCGGCACCGGATGGAACATGCATGAAATGCGGTTCGCCTGCCGTACAGCGCGCCGACGAAACAGTGGAGGCCATCACAAAAAGACTTGAAACATACAACGAAAAAACATCGCCGCTTATTGACTTTTATAGAAAAGAAGGGCTGTTAAAGTCTATCAGTTCCTTAAGCAGCGATGAAATTGTCGCAAAGATCAAAGAGGGTTGATTCATAATAACAGACGCACAATAAATTTTTCAACATTCAGGGGTCAGTATCCGGAAGCAAGCATGAAAAGATTTTGAATCCATTCTGACCCCTGAATGTTTTTACGGAAATGCTTGCAAAACCCCGGTTTTAAATTTTATAATAGACATTCAAACTATGAAATTTGAAGAAGGACTAAAAAAACTCGAAGGCATAGTAAAAACGCTTGATGAGGGCAATATCTCTCTTGATGAGGCGCTGAATCTTTTTAAAGAAGGACTTTCTTTAACGAAAGATCTCTCGAAAAGACTTGATGAGATAGAAAAGAAAGTAGAAATTCTCATAAAAAAGGAAGACGGCTCAACAGAAAAGAAGTCATTCCTCCAGGAAGAAATTTAAATGGACCTTGGAACATTCCTTCATGATAAAAGGATTATTGTAGATAATGTCTTGAAAGACATCTTTGCATCCTTACAGACAACGCCCGGCACACTTAGAGATGCCATGGAATACTCACTATTCTCCAACGGAAAAAGACTCAGGCCTATACTTGCCATAGCCGTATGTGAAGCTAACGGCAAGACAAGCGATGAACTGCTCCCCGTAGCATGCGCCATTGAGATGATACATACATATTCCCTTATTCATGACGATTTGCCGAGCATTGACAATGATGATATAAGGCGCGGTAAACCAACCTGTCATAAAGTATTCGGTGATGCAATGGCCATTCTCGCAGGCGATGGACTCCTGACTGAGGCTTTCAGGGTTATGACCGACAACCATTTTACATACAGGATCGGTCCAAAAACGCTGAAACAGATCATTTTTGAGATTGCTTCTGCTGCCGGCGCCAACGGTATGGTTGGCGGTCAGGTCATGGACGTGCTCTACGATGGAAAGGAAGGAACAAAAAACATCCTTAATTTCATTCACATGCATAAAACTACCGCCCTTATCAGAGCCTCTGTGAGAATAGGTGCAATAACAGGAGGCGCAAAGGTTAAAGAATTAAAAAGATTTACTAAATATGCTGAAGCCATAGGTCTTGCTTTTCAGATTACCGACGATATATTAGACGCAGAAGGCGATGAGGAAATTGTCGGGAAAAGGCTGCAAAAAGACTCCGGCAAACAAACCTATATAAAACATTACGGCATTATGGCATCTAAAATAAGAGTGGAACAGCTTATTGAAGAAGCTGTAGAAGCTGTTAATTTCCTGGGAGAGAATTCAAAAATACTCTCAGATATTGCAAGGTACATCTGTAACAGGGCTTCCTGATGTTTCTTGAAAAAATTAATTCCCCTGAAGACCTCAAAAAATTAACCATTCCTGTACTTACACAACTGTCGGAAGAGATACGCAGACTCATCATAGATACGGTCTCGCAAACAGGGGGGCATCTCTCTTCAAGTCTTGGCGTTGTTGAGCTTACCATCGCCCTCCATTACGTATTTAATACACCTGAAGATAAGATCATCTGGGATGTGGGGCACCAGTGCTATGCCCATAAGATAATCACCGGCAGGAGAGATAAATTTAATACTCTGAGGCAGGATGGTGGATTATGCGGATTTCCCAATAAGCAGGAGAGCATATTCGATGTTTTTAACACAGGACATGCAAGCAATTCCATTTCAATTGCTGTCGGGCTTGCAGAGGCAAGGAAAAAATTTAATCAATCATACAAGATTATCACAGTAATCGGCGACGGTTCTTTATCAGGCGGTATGTCTTTTGAAGCGCTGAACCATGCCGGGGATTTAAAAAGCGATATCATTGTGGTGCTGAATGACAACGAGATGTCAATATCAAAAAATATAGGCGCTTTATCATCTTATTTGAACAGGATTATGACCGGTGAGTTTGTAAGCAACACAAGGGAAGAGCTTAAAAAAATGCTGAAAAATATACCTGCTTTCGGCGACAGGGTATACAAGGCTGCCATGCACCTTGAAGAGGCGGTAAAGGGATTTGTAACACCGGGCATGTTATTTGAAGAACTTGGCTTTCAGTACTTCGGGCCTGTTGATGGTCACAATCTGAACCATCTTATAGAAAATTTAAAAAATATCAAAAAACTTAAGGGCCCGATACTCATCCACGCCGTTACAAAGAAAGGCAAGGGCTACACTCATGCAGAAGACGATCCTGCAAGGTTTCATGGCGTCTCAACCTTTGAGATAGATTCAGGCGCTTCTATGGATAGCGGTTACAAAACCTACACGGACATTTTTGGAGACACTATTACAGAGCTTGCGGAAAAAGATGAAAAGATTATAGCCATTACAGCAGCAATGGGGCTCGGCACAGGTCTTGATAAATTCTCAAGGCTTTTTCCTGAGAGATTCTATGATATCGGCATTGCTGAGCAGCACGGCGTAACATTTGCGGCTGCCCTTGCGCTGGGCGGCCTGAAGCCTTTCGTGGCAATATATTCTACGTTTCTCCAGCGGGCATATGACCAGATTGTAATGGATGTATGCCTACAAGGGCTTCCTGTCGTATTTGCCGTTGACAGAAGCGGGATTGTCGGACAGGACGGTCCAACCCATCATGGGGCATTTGACATCACATATTTCAGGCACATTCCCGGCATAATAGTCATGAGCCCCAAAGACGGCAACGAACTGCGGCAGATGCTCTATTCCGCCTACCTATACAACAAACCTACAGCTATCCGGTACTCAAGAGGCAGGGCACAGGGTACGGAAATTCAGAAAAATTTTCATGAGATCACTATCGGCGCCTGGGAGAAGCTGAAAGAAGGCAGTGATATTGCCATAATTGCTTGCGGCGACCTTGTATATCCTTCTCTATCTGCAGCACAAGAGCTTGAAGAAGAAGGCATCCACTGCGCTGTCATAAACGGTCGCTTCATAAAACCCTTGGACAGGGAAATGTTGATTGAAACAACAAAACATACAAAATGTATATTAACTGCAGAAGAGAACGTTGTGATGGGCGGATTCGGCAGCGCCGTAATGGAGGCAATCTCTGAAGAGGGCATAACAATTCCCTTGAAAATGCTGGGGATACCTGACACATTTGTGTCCCATGGGATGCAAAAAACATTAAGAGGAAAGATCGGCCTCGATACAGAAGGAATTAAGAAGGTAATACGTCAGTGGTTAAAGAAAGGATAGACGTGCTCCTCGCGAAGAAAGGGCTTGCGCCGTCACGGGAAAGGGCAAAAATCCTGATAATGGCAGGGGAGATCTATGTCGGCGACGAGCGCATAACAAGACCGGACAAAAAAATAAGTGATGACATCTCCATAGAGGTCAGAAAAAATCCCATACCTTATGTCGGCTATGGAGGCATAAAACTCGAGAAGGCGATTGAGGCATTCTCTATCGATGCAAAAGACAAAAAGGTAATTGATATAGGTTCATCAACAGGCGGATTTATAGATTGTCTGCTGCAGCATGGAGCATCAATTGTCTACGCTGTTGATGCAGGAACACACCAACTCCATGAACACTTAAGGGAACACAAAAAGGTTGTAGTAAAGGAAAACTTCAATGCCCGTTATCTCACTTTTGAAGATATAGGCGAGAAGGTAGATATTATAACAATCGATGTCTCATTTATTTCGTTGAAAATGATTCTGCCGGTAACAATTCCGCTGTTGAACAATAACGGTCATATTATCTCACTTGTAAAACCACAATTCGAGGTGGGACGGTTTGATGTGGGCAAAGGCGGTATTGTAAAAGATATGGAAAAGATAAAAAGGGCAATAGAAGATATAAAGTTATTTGGCAGGGAGCTTGGCTTAAAACCTACGAATGAAATTGAAGCACCGCGGGGAAAAGAGAAAAAAAACCGGGAGTATTTTATATCATGGGAATTGTAAACAATCCCAGAACCGTCCAATTTTTTACAAGTATAATATTCAAGGATAATGAGTGCATAGATAGTGTAGAAAGAGACATTCGAAATGAAATCGGGAATATCATAGAAAGGACGGCTTTCATGTCCTTCAAATATACACGTTACTATGAAAAGGAAATGGGGAGCAACCTCTCACGGATTTTCCTCCTCTTCGAACCTCTTTTTCAGAGAGAGCATTTGCCTGAGATAAAGATTAAGACGAATATTATTGAAACATCTCTCGCACTGGAAGGGAAAAGAATCGTCAATATCGACCCTGGGTATATCTCTCTGGAAAACGTTGTCCTTGCCACAACAAAGGGCTACGCCCACAGGGTTTACCTCAATAGTGGTATATACGCGGAGCTGACGCTTATATACCACAACAATACATATAGACCCGTTGAATGGACCTACCCGGACTATGGCAGTGAGGAGATTGTTGCGATTTTCAACAGATGGAGAAATATTTTGAAGGAAAAGATAAAGACACACGATCATGGGTAATTCAACACACAGTTCACGGCAAAAATGCTTATTCTTAATGAGACATATCTTCCGTGAATCATTTTAATAAAACAAGGACAAGAAAATGATTAAAAGCATGACAGGATTTTCAAAAATTGAGACGGAATTAAAAGAAGGAAGACTGAACTGTGAGGCGCGGACACTGAACAACAGATATCTTGAAATAGGCCTGAGGCTTCCTAAGATAGACTATGCCGAAGAACAAAAATTGCGGGAACTTGTAAAACGCCATATCAAGCGCGGCAAGGTAGATATCACGATAAAATGGGAAAGGTCGAACGGGGAAACCAGTGTCCTTAAGGTAAATGAAAATACAGTAAGGCAATACATTGAAGTGTTAAGCGCATTGAAGAAAAACTTCGGGCTGAAGGGCCAGTTGACGATAGAAAATATTCTGGGATTCAGGGATATCATCACATATGAGGAAAACAATAATATCTCGGAAAAGATTCTTGCAAACCCCTTTGAAAACCTGTTAAAAAAACTTGATGAAGAGAGGATTAAGGAAGGAAAGATAATACAGAAAGATCTTACGGGCAGGCTGAAAAATATTAAACAAAATCTCAAAGAAATTGAAAAAAGATGGCCAAATATAATCAAAGCGCATGAAAACAAATTGAAAGAAAGGATAATGGAGATCATAAAAACAGTCTCCATAGATGAAATAAGGGTTTTGCAGGAACTTGCAATCTATATGGAGCGCCTTGATATTTCAGAAGAGATCGTCCGGCTGAAGGGGCATATTGAAAACTTCAACGGTACGCTGAAAACTGATGAAGCCATAGGAAGAAAACTTGATTTCATTATCCAGGAAATGGTGCGGGAAACAAACACTATCGGAAGCAAATCCAATGATTTATACATAAATGAAAGGGTTGTCCAGATAAAGGTGGATATAGAAAAGATGAGGGAACAGGCACAAAATGTGGAGTGATAAGAACGAGGAGCACAAAGGCAAAATAAATGGGCGACTATTTGTCGTTGCCGGACCGTCCGGGGTGGGGAAAAGTACGCTTATTGAAAGGTTTCTAAGAAAAAATCATGATGCTGTTTTTTCCGTCTCTTACACAACCCGGAGTATAAGAAAAGGCGAGGTCAATGGAGAGAACTACTATTTTATTGATGAAAAAACTTTTAAGAAGATGGCGGAAGAAGGAAGTTTTCTCGAATGGGAGAATGTCCACGGCTATTTTTATGGCACCCCAAAAAAAGAGGTTCTGGAAATCCTGGAAGCAGGAAAGGATATTTTCCTTGATATTGACGTAAAAGGCGCGTTAAACGTAAAAAGACAATACCCTGATGCCTGTCTTGTCTTTATTGAACCTCCTTCAAAAGATGAATTAATAAAAAGACTCTCCTTCAGAAAAGAGCAGGAGATTGACTTACGCATGAAAAGAGTAGAGGAAGAGATTGATAAAAAATACCTTTTCGAGTATACTATTACCAATGACAATCTTGACAAAGCATATACGGCGTTCAGTCGCATTATTGAAACCGTAAAGGGGAAGACAAATGGCAAGAATAACCGTTGAAGACTGCATGGAAAAAGTTGAAAACCGCTTCGAGCTTGTACATCTGGCCGCCAAAAGGGCAAAACAATTAGCCAAAGGTTCAAATCCCCTGGTAAAATCAAGCAATAGAGAGGTTGTAACAGCGCTCAGGGAAATTGCTGATAATTTTGTCTATTTCGGGAAAAAGGAACTTCTGGATGATAAGGACGTTCCTTACCAGTTATCCAACTTCGCACCGTAAGGATTATATAAGTTCTTTTCTGTTTAATTTTATTGAATATATTACGATATGCCCGAAAAAATCGGGCATATCGTGTTTTAACTGCCTATAAAGTTGCTGAAAAACACAAATTGACTACCCCGCAGCATAAGCTGCGAGGAATATTCTGATTCAATAAGCAGTGCCTCTTATGAATCAGCAGACTCTTTTTTCATAATACAGGATCCGTTAAAAACCGAGCCGCTTTCAATAACAACATTTGGCGTTGTAATATTGCCATTATGGATTGCGGTGCTTTTCAGTATAACCTGCTCGCTGGCAGTAACATCCCCTTGAATTTCACCGTGGGATATGAGGTTTTTTGTAGTAATCGTAGCTGTAACTTTTGCAGTAGCACCGGCAATCAACAGCCCCTCCGATATAATCTCTCCTTCAAGAACACCCTTAATCATAAGAGAACTTTTAAATTTTATTGTGCCCTGAATTTCCAAATCATCAGCAAGTATAGTAGTAACACTTTCTTCGCCGCTATCAGAGGTTTTTGGAACTGTATTTGTCATCTTCTATCTCCTTTTGTTTAAAATTCATGAAATAAGTTTAAGTTTTTGCCGTAATCCACATTTTCGTTACAATTTCAGAATTGTCCAGTTTCATCAATACAAAACGAAAATGCTTTTTATTCTCTAAAGGCCCTGGAATCTTGTGTTATCGCTGATTCCCTTGCAAAAAGAAACGCCCAGTACAAGTTTCCAGCCAAACAATGCCGCTGTCAGACAGGATTAATATCCCTGGCCTTCATCATACAAGAACCGTTAAAAACCGAACCATTCTCAATCATAACATTGCGTGTTGTTACATTACCATTATGGACTGCGGTGCTTTTCAGTATAACCTGCTCGCTGGCAGTAACATCGCCTTGAATCTCACCATAGGATATCAGGTTTTTTGTAGTAATCGTAGCTGTAACTTTTGCAGTTGACCCTACAATCAATAGCCCCTCCGATATAATTTCTCCTTTGAGGACGCCCTTTATCATTAGAGAACTTTTGAATTTTATTGTACCCTCAATTTCTAAATCATCTGCAAGTATCGTAGTAACATCTTTTTCAACTACCTCAGAAACACTTGGAGTTGCGTTTGCCATGTTTGCCTCCTTGATTTGATAAATTATTAGAATCTACATCAATATTGCATCTAAATTAGTTTTTTAAAATTTTAAAATCACATAATTCAAAACAGCTCAGCCTTTGGCGGTTTCGGTGCGGGATATTCTTCCTCGGCAGTCCAGGAATTCTCTGTTTTTTCCTCCTCTGTGCTTTGCTCCTCTATTTCCTGTATATCAGCTTCTTCCGCTATTTTTTCTTCCGGTACCGTTTCTGTATTAGCCGTATCCTCGGTAAAAACAGCGCCGGATGTCTGGACAGGCTCCTCTCTCTTCATAATACAGGAGCCGTTGAAGATCGAACCGCTCTCGATTACAATATTGGGCGTCGTAATATTGCCGTTATGGGCTGATGTGCTTTTAAGTATAACTCGGTCACTGGCAATAACATCCCCCTGAATCTCACCGTGAGATATAAGGTTTTTAGTAGTAATTTTAGCCGCGACTCTTGCAGTAGGTCCCACAATCAATAACCCCTCCGATATGATTTCTCCTTCGAGAACACCCTTTATCATAAGAGAATTCGTGAATTTCATGGTGCCTTGAATTTCTAAATCATCGGCAATTATCGTTGTGACCTTTTCTTCGCTGTCACCTATGCCCCCGGGAGCAATGTTTGTCATTATTTCCTCCTTTTTAACCATTTTTTTTGTAGTCTAAACCGGTGTTGAAAAAAATCGCCCGATTCCCGCTAAACCTGACATTATTACAAAACCTCACGAGAGCATTAGTTCCGCATTTCATATTACAAATCGTGTGAGATAATTTTAATCTACAGAGATTTTTTCACCTTTCGTTCAAAGGGTAAAATATCCTTATTTTCTGCGTTCGTGATTATTTGCATACAAGAACGGCCGTCAAAAATAGCTCCTTCAGATATTGTAAGCTTTGGCGTGTAAATATCCCCTTCTACAACTCCTTTGGATTTTATCTTTACTATTTCTTTTGCTTTTATGTTTCCCTCTATCTTCCCTTGTACAATTATAGCTCTCAAATCAACATTGCCCTTGACCGTTGCGGCCTCGCTTATCATTATCCAATCCGTATCAATATTCCCTTCTACAATTCCTTTGGATTTTACCTCTACAGTTTCTTTTGACTTTATATTTCCCTCAATTTTTCCATCTATCAATACGCCTCTTGAAACAACATCGCCCTTGACCATTGCGGTTTCACCTACTATTAACCAGTCCACATCCGCATTTCCGACAACATCGCCATCTACCCTGACAACGCCTTTGCTGATAATATCACCTTTAATGGTGGATTCGGCTCCTATAATAACTTCAAGGGACGGCGCTTTTTTTCTGAATCCAATCATGATATGTCCTTTAAAAATGAAGCAGGGTCTATCGGTCTCTTGTTTTTCCAAACCTCATAATGGAGGTGAGGCCCTGTAGTAGCCCCGGTGGAGCCTGAAACAGCAACTGTTTGTCCCCGCTTTACCTTTTGTCCGACCTTGACCTGGTTCTCCTTATTATGAGCATAAACGGTGGTAAAACCGCGTCCATGTTCAAGCACTACTATATTGCCGCTGTCATTATGCCAGCTTGAAAAACTGACTATGCCGTCGGCAGTTGCTTTTATCGGCGTACCGATAGCAGCGCCGATATCCATTCCGGAATGTGATATCCTCCCTCCGGAAATAGGATGTATCCGCAGGCCAAACCCTGAATTTATCGTACCCTTTATCGGCCATCCCGTTGGGGTTGCATGGTAGATATTTTTCTGTTCTTCGATATATTGTCTGATTTCTGATACAGACTGGATTGTCTCGGAAACCTGCTTTTTTAATAATTCAATATTAAGGGAACCCGTATTTTCAACATCTGCTTCTTCAAGGATGTTTTTTTTGGACTTGAGAGAAAGAAGTTTTGAGAATTCCGCGTCAGCCTTCTTGAGAGAATGCATGACAACTCTAAGTTCACTAAATTGCGAAGAAACATAGGAAAGTTTTTTTTTCATCCCGTAATATTCTATTGTATTGACCCCGACAGATATAATAAAACCTGCGCCGACAATACTGAGAAAAAGACAGGAAAACAATCCGATCAATGGGACACTGATTCTTAAAGGCTTTAGTTTTGAGTGAGGCACCACCATAATTGTAACTGTGGTAAAACTTTTTCTTAAGAAAAGTTTAATCTTGTTCATCAGTAATCCATTTAGCTTTTTGGGTTATTCTAAAAATGTTTTTTTTAAGTATCATATAATGTATATTAATGTAAAGTTTTTATTTAATGTCTTTTTTCAAGAAATTTATTATAAGGACGCCTTTGCTATTTTAGAAAAGAACAATTAATATAATACACTTTTTCTATATGAAAAAAGAAGTAATAAAAAAGACTACCATGAAAGATCAGTACAACATAAAAGTATTAGAAAAAATAGTAACAATACTCAACCTTTACAATGATAAAGAACACGAATTCACGCTTACCGAGATAAAAAAAAGAACCGGGTTTCCTAAAACAACGGTGTTCAGAATCCTGAAGACCTTTGAAAACGCCGGCTTTTTTAAATATGATCTCGCAGATGAAAAGTACAGCCTGGGTTTAAGATTTCTTGAATTGGGCGGGATCGTCTATGAATCGCTGTCAATAAGGAAGGCTGCGGCGCCCTATATGGATGTTCTCTCGCAGAACCTTAAGGCCGTTATTCTCCTTGGCGTTTTAAAGAATGACCAGCTTTTGTATATCGACAAAAACGAGTCAAACAGCATTATACGTATCAGCTCGCGAATCGGTCTGAGAAGACCCCCATATTACGGGATGCTCGGCATGACATTGCTTGCCTATATGGAGGAGAGCGAAAGGAAGCGGCTCCTGCAACAATATCCGCCGACAAAAATAACAGAATACACGGTAACTGATGTGGATGAAGTTATGCGCAAGCTGGATGAAACAAGGAAACTCGGATATTACATAGAAAAAGATGAAGTTGTTGAGGGACTGCTTGGTATCGGAGTGCCGATTAAAGATTACTACGGAAATGTTGTTGCTGCGCTTGGAGCAACCCAACCAGCATTCCAGATAAAAAAAGGCGATATTGAAGACATTATACAGGAATTGCTGAAAGCATCAAAGATCATATCGAAAGAACTTGGCCATATCGAGTAATATCCGGATAATTGAATTGGAGGGGGCATAATTGAACACAGCAAATAGGCGGAGCATAATGAATCGGATCATGTTTATAGTTTTCATCATTTTTATTACCTGTACTCTGATAACCCCTGGAATTGCACAAGAGAAATCTGCCGCAGGGAAATCAGCCAAAGACAAAACCACTAAGCCGTCAAAAGTAATAATAAAAGCAAGGTCGAGAGGTGATTTCTTCGGCACTGTCACCCATGTAAATACAACCAGTAAAACCATTGCCGTCAGAAACAAAGGAATAATAGTGACCTTCGATGTACTTAATCCGATTTTCAGAGGTTATAAAAACCTTGAGCAAATACGGATAGGCGATAGAATAGCAATATCCTACACAGGCAACTGCACAAGGGTAACAAAGGGTACCGGTATGCACAGTATGGTACAGCAGGAAGCAACTAAACCGCTGCCCGAATCCGCAAAGCAGAAACATGGATCAGCTAAAACCGGTAAGGGACGGCCCGTCAGGGTTAAAGAAAGGACAAACAGCAGTCATTTCAGGGATGTGGATAACAACAACGACGGCAGAATCACCCCGGTTGAGCTAAGCCCTGTTGTCCCGAATTTAACTGTTGAAGATTTCAAAAGATATGACAAAAATGGCGACGGTTATCTTAACGAATCAGAATATAATGCGATTAACAAATCCGTAAAGTTGGGCAACAACCGATAAAAGCAAATATAACCAACAATCTCAGAGATTAATTCCAATTCTAAATCAAGGATGCGATGAACTACCCCGCGTAACTTGCGGGGCAATCAAGGCGGCAAGGAAGAGGCGACCCTCCCTGCGTGAGGACAGGCGTAGGCGTACTATAATAGTACGTCGGAGGAGCCGATGACGAAGCCAACGATGATAGCGCCTTGATTTAGAATTGGAATAAGATGGTAAAAGAGAGAAATGTGCTTTTGCCTTCATCAATGAAATTCCAGTTAAAATCTTCTTGACAAGCATTTTAAACACATGTAATTGTATATTTAATTACACATCATAGGGTTGGGAAATGATTAATAATAGAGGATGTTGGATAAATATTGAAAGGTATTATCTCTCGCAGAGTGCACAGAGAAAGAAAGAAGTATATGGTTTTATCTGCTGCTTTACGCTTCACGATTAACGCTTCACGGAATCTATCAAGGGGGAAATCATGTCAGCACAGAAGAAAACTGAAAGTCCGGAATTTCTATACCTGTCTCTGGGAAGCATTATCGTGGAAGAACAGATTCGTTCAAAGATTGACACAACAAGCGAACCCTTTAAAGCCCTTATGGAATCCATAAACAACAGGGGAGTTCTTGAACCTGTCCTTGTAACACCGAGGGATGGCAAATATTTGCTCCTATGCGGGGAAAGACGTTATCTGGCAGCTCAAAAACTGAGTCATGAATCAATTCCGGCAAGAATTGTCAATACAGTCACGCAAAAAGATGAAATCCTTGCTATCCAAATCATAGAAAATCTTCAACGTGAAGATTTAAATCCCATAGATCAGGCCAAAGGCATACTTGCCTATATTCAGGCGAAACATCCCGATAAAGGGTACAATCTGGACGAGGCAATGAGTGAACTGATGAATTATAACCTCAAGCCTGAATCTGTATCAAAGGAAGTGACGGACACTGTGTCCGTCATCGCTGAAATCTCTGGAAAGTCAACACGGACGCTACTTCGCACAATATCACTCTTAAAACTGGTTCCAAAAATTCAGGACGTAATTTCTGCTGGAAAACTCTCTGTTTCTCAGGGTTATCTTTTCGCTGCTAACCTTGGAAACCCTGACTTTTTTACCATCTTTGATGAAATAATGGAGACGCCTGTTACCAATGCTAAATTAGAAAAGATGCTTACCGCGTACAAAAAAGCCAAACACCTGCCCTCGGGTGTCTTAGTCGGGGGGAAATCAACATATCAGAAACCCATACCTATTAAAAAGAAGGTTGTGGTCTTACAAAACGCAAAATCATACTTTGAGAAAAAGACCGGGATGTACGCTAAATCAGATATTCAGACATTCATTAATGAACTGCGTATTTTAGCGTCTTTCATGGAAGAGCAGCTTCAGAAAGCCCCGGAAACTGTAAATCTAAAGAAACCGGGCAATAAACCGATGCCGCAGATATAAGGGCGCACATGCGTCTTCGGCGACTGTGACTGGAACAAACATAACGGGTTAAACATCTAACCCTGTTTGCTCTTCTTCTCCTCATACATTAGTGTATCTGCCTGAGCCATAAGGTCATCAATAGAGGAAGGTTTTTCAGAGTTGTAATACGCTATGCCTATGCTCAGGGAGAGCTCATATTTTCTCCCTTCAGATTTGTTGTAATTATCAAGGGTATTGTACAGACGATTTATAAGGAGACTCCTGCTTTCATCGGTTGTATCTATTGCAAGGATGGCAAATTCATCCCCTCCTATACGACCTATGATATCCGATTCCCTGAATACCTCTTTGAGGATGGATGCGATTTCAATAAGCGCCCTATCTCCTTCCTGATGACCTAATGTGTCATTAATCTGCTTCATCCTGTCCATATCAACGAAGAAAAGGAGCATATCTTTCTTTGTCCTCTCTGCTACTTTCAATTGCTGCTCGGAAAGGACAAAAAACCCCCTTCTGTTATATATGCCCGTAAGTTCATCTGTAAAAGACATCTTATGGAGCTGCTGTTCCATACGTTTTCTTTCTGTAATGTCTCTAAGATATGCAAGTGAAACTGCTTTTCCATTATAGACAATTTTTGTTGCAGAGACTTCAATGAAAAGTGTGGTTCCATCTTTCTTTACCCCCTTGAATTCATATTTTGGAGAAACCTGCTCTCCTATTTGTCTTTTCCGGTTATGCTCCAGAACCATTTCGCGATCATCAGGGTGGACTATCATAAATGGGGATTTTCCTATAATATCCTCCGGTTTCTCATAGCCAAAGATATCAAGAAATTTCTGGTTTACATATATATGATAATCTCCCTCAATAAGCGCCACCCCGTCATTTGAGTATTCGACCAGAACTCTGTACCGCTCCTCGGATTCTTTGAGGAGTTCCTCGGCCTGTTTACGCTCGGTGATTTCATGTGCAAAAATCGCTACCCCCGACACATCCCCTTCCCCATCAAAAACAGGGAAACAATGCTGTTCAAAAAATCTCCCGGCCCTATTGTCCTGAAAATAAACCGGTTTACCAGTAGCAATAACTGTATTGTATTTTTCCTTTCTGAATCCTGCAATGTCCTGAGGAAAATGGTCGTAGAGACAGGTGCCGACAAATTCCCGGACATCTTTGCCTAATCTTTGGGCGCCCACAGCATTTGACAGTAGAATTATGCCTTTTGTGTCAATAAGCACCATGGTTTCATGCACTGCATCAAAAAATGCATGGAGTGTTTCTTCGCTCTCCCGGAGCGACTTCTCCGCACGAGAACGTTTTTCTTCTTCCCGCATGATGAACCAGGCCTTCAACCCATAGCAGGAAAACAGAATGCCGCCCAGCAGTAGAACGCCGACGATCACAATAAGTTTGTTCCGGAAACCCTTCAGGGAATTCAGAACATCATCTTCAGATGAGGCAACAACTATAGACCAGAAGGTACTCCCAATATTAATTGGAATATATACGGCATGTTTCTTTACAACATCTACCGCCTCTCCGCGAATCTTATCAAAGGTATATATGGTAACACCCTCATGTCCTTTGAGCATCTCCTGAGCCATGGTCAGAATGGAGGGAAAATTCTTGCAGTTCTCAAAAACCGAATTTCCTACATGCCCTGGGATGGGACAGAAGAGTTCTGTTCCATCCCTGCTTATTACCCAGGCATACCCTGTCTTGCCAATCTTTATGACTTCGAGGTATCGTTTTGCCAGGGATTGAAAATTTATAGCGATGGCAATTGTGCCCTGGTAGGTCTTATTCTTAAAAACAGGTACGTGTATGGCAACAGTGCTGTACCCCTGAACCGCAGAGAATACATCACTTATGACAGGTTTGCGGGTATTCATAATCTCGCGTATATGCTTCTGGGAAGAAATATCTCTGCCAATGGCGTTTCGGTTGTAGGGGGCCGTGTAAATAATCCTGCCGCTTGAATCCACCCTCGTTACGGCTCTTATCATTTCACTATTATTTTTATAAAGGTTTTCAATATTATCCTTGCCCGTTTTATCCATATTTTTGATATGGCTCGTTTCAGAAAGTGTGGTCAGGATCATTGTCCAGCCTGTAAAAAAGTCTTCTATCCCACGGGCTGCCTGTCTGGCATAAAGCAATTGCTCGGTATTCAGGTTCTTGATAGATTCCTGCTTGGCCTTTTCATAAAAAGATGTGAAGATAAAACTGCATAAACCAATGAAGAAAACAAAAACAAAAAGTACGTATCTTATGTTCATCGTCAATCCTTTCCAATAAATCGACGTCTTCCTGATACTCGCCACCGGCCTGAAATTTGATTGCCCCGCGGGTTCATACCCCGAAGCTTGCTTCGAAATGGTTGCCCCGTAACTTACCGCGGGGTGATTCAATTCATATTCTTATCTCGCCTTTGATACCCCGTCTGCTTGCGGCGGGGTGATTCATTTCTCATTGTTGCTTACGCTTATCCTTGTCTTTGATTATACATTAAGAGTTGCTGATTGCCAACAGGGGAGATCAATCCATACCTTTTTTACAATAGGGATGAAAATGAACCTCCCCACAGCTTAAGCTGTGGGGTATCAGAGAAAATACAACGGATAAAGCAACTGATGCGGCTTGCGGACTTGCGGAATTAAAAGGTTTCCTTTATAATTCAATATGCTTAATATGAGGAGTATACATGAGAATTGCCTATAAAGTATGGCTTGACAATAATGGAAAAGCCTTCGGAGAAGGCCCGTATAGAGTGTTAAAACAAATTGAAAAAACCGGCTCATTACACCAGGCTGCCATTGATCTCAAGATATCATATAGAAAAGCATGGCTTATAATTAATAATGTTGAAGAAAAGCTCGGTTTTGACTTTCTTGAACGAAAAGTAGGAGGCTTGTCAGGAGGCGGTTCACATATTACCCCATCCGGCAAAGCCTTCCTTGAAAAATATGAAGATTTTCGTAAAGAACTTGTAGAAGTTCTTGAAAATGCATATTACAAACATTTCGGTGTATAGTTTTTTATGAGTTATTCCAATTCTAAATCAAGGCGCTATCATTGTTGGCTTCGTCATCAGTCTCCTCGACGTGCTGGTAGCACGCCTACGTCGCCTCTTCCTTGCCGCCTTGATTTCATCCTTGATTTAGAATTGGAATTAGAGATTTTAGTGAATGTATATTAAATATTAAATTCTGTGGAAAACCTGCTTTTGTTAAGAATATCTTTATGAACAACCCTGCCGTAACTGTTCTGCAACAAACTCTGCTCCATATCTTCCATGATCTTCCTGCACAAGCCCTCAGGAAGCCCTTCCATAATATCAATAGGCATGAATACGTATTTTGTATCAACCGTCACTTTATCCTTATTGCACTGCCTCCAAACCCACCTTCTTGTGAGAACTTCTTTTTCATCTTTATAAATAACTTCACCCTTGTCAACCACTTCCGGTTCACCGCATTCCATTGGAATAAACGTCTCGTGTCCTTCTGCGAAACAAAGAGTAATATTGCCGTCTATCGGTGCAATGGCATGACCGCCCATGGGCACAAGATATTTAAGAGAAATTTCATTATAAAGATCAACAACAGGGTTTATTCTGGGAAAGGGGCCACCTTTTAAAACCCGTCTCAGAAGTGATTCAATCGAACTGTAATATTTTGACGCAGATATGCCGAGTTTATTAAAGGCTTCTCTCCACACTTTAATATGGGGATGTCCCTGGGGGTTATTATAAGGAAAATTTGTTCGTATTTCTTCAAGTACGATTTCAAGTTTGTCTTCACCGTACCGTTTATTATCTATTTCACAGACAAGAACACCGATTTCTAATTCCGGGAATATACCAAAAAGCTTATCTTCTACAGAAAAAATCATTAAAGTGTCTTTGAAGCCGCCGATATCCTTGATATTGCCCGTTCCAGGGCTAACTCATATACCCTCATATCATCAGTTGAATCTGCAGACATATCTTTAATTATAGACTCAGCACGTTCTTTTGCCTGTTTCGCACGTTCCAGGTCTATCTCTTCTGCAAATTCCGCGGTTTCAACAAGAAAAGTAACTTTATCATCCACAACTTCCCCGAAGCCTCCGCTCGTAGCAATATGTCGCGTCTTACCTTCCTTTATGTACCGTACTTCTCCGATGCCGATATTTGTCAGGAATTTTATATGCCCGGGAAGGATGCCGAATTCACCCATTTCTCCTGTTGCTTCAACCATATCAACTTCTTCCTGTACGAGCAGCTTTTCAGGGGTTATTACTTCAAAATTAAGCATACCCACTAATCTCCCATATACTGTTTCGCTTTTTCAACTGCCTCTTCTATTGTGCCAACCATATAGAATGCCTGTTCCGGCAACTCATCATATTTTCCTTCTGCAATTTCTTTAAAACCTCTTATTGTATCCTTTAATGCGACATATCTGCCCGGCTGGCCGGTAAATGCCTCTGCAACAAAGAAAGGTTGAGACAGGAATCTCTGAATCTTTCTGGCACGGGCAACAACAAGCTTATCATCCTCTGAAAGCTCATCCATACCGAGGATAGCAATAATATCCTGCAATTCTTTATATTTCTGGAGTATCCTCTGCACCTCACGCGCAACTGCATAATGTTCATCTCCAACAACCTTCGGGTCAAGAATTCTGCTTGTCGAATCAAGCGGATCAACAGCAGGATATATACCAAGCTCGGAAATCTGCCTTGAAAGAACTGTAGTTGCATCAAGATGCGCAAATGTTGTTGCCGGGGCAGGGTCTGTAAGGTCGTCTGCAGGCACGTAAATAGCCTGAACGGAAGTGATTGAACCCTTTAGTGTTGATGTGATTCTCTCTTCAAGCTCACCAAGGTCTGTTGCAAGGGTCGGCTGGTAACCCACGGCGGAGGGCATCCTGCCGAGCAGCGCCGATACCTCTGAATTTGCCTGGGTAAATCTGAATATGTTATCTATAAAGAGCAATACGTCCTGCCCTTCTTCATCTCTGAAATATTCTGCGGCAGTCAGAGCTGTAAGTCCAATTCTTGCGCGAGCGCCGGGCACTTCTGTCATCTGCCCGTAAACAAGCGCGCATTTATCTATAACTCCTGACTGTTTCATTTCCAGCCAGAGGTCGTTTCCTTCTCTTGTACGCTCACCGACGCCGCCAAAAACGGATATACCGCCGTGATGTATTGCAATATTATGAATCATTTCCATAATAATAACCGTCTTGCCCACACCGGCGCCGCCGAAGAGACCAACCTTTCCGCCTTTTGAGTATGGTTCAAGGAGATCGATAACCTTGACGCCCGTTTCCAGGAGTTCGACTTTTGTATTCTGCATGGTAAGCAACGGAGCAGGCCTGTGTATAGGATACTTCATACTTGTCTTGATGTCGCCGACTCCATCCACCGGTTCACCAATGACATTTAAGACTCTACCGAGAATTTCATTGCCCACAGGGATGCTTATCTGTGCACCCTTATAAACAGCTTCCTGTCCTCTCAACAATCCATCTGTCGTATTCATTGCGATACAGCGCACCATACTGTCCCCAATGTGCTGAGCAACCTCAAGAACGAGGTTTTCATTAAGATCGTTTATAGACGGATTTGTTATGTATATTGCTCCGTATATCGGAGGAAGGTTATCAGAGGGGAATTTTATATCCACTACCGTTCCTATGACCTGTACAATATTTCCTTTTGCTTCCACGCTCATCTATATTCCTCCTTTTACGTTCCTCTCAAAGATTCTGCGCCGCCAACGATGTCCATCATATCATTGGTTATGCTTTCCTGTCTTCGTTTATTATATACAAGTGTAAGATGGTTTATCATCTCACCGCAGTTGCTTGTCGCATTCTCCATGGCAGCCATTCTTGCCGCATGTTCCGACGTCTGGGAATCGAGAAGGGCAAAATAAAGCTTTGTACTGATATATTTCGGGATGAGAGATTCAATGATTTTTTCATTTTCCGGTTCATAGAGATAATCGATACCCTCCGGTTCGCCGGAAGCCTTTACGGGAAGAAACTCTTCAAATACCGGTATCTGTTTTACCGCAGAGTGGAAGTGATTATACCCGAGATATACCTTGTCGAATCCGCCTTCCATATATAGTTTTATCAAATCATCAGCCATAGTATTTACAAAATCCTGGTCAATCTTCTTTATATCACTCCAGTCTTTTACAATACTGAACTTCCGTCTTTGAAGATAGTCTTTTACCTTTTTCCCGAAGACGTAAATTCCTATATGCTCATATTTATCTCTATTATGTATTACAAAATTTTCTGCCTGCAGGCCGATGTTTACATTAAAGCCACCGCACAAACCTTTGTCTGACGCCATAGAAACGACGAGTACCTTTTTTATCTCCTCTCTTTCAGCGAGGAGGGGATGGATATCTTTCGGGACTCTCGTTACAACACGGGCAGTCAACTCCTCCATTTTTAAAGCATAGGCCCGTATTTTCTCCAGGCTTTCCTGTGCTCTTCTCAATTTCGAGGCAGAGGCCATCTTCATTGTTCTTGTAATCGTCTGCGTACTGTTTATACTGACAATCTTCCTTTTTATATCCCTTAGCGTTGCCATCAAACGTCCTTAATAGGTAAATTTATCTTTGAACTGATCGAGCACGTTGTTAAGCTTATCCTCAACAGATGCGTCAATCTGCTTCTTCTCCTTGATTTCTGCAATCAGATCCGCATGTTTTTCTTCCACAAACTTGAGCATTTCCTGCTCATATTTTTTCAGCGCGCTTTCCGGATATGTATCAATATAGCCATTCGAGCCGGCATACATCAATATGACCTGTTTTTCAACAGGGATAGGAACGTACTGCCCCTGCTTCAAAAGTTCCGTCAGACGTGATCCCCTTGCAAGGAGTCCCTGCGTAGCTTTATCAAGATCGCTGCCGAATTTTGCAAAGGCTGCCATCTCTCTGTACTGGGCAAGTTCAAGCCTTAACCGTCCTGCAACCTGTTTCATCGCTTTTATCTGGGCATTGCCGCCGACCCTCGATACTGAAATACCGACATTAATTGCAGGTCTGACACCTGCGTAAAAAAGTTCGGGCTCAAGGTATATCTGACCATCTGTAATGGAAATAACATTTGTAGGTATATATGCGGAGACGTCGCCTGCCTGTGTTTCAATGATCGGAAGGGCCGTTAAGGAACCTCCACCATGGGCATCATCCCACTTGGATGAACGCTCAAGCAGCCTTGAATGGAGATAGAAAATATCGCCAGGGTATGCTTCTCTTGCCGGAGGACGGCGGAGCAGAAGCGATATCTGCCTGTATGCAACAGCATGTTTGGAAAGATCATCATAGACGATAAGCGCATGCCTCCCCGTATCCCTGAAATATTCACCCATTGAAGTGCCTGCAAAAGGCGCAAGATACTGAAGGGGCGCGGGATCGCTTGCAGTTGCAGCCACAACTGTCGTATATTCCATTGCGCCGTAACTGGTAAGGAGATCTACTGTCCTTGCGACTGATGATCTCTTCTGACCTATTGCTACATAAATGCAGAAAACATCATTTCCTTTCTGATTAATTATTGTATCGATAGCAACGACAGTTTTTCCTGTTCCCCTGTCGCCGATAATCAACTCTCTCTGTCCCTTTCCGATAGGAATCATTGCATCAATAGCCTTAATGCCTGTCTGAATGGGCTCTTTAACAGGTTGCCTGACTACAACGCCGGGGGCTGTCTGTTCAACATTTCTGAATTCCTTTGCTTCAATAGGGCCTTTTCCGTCAATCGGGTTTCCAAGACCGTCAACAACTCTTCCGATAAGGGATTCTCCAACAGGAACCTGAGCAATCCTACCCGTCCTTTTTGCCAGATCCCCTTCTTTAATTTTATAATCTTCGCCGAAAATAACAGCGCCGATGTTATCCTCTTCGAGATTCAAGACCATTCCGGCTATGCCTTGCGGGAACTCAAGAAGCTCTCCTGCCATGGCGTTCTGAAGTCCGTAAATCCTCGCGATACCATCACCGACAGATATGATTACACCTGTCTCCTGAAGATTTAATTCCCTTTCAAACCCCATTATCTTCTGCTCTATAATCCTGCTTATCTCGTCTGCCCTGATCTCCATATATCCTACTCCTTCAAAATGTTTTCCTTTAACGTCTCAAGCTGTTGTTTTACACTACCGTCTATAATGGTCCCCTGAACAATAACTTTGACCCCGCCTATAAGCGCCTTATCCTCAATAACCTGCAGAGCTACATCTTTGTGCAATTTCTTTTTTAATCCGTCTTCAATGCGCCTTTGCATAATATCGGCAAGGGGATATGCCGTATAAAGGGTTCCCCTTATTCGTCCTTCCTTTTCATCCACAAGATTGCTGTAAACATCTCTTATCATATGGATATACCCCATCCTGTTTTTTTCAAGGAGCATACTGAACAGGTTGGCAAGGGGAAGAGGCACGCTTAACGCCTTCATGATGTCGCTAAGAAGCTCTTTCCTCTTCTGCATCTCCAGAATCGGAAGCATCAGGGCTTTCCCCAACTGTTTTGTCTCATCAAAAACTTTAAGTATTTTCTCAATCTCATCCAGATAATCTCTATATTTTCCGTCCTTTTCCCCGACGGCAAACAAACCTTTTGCATATCTTTTAGCAATGGATTGGCTTATCAATTTAGACTCCCCATTTTTTCAATAAACTCTTCGACCATTTTGTTGTGATCTTCTTTTGTAAGTCTCTCCTTTACAAGCTTTTCTGCTTGTTCCATTGTAAGCCTTACCACTTCTTCTTTGATCTTTCCGCTGACTTCTTTGGCTTCCTGCGCATATGTAAACGCTGCCTGCTCCTTAAGCTTGGAGACAAGTCCCATTGCTTCAGCCATTATTTTTTTCTTTTCATTTTCAGCATCTTCAAGAATAGTCTTTTTGAATGCTTCTATTTCTTTGTCAAGGTTTCCAAGTTTACTTTCATATGTCGCCTTCAGTTCCTGGGCCTCTTTGAGCATCCTTTCGGCTTCCTCAATCTTATCTTTGACAGCTTTATGCTTGTTTATAAAATAATCTTTCAGAGGCTTGCCGCCGTATTTTATAAGAACCCCGAGGAGCACTGCAAAATTTACAAACTTAAAAACCCAGGATAGAACTGATTCAGAACCACCGGTCATGAAAAACTCCTTTTCAGTATCTTTTGAGCAGCTTCCCTTGATAATTTTTCTACATCCATCTGCAAGGCATTACGCACCTTCTTGCTGTCGTTCTCTATGTCGACCCGTATGCGTAAAATCTCATTTGACAGATCTGCCCGCGCCTTCTCAATGATCTGAGTTGCAGCCGTATGCGCCTCGTTTAAAGCCGCATCTTTTGCTTCAACAATCGGCATCTTTTTCTCTTTGATGCTGTCTTCATATGACATTTTAAGAAAGCCGACCTTTTCTTTTGTTGATCGTGCCTCATCAAAGTGCGAGCCGATTTTCTCCTCTCTCTTATCGATTGCTTTAAGAACAGGCTTGAACAGGAAAATATTGAGAAGAATCATTAAAACTAATAAATTTGCAAACTGAATTAGTATTGTGTAGTTAAAATCAATCATTTTTTACCTCTTGCACATCAAGAGAATTATTTCACTAAGTTCTTATCATAAATTGCTTCCTTTTTGCAATTTTTTTTTGTACTGCTTGTAAAGTCTTTTTTACTTATTATGCAACAATATAATTTCATAATTTTATAAATCTTTTATATTACAGAACATTATTGCAGAACATACTGTAAAATAATCTTAATTATTTTTTTAAATTTTATCAGATGGAGATATACTTCAGGTTGCCTCTGTGCTGATCTTAAACAATACAACTCTGATGAACCAATTTCAAATCAATCGGCGTGGCATTCAAAAAATGTATATGTCGATTATGCAGATATTCTGTATACTAACTTAAGTTTGATATTGACAATTGTGTCAAAATGTAGTTAATTTACACGTTTTTTTAATATTAAAAGGAGGTGATGCTGTTATGCAATGCCAAACAGTAAAACAAGGCGCTGAGTGTTTGTTCATGAAAAAAAATGGATGCTCCTATAATGGCGGTACATGCTACACAATTGTTGAAAATTGCGAGGGATGTTCAAAGGCAGTGGAGTTTGCAACCGGGAAATATTGTATCAGTTTTCCTTATCCAGCCCAGAAATGGCAAAATGGTTCCTGCCCTATGTCATCGCATGTAAAAAAAGGACAGAAAGCAGAAGAGCAGAAAATCAATCCACTGAAAGCATCGAAGAGAAATGCCGGAAAGAAATAAGATTTTTTAAATTAATGAGCCTGCCACTCTAAATTTACTAAAATTTATAGTACCTGCAATTTTAAAAGGGGCAAATCTACTTTTTTTGCGGCCTTTATAAAAATTCAGTTTACGGTTCACATTTGACAGTTCTATTTATTTGAAATTATGAGAATGTAATAGATATATAATTCCAATTCTAAATCAAGGATGAAATCAAGGCGGCAAGGAAGAGGCGACGTAGGCGTACTATAATAGTACGTCGGAGGAGCCGATGACGAAGCCAACGAT
>Ga0074195_1001056_pt1 | contig 43084 bp, 34 predicted proteins | sample EPASupsiteHSE623_FD_64525 | JGI IMG/M metagenome (GOLD analysis project Ga0074195, IMG submission 64525) | Bioremediated contaminated groundwater from EPA Superfund site, New Mexico - Sample HSE6-23 | ecosystem: Environmental > Aquatic > Deep subsurface > Groundwater > Contaminated ...
AGGCGTTTGGGACGGTGGTGATTATTTCTGCTGGAATACATTGAATCCGTTGTCTTTAACATCTTCGAATACAACTGCTGCTTACGATCCTGCGACGGATCCTTGCCGCCAGGTGGCCCCTGCCGGTACCTGGCGCATGTTTACGCAGGCAGAGCGAAATACTTTAATTGCTTCGGGTTCTGTATGGGGGCAGTATAATGGGGTAGACGGTCGTTTTTTTGGCACTGCTACAGTTCCCGCTGAGGCTGACAAACCCAACTACCTGTTTTTGCCTGCCGCTGGCAACCGCTCCAATGGCATCACGGATATGGTCAATGTTGGTGTGCGTGGCCTCTATTGGTCGGGTACGGCCGTTGGCACCATCAACGCGGTACTCTTTAACTTTAACATCATTTACGCCAACTCGGATACCAACGGCCGTGGCTTCGGGTTCTCTATTCGTTGCGTTTCAGATATATAGCGATATTCAGCTCTCTTGATTATTTAGCGGGCGGTTCCGCGTTTACCCTCCCATCGCAAGCATCTCTGTTTTTAGTTGCGGCAAGGATAAAAAATTTAACATTTTCAATAACTCATGATATTCATAAGTTATTGAAAATGTTGCATACTTAGACTTTATTTTTATCATATATTATTGTGAATCAATGAAATAAATACTTATTTTCGTATGGCGTGTGATACGCAGATTGCAATTGGTTAATTGGTTAAATTGAAAAAAAACGGATGAAAGAAAAGCTTTCCATATTATTGGTTGAAGACAGCATTCTGTATCAAAGGAGTGTTGTCTTTTGCCTTCTGAAATGTCGGCATGAGGTTATCGTGGCAAATAACGGAAAGGAGGCGTTTGATATTTTTAAAATATCAAAATTTGACGTAATACTGATGGATATTATGATGCCTGTCATGGATGGGCTGGATGCAACCCGGCATATTCGTGAATATGAGCATCAGAACCAAATCGAAAAACAAACGCCCATTATCGCACTCATTGCCGATAGAATGAGCAGGGAAGAATACCTTTCATACGGGATGAATGAGTTTATGGTTAAACCATTTGACATGGGAAGCTTCAATCAGGCTCTCAAAAAACTTCATATTTGCGAATGATGATATCCCGGTATTTTATATTGACCGCAACGGTCGTTGTATTGTTCTCATGGCTTACAGGTTGCTCTCAGGGACAAAACAGCAACAAGAAGAAAGCAAACAGCGAGGAAGGTTTGGTATTACCAGATATTCCCTTAGTGCTTAATACGCCTGAAACCCGCACCAACTATTTGGCGCTGCATTATTGGGAGAACTGTCATTTTGCAGATACCTCGCTGATATCAGGGACAGATGCCGCGGGGCAGGCCTTTGTTAATTTCATAGACCTGTTGCCACATACGTCGCCCGGGGTGGCGGAGCAAGCTATAAAGCGCCTTCTGGACGCGGCCGTCAAGGCAAACAATACGACCTTTGCTCACTTCACGGGATTGGCAGAAAAGTATCTTTATGACCCGAATTCGCCGTTTCGTAACGAGGAGTACTACATTCCCTTTTTACAGTATATTGTTTCGTCCGGTAAGGTAGAGGATGTTGACAAAATACGTCCGCAGTACCGGCTCGACATGGCGCTGAAGAACCGTCCCGGGGTGGTTGCCGCCGATTTTACCTATACGCTTGCCAATGGCAAAAAGGGGCGGCTGTTTGCCATTAAGGCCGACTTTACAATCCTGTTCTTCCATAATCCCGATTGTCATAATTGTGGGCAGATGAAAGGATACATGGACCATTCGACCGTGCTCAACGAGCTGGTGGAGAAAAAACCGGGAAAGACAACGTTGGCCGTGTTGGCTGTCTACCCCGATGCCGACCTTTCCGCCTGGTTGAAAGCGCCTTTTCCGCCAGGGTGGATCAGCGGCTATGACGCGGGAAAGGTGATCACGGGGAACCAATTATACGATTTGAAAGCCATGCCGACACTTTACCTGTTGGATAAAGAGAAACGGGTTATCCTGAAAGATGCGCCAATAGCGGCGATAGAAGATTGGCTGAAATAATAACGGACATCGGTATACCGGGGAAAAGGCGAGCGATAATTAATGTGTCTGATCTTAATTTTTACTGTTCCCATAACCGGGCCTTTTAGAATGCACAATTTAAATCTCTTTATGATGCCCTTGCTGAACAAGCTTACACTTCCGGTTGCGTTTCTGATACTGTTCGGCTCGTGCAGCCGCGACGAAGAACCCGATTCCGTCGCCAAAACCGTGTTGGTTTACATGGTGGACGATAACGACCTTTTAACCCTGTGTAAAGTATAACAAATTAGTGGAGTATAAATTTAAAAATTTGAAATGATGAAAAGAGCACTTTTTTTACTGGCATTAATTGCAGGTTTGGTCAATGCCTCGTTTGGACAGGACACGAATACCGACAACCATACGTTAACCGTCGTTATTCCGGAAGTTGCCCTGGTTGACGTGGAGCCTGCCGCGTCGAAAAACATTACGTTGACCTACACCGCGCCAACCGAAGCGGGGCTGTCGCTCACAGGGGCCAACAATTCGAGTTTGTGGCTGAACTATTCGTCCATAAAAACAGCAACTATCCCCACCCGTGTTGTTTCGGTAAAGCTGGACCAGGTAATTGGCGGGGTTAACCTGAAAGTAACTGCCTCTGCTGATGCAGGAAACGGCGATGGTACCGTGGGAACCCCCGCGGGTTCCGCGTTAACGCTGACAACAGGCGACCAGCAACTGATAACCGGTATCGGGAGTTGTTATACCGGCGATGGCGCGAGTAGCGGGCACAACCTGACCTACGAGGTTGACCTGACCGGGACTTATGCGGACCTGCAGGCAAACAGCCCGGGTACTGCCTTAACGGTTACCTATACAATTTCTACGAACTAGTGTTTTTTCCATTTTGCTCACCATTGGTTGCAGGCGGGAATGTTCCTGCCTGCAACCGGATTTTGCCATGACAACAACCTACTTGCTATGAGACTGATAAGAAGAGCCCTATTCCTTTTGTTGCCATTTCTGATGCCCGCGCTCCCTGTCGCGGCAGGAATATCGGTAATCAACGGGCTTACCCATGCGTACCGGGTAAAAGAAGGAATGCCATACAAAGGATATATTGAGATTCAAAACACGGGGACAGACAAACAATCGGTGCGTATCTCGAAAAACGATTTTTTGTGCGACTCATCCGGACAAATATTCTATGAAGAACCGGGGCGGCACAACCGTTCCAACGCTTCGTGGGTTGAGTTGAAAGCAACCAGCATTGTCCTGGAAGCCGGGGAGAAATATCAGCTTACCTACCAGGTCAGTATCCCGCGAAAGCTGGAACTGTCCGGCAGTTACTGGTGTGTGGTTATGATTGAACCGGTGGACGAGCTGAAAGCCGTACCCCAGGAAAATGGCGTGCAGGTGCTAACGCGGGTAAGGTATGCCGTGCAGGTGGTTTGTACAACCGGAGAACCGGCAAAGGCGGAAGTGAGGTTTAAAAAAACAGAAGTAGCGAATGTTGAAGGAAGGCGTTACCTTGTTGTTGACCTGGAAGACACGGGAGAGCTGTACCATACCGTTGTTGTGAATGCCGAGTTTTTCGACGCGCAGACGGGCGGTAGCAGCGGGATATACAAATCGCAACTGCAGAGTATCTTCCCGTATACCTCCCGCCGGTTTATGATCGATATCACGGGCCTGGGAGTTGGCGAATACAAGGGTATACTGCTGGCCGATTGCTCTGAAGACCAGGTTTTCGGGCTGAACGTGTCCTTGAATATCAGGGATGAATAAGTATTTGACCATTCCGATCATGTCTGTATTAGTACCATTTGTTATGTCAGGAAAGGGAATTGAGGTAACCGGGATCAGTTCATTTCCGACCGCATTGATCCCGGGTAGTGCTTATACTTTTGTCTTCAGCGTATTGAACAGCGATTCGGCAGATGTGCCGGTATATCCGCGGCTGGAGCTTCCCGCAGGTTGGGCCGATCTGACCCGGGACAGGGGCTTTATCGTGAAAGCAGGTGATCGGGAGATAATAATACAAAGTGTGTCCATCCCGTCTTATACCAGGCCGGGGAAGTACACGGTTACGTATTCTCTTGCAGCCTGCAATGGTGCGGGTTTGGGCAGCGTCAGCCTGACGGTGCATGTTTCAGCGGTGAAAAAACTCAGGGTTGACCGTCTCGATGCGCCGCCCTTTGTTATGGCGGGCGCCAGGATTGACGCCGCGTTCAGTGTAAAGAACGAAGGCAATGATGTTGAAGAAATCTTATTGGTCCCGGAGAATTGTGAAACAGATGGAACCCGCCGTGTCTCCTTATCCCCGGGAGAGGCATGCACGGTGCACACCTTTGCAAACACAGGCCGGGAACAGGGAAAGGTATCCTTCCGTTTCCTGAAGCTTACAGCCCGTTTCCTCGTTACTGCTGATTCGTTGGCAGAAGCTTCATCTTATGCCCGGGTTGACGTATTCCCGGTAGAAGAGGAGCGGAAAGATGCTTTTAACCGGTTTCCGGTAAAATTATCGGCCGGCTACCTGGGAAGACAAAAGGGGGAACGCTATTATTCGGGGTTTCAGGGTGAAATTTACGGGAAAGGGCTTATTGATGAAAGAAAAAAAATTGAATTTCTCGCAATAGGTCCTAACCGTTTCGATTTATCTGTATCGGGGCGGCACGATCAGTATTATTTAACGTACAAAACGCCGGAATTTTCTGCTCATATTGGCGATAAGACGTTCAGTTCGACCCTTCTTACCGAGTACGCGAGGTACGGGCGGGGAGCTGAGATCAGATATGTCCATGAAAAACTTGAGTTGGGCGCTTTCGGGCAAATGCCCCGTTATTTTGGCGACATAAAAAACGAGTACAGTACCTGGAGCAGGTACAACATAAGCGATAAGACCGGACTGCGTGCGGGGTATTTCGGAAAATCGGCAAAAGAAAGCGGTGGAAGCGCCAACCTTTACTCCTTGTCGGGCTGGGCAAAGCCGTTTGCCCGTTCGCTGTTTGAAACGGAATTTTCGCGGGGCTTTTTCAGGGGCAAAGCCGGGAACGGTATCTTGCTGAAAGGGCAGGCCGAAGGGGAGAAGCTTAACCTTTCGTTCCTGTACCTGGCTACCGGCAAAAACTACCCGGGTTATTACAGTAATACAACCCAGGCAACGGCCAATCTGAACTTCCCGGTAACCGAAAAACTGGGTGTTAACCTGAACTACCGGTTGGATGCTTTAAATCCGAAGCAGGATACCCTGTATGGGGTTGCCCCGTTAACCAATGGCTACCGGGGCGGGATAAACTGGCGGTATTCGGGAAAAGGGACATTCTCATTGTACGCGGGCAAACTGGAACAGCGCGACCGGCTCCCCTCCTCTCTTTTCCATTACAGCGAAGACTACTTAAGAGGGGCGCTTTACCGGCAAACCGGGGGGTTAAACATAACCATCGAGGGAGAAATGGCAAATACAGATAATCGCTATACCGGGAACAGGGGGCGCTCATGGCTGGCATCGACAGATATCGATTACGCCTTTTCACGGGGGCATGCCGGTATTTTTACGAGTTATCAGCATACATCGCGATACGATGCAGCAGGACAGCAACAGTTGATATACGGGGCTGATCTTTTTTTCAGGTACAAGGACCGCACCGAACTTAACCTGAGTATTCAGAATTCATATTCCGTTGGGGAATATTACCGTAACCGGAGCCTTTTGTGGGCAACCTTCAGGCAAAGAACAGGGCGGTGCCAATATATCGACCTGGCCTGTAACTATGCCCTGTTACAAAAACAGGTTGATAAAAAAGATTTTTCAGTGGCTTTAAAATATACCGTTGAGCTTAATATTCCTGTAAAGCGTATCGCCGAATATGGCGAACTGGCCGGTGCAGTTACCAATGCCGGTTCCGGGCACGTGGAAGGCATCCGCCTGTTTTGCGGCGGGCATACGGCCATAACCGGGAAAAACGGGGAGTTTAAATTCAGGAATCTTCTTCCCGGGAAATATTACGTGCTGTTTGACCAAACAACGCTGGAAATGAATGCTATTCCCGATATCCGCCAGCCTGTGGAAGTGACCATCGCGCCGGGGTCAAACTATTTTTTTGTTGGACTTACCCGCTCTTCGGCCATCAAGGGGCGTGTGTTGCTGCACGGGGCAGACGCCTCAGTCCGTTTATCCGGCGCCAACAGCGAGCCCGGCCATGTCATTATTGAGCTATCCCGGGAGGGTGAGGAAACACGCCGGAAGTTAGTGCCGCTCAGCAGCTCTTTTGTTTTCGACAACCTGAGGCCCGGGCCGTGGAAAGTTTTGGCGCTTAAAAACGGGTTGGGAGATGCTTATCGGATTATGACGGGCGTGTTTGACGTTCGTCCCGGCCCGGGAGAAGAAATATGCCTGGAAATAGTAGTGGTGAAAAAAGCAAAGGAGATCAGGTTTTTGCAGGAGGACGTAAATGTTTCGTACAACGTTAACCCTCAAAAATAATGAAAGCGCTGTTAATTTATATACCCACGCTAGCTGTCACACTGATTGGGATAGGTATTGATAAAACTTACGCGCAGCCTCCCGGGCAGAATACCAGAAATCATTCGTTGACCCTTACCATCAACGAAGTGGTGCTGGTGGACCTGGAACCTGCGGGATCATCCATCCCGCTCGTTGCCGGCACGCCTTCTGAGGCCGGGGCCCCAGTACTTGAGGTAAGCGACCAATCGTCATGGCTTAATTATACCTCGTGCCTGGCGCCGATGTCGCCTGCCCGTTCCGTTTCGGTACAACTCACCGGGACGTTACCACCCGGGGTTGAACTGCAGTTGCAGGTTTCGCCGTCTTCGGGCGCAGGGCAAGGTGTTTTGGGGACAAGCGCCGGCACTGTTACATTGTCGGGCGTGGCAACCACGGTCATATCCTGTATTGGGGGGTGCTATACCGGCAACGGGGCCAATAACGGGCACCGGTTAACCTATACTGTTTTAATTAGTAACTACGCCGCTTTGGAGGGGGCCGGTTACGGGCCTTTTTTAATTAGCTATACCATTAGTAATTAATAATTTAAAATAATGAGCGTAAAATATGCCTGCAGGTTTTGCTTGTCTCTGTCGCTTCTTTTTGCGACACATGTTGTTTCGTATGCTCAGCCCTCCCAGCAACCAGGTTTGACATTATCAGGGAACTGGAGCTATACTGTCCCTGCAACCGATGTGACCGAGGCCGGGAGCGATTTTTCGGGGACTTATACCAGCGCTGCAAACCAAGTGCAGATCGGGGTAAGCAACAAGAATAATGCTGAAAAAAATGGTTACGCTTGGCGTGTTTCCGCCCGTAAAATGAACGCAACATGGGACAATACTGTCGCGATTTACATACGCAGGACCAGCGATGGTGCCCCGGCTACCAACAGGGCTACAACGATTACTGATGGAACGGTCTATCAGCAAATAACTGATACCGACCAGTATTTCTTTGGCGGATACAGGGGGAGTACAGGGATTGCCATCCAGTACGAATTGCGCGGCGTATCGGTGGTTATGCCGGCACAGAGCTATTCAACCACTGTTGTCTATACGGTCACATCTCCATAAAGTTTTGTTTATTATGCGACTAACGTTTTTACTGACATATGAACTTGCAATCACTGCTGAAACGAGCCGAAAATTTATATCAGATAAAAAAAATAGAAATGCTGTGAGCAAAGATCTTACAGGCACCATCGCAACCAGATACCCCAATATTACCAAGGTATGGTTGACAACCGGTGAGGGAGCAATGCTTTTTTTGGGAAGAAAGAAACAAGGGTGATGAGAACTTAGTTTGACTCAATAGTACTTCTTTGTGGTTCAAAATCAGACAATAAGGAAGACTCACCGGTCATTAAATTTTCAAAGCCCTTGTTTTATTTGGAAGTACCTTTTCCGGTAAACTGTGATTTTTGCAAATTAAGGCAAATTAGAAACAAATTGTTAAGAACGAATGAAGCAATATTCAAACGACCGATACTATATTGTTTATTACGATTTCACTTAGGGGAACACCGGAGTAATCGAATTGCGTCATAGCGATGCCTGACTGGCACAAAAAAGTGTCACAGGTTAGGAAAAAACGAGCAATCGGTAAAACATGATATTTTCAATAATCCATGAGTTTTAAGGGTTATTGAAAAATTTTAAATTTTTATCATATATTATTGTGTATCAATGAAATAATTATCTAATTTTATTGCAGTATAACGCTTAAAGATACTTTGGAGACCATGGCAAGCAGATGTCGTTTGGTGACCGTTTAAGCCCGACGCTTGATATGGCAGTCGGTAAACAGTTCTTTCTGGGCATGGGGTTACGGCTGATGTACAGCAGCCTGTTGGTTAAGGGGGCCACCAAAAACGGGAAGGTATATGATGCTTCCCAATGGCTGGATGAACAGGAATTTAATGTGATGAACCGGCTTGGCGACGTGCTCTTACAATAAGTTAGACTAAATTTTTTGAAAGTATGAAAGAATTACAAAAAAGAGAACGTTCTCCCGAACGCTGCCCAAATCCTGGCCAGAATCCGGAGGCATTTCGTCAGCAAAACTCTGTTTTGCTGGAAAAGGAGAAATGTGCATTGCCTGATTGGTATATGAAGGAAGCGGACGGCAGTAACAGGCTTCCATACGTCAAGCCCAATTTTGGGCTGACTTTCGTGGAGCTGGAAAATGGCATTGCTGTTGGTTCTGTGGCCTCACCAGAGACTCCTTCTGTTGATGATTGGACGCAAGAGAACATCTTTACCGAGGATATTTCCCTGAGATAACCAGTAAGCCTTGCGTTGCTTGACACATGAAAGCTTAACCAAAAGCAGTTTTATTATTTACAAATTTACAATAGCAAAGGCGTGAAAAAGAATTTAGCGTTTGAAAAAGGGAAAAGCATTGCCTGCCTTCTCCAGATGGTGACCTTGACTGTGTGCTTTTATGGTTGTTCTACCGAAGACAACACCTTCACGGACGAAGGTTCGGGCACCCTTGAATTCTCCATCGGGGGAATTTCTGAAGGCTCTGAAGAAACCCTCACCAAGGCTGGTGCCGGGTCCGAAACAGTCTTTGTGGCGCCGCAGGCCGATGGCCTGTTCCTGTCTGGCACGATGACTGCAGACTCTGGTGTAAGCACCCGCGCCGGCTCGCCGATGGCGGCGGGCAACCAGTACCGGCTAGTGGTTTACAGCGGTGAAACGATCGCGGGGTCTGTTGACGGGACAGCCGGGGGCACGGTGCCACGTATTACTGGTCTTGCTGCCGGAACCTACACGGTAGTGGCCTATTCCTTCAACAGCACGACCCTGCCCGCGGCAGGGACATCCATCTCAGTCCCGGCAGGAACAGATTTGTTATATTTCTCGCAGACAGGGGTCACCGTGACAAGCGGGGGATCAACCTCCGTCGCGGTGGTGTTCAGTCACAAGTTCAGTTCCTTGAGTGTGGTTCCGGACGCACGGGCGCTGGTGCTGGACCCTGCGTACGCGACGACCCACGACATAGGGGAAACTGTGATGGCAGTCACCGCCACCATCAGTGGCAGCTGCCCGGCCACGATGTCGGTCTCTGACGGGAACCTGACGGCCGGTACAGCCACTACGGCAAATATCTCCTGGCCAGCAGGAGGTCTCGGCTGGCAGAAGATCCCGCCAAGCAACTCAATCTATATCTACACAAACGGAGCTTCGTCCTTCACGCTGACATTCACTTCTATTACCTTTGGAAGTGGCGCCACGTTCACAAACAAAAGCGTGGTGTTCAATCAGGCTATGTCGGTCGGCACAAAATATTGCACCTGGACGACGTTCCGCAAGCTGTGCGGAGCCTATGTTATGGTGGGCGGGCAAAGATCGTGGAAAGAGTTCCATTGCTGGAACCTCGGTGCAGATACCTCCCTTGACCCGAACGACATGGAGCAAACCAACGCCTGGGGCCTGAATGGAGCCTACATCCAGTGGGGCAAGCGGGGCCCCGATATAACGGGCGACAGCTCCGTGGACTGGATAACTGCGGATAACGACGGACCTGGCGGCTTTGCCGCCGCACCCACCGGGAGTGATAGCGGTGCTGCTGCGCCCTCAGGATGGAGTTATACATTCGCAGGGAATTATGCCTGGAGTACTTACGACGGTGCCAAAACTTCCAACGACCCCTGCCCAGCGGGCTACCGCGTGCCTACATATTCCGAATGGGACCGTCTCAGCCAAACAAACGTCACGTACTGGAGCGGCACATGGCAAGCCAACGTTACTAACTACGGAAGCGCAATTCACTGCGGGGTAGATGGCATTAAGATATTGACCCTGCCTGCTGCAGGCTTTCGCATTGGCGGGTCCCTCGACTATCGTGGCAGTAAAGGTCACTACTGGAGCAGTACCGAGTCGGGTGCGAGTTCTGTCGCGTGGGAGCTTAGTTTCAGCCCCGGCTTTGTAAGCATGGATGGGTTGCAGAGTCGTATTTCCGGCCTTAGCGTCCGCTGTGTCGCAGAATAAATTCTATTTATTGATTTACCTGTTGGGCGATAATAGGTAAAAAAGCGAGTATAGCGGAGATATTATCCAAAGAAACCGGCATCAATGTACACTGTTACAAGCAAGGGGCCTTCCGGATAGCGTAAAAAGAATTAATACCATGAACAAGAAAATATCGATCACTTTCTGCTGTATGCTTTTGGCAAACCTATTGCCAGCCCAGACCATTTCAATGTATTTTCCGGCTTTCGCAGGCAAAACCTACGAACTGGTCATCTTTCAGGGTACGCGCAGCATAAAGGCGCAGCAGAATACCATTCCCGCCAACGGGCGATTCGAACTAAAAATCCCTGGCGAGTATGCGCCCTACACCGGCATGTGTCGCTGGCTGCTCACCAATAGCACAGAGGGCGGAGGGTTGGACATGGCCATACCCGGGCATGGCTTCTCGGTACGCTGCACATCTGCCAGGCCGGACAACACCAACATCACCTACGAGGGCTACGATCCGGTGAACGGGTTGAATCACCTAAATGCACAACAGCAATCCATCATAGATAAATACCAGGCAATGAGCCGTGCGGCAAAGCTCTACGGCAAGGGGAGTGTGCTGTACCCTGTTTTTGAAAAAGAGATGGAGGCGCAGCGGCAGGCTTTTGACGACTTTTCATCGGCGCTGAAACAAAATATCAATTACGCCGCAAGGTTCCTGCTCATCGTGAACATCACGCGGGGGGTACCGCCTCATCTAAGCGCCGACTACAACAGTGCATCGGAAGACATTGCCGACCATATTGCTAACCATCTGGATATGGATAACCTCTATACTTCAGGTCACTGGCCGGCCGTGCTGGACACCTGGGTGCAGATAGAAGTGAATGTAATAGAAAATGACAAAGAGTTGGTAAGCACATTCAACAAAATGGGCGACAGGATCACCGACCCGGTGAAATATACCGATTTTGTGAAGTGTGTAACCCGGTCACTTACCCGCTACGGCAAAGACAAGCAGATTGCATTGCTTCAACCTTTTGTTGTGAGCTCCGGCAAGATTGTGGATTATTTGGGCGGACTCTCTGTATATCAGGATAAAATGATCGGCAAGCAGGCGCCGGCATTGGTGATTGCGGAGCATGTGGGTGCAGTGGCGGACCTCAGCCGCCAAACCACCACGTGGCAAAGCAGCGAGCTGGCAACGGGAGGCCACAGCAAAACCCTGCTGGTGTTTTACGAAAGCGGCTGCGGCCCCTGCGAGGAGTTGATGCTGCAATTGCCTGGCAACTACGAACTGCTGGAACGAAAAGGCGTACGCATCATTGCCATTGCCGCAGACACCGATGAGGAGACGTTCAAGAACAGATCCTACGACTTCCCATGGAACGACACCTATTGCGATTTTAAAGGTATCGGTGGACCTAATTTCATTCACTACGCGGTAACGGGTACACCTACAGCCTTCCTAATCAACAAGGACGGGAAGATAATGGCGAAGATGGCAACCATGCAGAATATATTGGAACAATTAAAATGAAAGGCAACTAATTGTTCAGCGCTACTAAGTGGACGATCAATGCATTCCATACCAACGACTGGCGGAAGTATTACGTGATACTGTTGATTAAGCAGTTTCCAGTATACCAGGTATCAGGAAGATGCCATTTCAGATTAGATATGGCCTCGGCCAATCTAAAAAAATCTGCCATATTCGTAGAGGGGATTTTCGTTAAAATCCAATTACATAAGACCTGTTTTTTAAAGACACCAGGCTTCCTTAAAATGCATGCAGTTTGTTGAGCAATTGTTTTTCACGTTTCTTTTCAAAAGGTGAAAAGACAATTAGTGATGAAAAACCTGTATTTTTACCTGCCGCGAGATTGTTGATCACCGAGATGAGAAGTAACAGCTACTGTTTTTTATAAAATAAATTGTCATGAAGTTAATGCATCGTTCTTTTGTTCTTGTATTTATTTTCATCTCACTAATGAGTTATTCACAAAGCAAGATCCGAATTGCTTGTGTGGGGAACAGTATTACTTTTGGAGCAACAATAAACAATCGTGAGTCAAATAGTTATCCGGCTCAGTTAGCGGCAATGTTCGGAGAAAATTACGAAGTAAGAAATTTCGGAAAGAATGGGGCTACGTTATTACGCAAGGGCAATTATCCGTACCGGACATGTCCGGAATACACACAAGCCATTGAGTTCCAACCCGATTTGGTCTTTATTAAATTAGGCACCAATGACAGCAAACCTGTTAATCGTCCTTTTTTGAATGAATTTATGCAGGATTATAAAGATTTGATAACGTCTTTTCAACGATTACCGAACCATCCAAAGGTTGTATTATTATTGCCTGTTCCTTCTTTTACAACTGATACGTTAGGTATTACAGCGAAAGTAATTAACGAAAATATTCTGCCGATGGTCCGGCAGACTGCCTATGAAACTGGTTGTGAGTTAATCAATTTATATAATTTATTGATAGAATCACCTTTGTTGTTTCCGGATAAGATACATCCTGATGAGAAAGGAGCAACTATAATTGCCGGAAGAATCTGTGAGTATATACATCTGAAAACTGATTTGAAGTTTAGTTTGTCAAAAATACTGCCGAAAGATGCTAATACGTTCAATTTTTATGGTTTTCAGGGTTATGATTTCATCTTCAAAAACAAAAATGCAAAAATTGTAACTCCCAGGTATGCAGCTAAAGGACATCCGTGGGTTTGGCGGGCACGTTTCTGGGGACATGAGCCACAAACCGATATTGCTTTACTTGAAAGAGGCTTCCATGTGGTCTATTGTGATGTATCTGAATTGTTCGGGAATAAGGAAGCGTTATCCATTTGGAATGATTATTATAACCTTCTTACCGGTGCCGGATTGGCAAAGAAAGCGGTTATGGAAGGTATGAGCAGAGGGGGGGTATATGTATACAGATGGGCGGCAAATTATCCTAAACGCGTGACTGCTGTATACGCCGATGCACCGGTTCTGGATTTGAAAAGTTGGCCGGGAGGCAAGGGCCAAAGCAAGGGAAATCCTGAAAGCTGGGAAGCTTTTAAGCTGGATTTTAATTTTGAAACAGAAAATGAGGCGGTCACTTTTAACGGAAATCCGGTAGATTTAACAAAAAAGCTGGCAAAAGCCGGCTTCCCAATGCTCCATGTTGTAGGTGATGCGGATGATGTCGTACCCGTATCTGAAAACACAACTATATTTGAACAAAAGATAAGAGAAGCAGGCGGAACCATTCAGGTCATCCATAAGCCGGGCATAGGTCATCATCCACATAGTCTTCTCAATCCACAGCCAATTGTTGATTTTATCATGAGAACTCAGTAGCATAAACAGCATGAATGAAGCGAAATCTCTTTCAAAGTCCCGGTTAGTGAAAGATTAGAGGACAATGCTTTGGCTTAATTATGAAAAAATGTTCAATAGTTGTTCAGCTTAATTTTCTATTTTTGCGGGCATAATGATTTTTTCACATGGCAAATGAAGATAGGGAGTATGTTGAAAATCTCAAAAAAGATAGTTTTTCCGCTTTTGAGATTTTGTTTAAAAAGTATGCAGAGAATTTATATGCTTTTGCTCTCAGTATAACCAAAGAACCCTACATTGCCGAGGAAATTACACAGTTGGTTTTCATGAAGATTTGGGAAAAAAGAGCTCAAATAGATGAACACCTTCCCTTCAAGTCGTTTATTTTTTCAATTACCTATTCTGAGACTATTTCGTGGTTGCGGAAGGAAAAGTCGGAGAAACGGAAAGTTGAAGGATATAAAGCAGAAACAGACACAATCTCCAACGAAACTGATTATTCTATTGAGTTTGAGAATATGAAGAGCCTGGCCAGTCAAATAATCGATAATTTTCCGGAGAAGAGGAAGGAAATTTTTAAGCTTAGCCGGGAGCAGGGATATTCGGCCAGGGAAATTGCAGCGCGGTTAAATATTTCAGTAAGAACCGTTGAATGCCAGATCTCTTCAGCCTTAAAAGTACTAAAAGAGAAGCTTGGGAAAGACGGTATTATCGGTTTGCTTTTTTATTTTATCACGTTTCATTAATTTTTTTTAATCCGGAATAAGTGTAATCGGTCTTTCCTTTCGTAGTATATGAGCAACAGAAAAGCTGAAAGCATGAATTACCCGGAAATAGTAAAATACCTTGAAGGGAAAACAACAGGGAGCGAATCTGAAAAAGTACGAACCTGGTTAAGAGACAGTCGAAACGAAACTTGTTCACGGAAAATTTTAGCAGAAATATGGACAAACTCCCGGATCAACTTCAGCGGAGAGAAACCGGACTTTGAGATATTACTGAAAAGGATAAGTTTCCGTTTGGCTCAGCAAAAGGCATTTCGGGACCGTCCTGTAAAAGTGATTTTCCGGATGTATTCAAAAGCGGCTGCAATCTTGTTACTTCCTTTGTTGATTTTGACTGCATCATACATCTATTTTAATTCGTCTTCAGACTTATTGGTTTCTAAAAAAGTCTCCATGTATGAAATACATACCAAACCCGGGACACGGACGAAAATCGAACTTCCGGATGGAACAATGGTTTGGTTGAATGATAAGACCACCATCAAATATCCGGAATATTTCAAAGGTGACAACCGTCAGGTTTTTGTCGATGGAGAAGCATATTTTGAAGTGGTTTCGAATTCTCAAAGCCCGTTCATCGTGGACAATCCGATCATGAAAACGATTGTTACCGGGACGCATTTTAACATTTATGCATATTCGGAAGATCATTTTTTTGAAGCCACCTTGCTGGAAGGGAAAGTTCATTTGGAGGGGCAGGCGGGCAAAATCGACCTTACCCCGGGACAGCGAATTCAATATGATGCAACCAAAGGAATGGTTCGCCGGGATATAATCAATCCAAAAAATTCGGTGGACTGGATCAATGGCAAACTAACAATACGCAACGAAAAACTTGAATCAGCAGTAAAAAAACTGAGTCGCTGGTATGACATCGAAATTTCAATCAGCGATCCTTCGATCGCATTGTACGAATTAACCTGTACGCTGGAAAACGAGAAAATCGGACAATGTATGAACCTGATCTCTCAAGCCCTTCCGGTACAATATATTCTGAAGGAAGAAAAAGAAAATGGTAAAACCCGCCAAAAAATTCAGCTTATGAAAAAATAAAAGAGCCGGCCGGAATTTCTCACATTCACGGCAGGCTGATTTCAATTATTAATAATAAAAGGTAGTCAAATTTATGAAAAAAAAGTTTAATCTTCTTATTCGGGGAGCATTGGATTCCCGAATAAAAAAAATTTTGATGTACATGAAATTAACCTGTTTGGTCATTTTACTCGGTGTTGTTCAGACTTTTGCAGGCAAGAGCAGTGCTCAGACCGCCAATATTTCCGTTAATCTGAGGAATGTGACAGTAGAAACGGTATTGCAGTCGGTAGAAGAGCAAACTGATTTTTATTTTCTTTATAGCCGTAGTCTTATTGATGTAAACAGGAAAGTCGATTTGCAGGTACGAGATGTGAAAATTGCAGATCTCTTGAATATTCTTTTTGATGGGACAACAGTTTCATGGGGAATTAACGGTCGACAAATTGTTCTCCTGGAATCTGAAAGCCGTTCTGAACAGCAACAAAAAACTGTCTCAGGGAAGGTTACCGATTCTTCAGGAATGCCTCTCCCCGGGGTGACGGTAATAGTATTAGGCACGGCAGTAGGAGTGATAACTGACATTAATGGAAGCTACAGTATTTCTAACGTCCCATCGAATGCGACATTGCAATATTCATTTGTCGGAATGAAGAAATGTGAAGTTACAGTTGCCGGGAAGAGCATCGTGGATGCGGTTTTGGAAGAAGAGACTTTTGGCATTGAAGAAGTAGTTGCCATTGGTTACGGTACCGTGAAAAAAAACGATTTAACCGGCGCCGTTGGCCAGGTGCAAGGTGAATCTATTGCGGAAAGGCAAACTACCGAATTGTCTCAGGCACTTCAGGGGGCGGTTTCGGGCGTTATGGTTTCGCGGAATAACAGTGCTCCAGGTTCGGCCGCATTGATTCGTATTCGCGGAATAACCACTATTGGTGAAAGCGATCCGCTGATCATTGTTGACGGGGTTCCTGTTGATAATATCAATGATATTAATCCAAATGATGTCGAAAATATGTCCGTACTAAAAGATGCCGCCTCTGCCTCCATTTATGGTTCGCGGGCCGCTTCAGGTGTTATCCTGATTACCACAAAACGCGCAAAATCGGGCGAGGTATCATTAAATTATAATGCAGAATATGGCTTTGAAAAACCAACCACTCTTCCTGAATTTGTCGATGTAAAGCGTTACATGCAAATGGTTAATGAATTACGTTGGAACGATAATAACAATAACGCAAATGAGTACCCCACGTACACGAAAGATGTCATTGAAAATTATGATGCATTGAATGCAGAAAATCCAAATAAATATCCCAATACCGATTGGGTTGGATTGATCCTGAAAGGCAATGCGCCGCGCCAAAGCCATGTACTGAACATTGCGGCCGGGGCAAAGGCTATCCGGACAAAAGCCTCGGTGGCGTATGACAAAATCGATGCTTTGTATGAAGGAAGAACTTATGAACGGATCACGGCCCGTTTTAATAACGATGTTACGATTACAAAAAACTTATCAGTCAGTCTGGATTTAAACTTCAAACGCTCAATTTCCGAGCAGCCTTTCTATGACCCTATGTACAATATGTTGATCTCTCCTCCTGTATATGCCGCTAAGTGGGCTGACGGCAGGGTCGCTGATGGTAAAAACGGGAACAACATTTGGGGTATGATGAAGTTTGGTGGGACCAGCAATGTATGGCTCAACCAGGTTGGTGGTAAAATGGCGATTGACTATACTCCGATTGAAGGGATGAAAATATCTGCAGTAGTTTCTCCAACGCTTGGTTTTGACAAGTACAAAAGCTTTCAGCTAAAAAACCCATACTATTCGGCTGATGATCCAACTGTTTTAGCCGGTCATCTCGAAGGTGGTGCAACGACTAACCTTTATGAATACCGAAACGATAATCACCGCGTTACTTCCCAGGTGCTGGTTAATTATTTGAAATCTGTGGGGTCTCACAACTTTAATGCGATGGCGGGATATGAAAATTATTATGCTTTCAATGAAAATCTGGGTGCTTCACGTGAAAAATATGAATTAACTTCTTTCCCGTATCTTGACCTCGGACCCTTGGAACAGCGCGGGAATGCCGGGAATGCCCTGGAAAATGGCTATCGTTCATATTTCGGACGCGTGTTATACAACTTTAAAAATAAATACTTCCTGCAAGGAAACATCCGTTACGATGGTTCTTCACGTTTTCACAAGGATTACCGCTGGGGGGCGTTCCCTTCTTTCTCTGCAGGCTGGGTAGTTTCTGAAGAATCATTTTTGAAAAATATTCCGGCCATCTCATTCCTGAAACTTCGTGCTTCGTGGGGTACATTGGGAAATGAACGGATTGGTAATTATCCCTATCAGGCTACCATTGCTTTTTCCAATGCACTGTTTTTCCAGTCCAATAACGTTGTATCAGCGCAGACTGCGGCTCAAACTCAATATGCCATTCAGGATATTTCATGGGAAACTACTGAATCAATCGATTTGGGTGTAGATCTCAGTTTCTTTGATAACCGGCTGAAGTTTACCGGTGATTATTATCAGAAAACGACAAAGGACATGTTGCTGGCTTTGGAGATTCCTGATTATATTGGTTTTGAAAACCCGGATCAGAATACCGGTAAAATGGATACCAAAGGATGGGAAGCTGAAATTAGCTGGAACGGTAAAATTGGAGATGTAGGCTATACGATTTCAGCCAATATCTCTGATTTTAAATCGAAGATGGGTGATTTGGGAGGGATTGAATTCATAAGCGATCAAATCAATAAAAAAGGAAGCGAATATTGCGAATGGTATGGTTATGTATCTGACGGGCTTTTTCAGACAGCAGAAGACTTGGCTGCGTCACCAAAATTAAATACTGCGGTTAAAGCAGGCGATGCGAAATATAGGGATATCAGTGGCCCCGATGGTGTTCCTGATGGTCAGATCACGCCCACTTATGACAGAGTATTGCTGGGAGGATCGTTACCCCGCTACATGTTTGGATCGAACATCAAACTTGATTATAAAAACGTTGATTTGTCAATGGTTCTGCAAGGTGTTGGAAAAGTTAATTCCCGTTTGCAAGGAACCATGGTCGTCCCGTTGATTGAAAACTGGGGCAATTTCCCCAAAATTCTTGATGGCACAAGCTGGAGCTATTACAATACTGCAGAACAAAATCTGGCAGCAAAGTATCCCCGGTTTTCTGAGGCAAACAAAGGAATTAATTATGCAATGTCTGATTATTGGTTATTTAACGGTGCCTATTTACGCATCAAGAACATAACTGTCGGATATACCTTGCCATTGAATCTTGTGCAAAAAGTCAATCTTCAGAAAGTCCGGCTTTATGCCAGTGCCTCGGATATTCTGACTTTTGATAAATTTCCGAAAGGCTGGGACCCGGAAGTTGCTGTAAGCGGCTATCCAATTACGACTTCTTTCTTATTTGGTTTATCAGTCACATTCTAAAAATCCTGAATTATGAAAAATAAAATTTTAACGATACTGCTGCTTTCCGGATTAATTACGGCAACATCCTGCACGGATTTAGACTTAAATCCATTATCTGAGGGTTCAAGTGTCAATTGGTACTCCAATGAAAGTGAAATTATCATGGCCTTGAATGATTTGTACAGCATAGATTTTTGGCCAAATTATTTAACTCCCTACTGGGATTATGATTTATGGACAGACGATATGATGTATCGGGACCGAACAACTTCAATCACCAACGGAACATTGAACGGTCAGGATGTGACGGCAAATAGTTGGTGGACTACGATATATAAAGGTATTGCCAGGGCAAACACCATATTGGCCAATCTTGAAAAATCAAAGGAAAAACTTGCCCAGTCTATCATCGATAAATATGCAGGTGAAGCAAGGTTTGTCAGAGCGGCGCATTATGCCCGTTTGATTACCTATTATGGGGATGTAGTTTACTATACGGATATCCTGGATTTGGATGAGTCGTTTACGTTATCAAAAACGGATAAAAAAACCATTCTTAAGGCGATTTATGAAGATTATGATTTTGCTGCATCGAAATTACCGGTTTCCTACGGAAGTTCTCAAAATTTACGTGCCACAAGGGGAGCTGCTTTGGCGATGAAGGCCCGTGTTGCATTATTCTTCGAAGATTGGGGTGTTGCGCGTGATGCTGCTAAAGCCTGTATGGATTTGAATGTTTATGAATTGTATTCGGGTTATGCTACGCTTTTTCTGTCAAAAACAAAGAATCCAAAGGAGCTGGTATTTGGGAATCCAAGATCTGCTTTGCTTAATGTGACCATTCCTGACACGAAGAACTACCTTCCCCGATTAGCAGGCGGATGGGGGGCGGTTGGTCCTTCATGGCAATTATTCTGTTCTTACCTGTGCACCGATGGTTTACCAATTGATGAGTCTCCTCTTTTTGATCCCCAAAAGCCATTCCAAAACCGTGATCCGAGATGCACTGCAACAATAGTTGAATTTGGAACTCCCTGGTTGGGATTTAGATATCAGCCACATCCTGATTCGTTAATAGTAAAAAACTATAAAACAGGTCAAATGGTTAGCAACGTTGACAATCGCTCCAATGCGCAGTTTGCTTCTTTTAATGGCATGTTATTTAAGAAGGGCATCGACGAGGATTGGACTGATGATTACAAGGCCGAGAATACAAATTTCATTATGCGCTATGCCGATGTACTGTTAATGTACGCCGAAGCCAAAACAGAATTAGATGAAATTGATCAGGAAATGCTGGATGCATCTGTCAACAAAGTTCGCGCACGTGCATACAATGTAGCTGTCACAGACAAAACTCAATATCCGGCAGTGGTCGCTGCAGACAAAGCTACCGTGCGGAAAGCAGTACGTATCGAACGAAGGATGGAATTCGCTTTGGAAGGTCGCCGTTATGAAGATATTATTCGATGGAAGATTGCACAAAAGGTATTAAGTAAAGATATTTATGGAATGCTCGATCCTGACGACTTAAGGGAAAAGATCGTTAATAAAGGTCTTTGGTTTTTCCCTCAAATACCCGCAATTGACGAAGACGGAGACGCTGATTTTGAAACCATGTACAATGCCGGGTTAGTTAAACTTTGTGCTGTACGGAATTTTCCGGCAAACCAATATTTATGGCCAATACCAACAAAGGAAATTCTAATCAACCCGAATTTGGAACAGAATCCGGGGTATTGAGTTTGACTCTGTTATAGGTAGATGCTTATGTGATCTACCTATAACATTTCCAATGTGGGGTGTTGTAATTAATCCAATTCATAAAGCAGGACAGTTATGAAAAAGACGCTGATTGTTTTTTTATTTTATTTAGTTGTTTATCCGTTTATTCCTTTTGGTCATTTAATACTTTCGGCCGAGCCCAAAACATCTCAGGCAGAGAGGTCTGGCTGGTGTCCCAACCCTGGGGAAGCGATTGAGGTCAGCCATGTCAAAGGGAAATCACGAAATTATACCAGCCCTGAATCCTCAGAGCTTCCGGTCCGGATTGAAGTTTGTCTGGCTGACGAAAAGGGCGTTTTCTACAGGGATGAGCCAATTTCGGCAACCCTTCATATTATCAATGAGACGAGTGAAGAAATTAAGGCCTGTGTGGTAACAAAAATCAAACTTGATATTAGCAAGAGGGGCACGGAGAAGAAAACGAGGGTGATTATTCCTGCAGGAGGAACAATTGATCAGGTTATTTCACAGAAGGTGGCAGAGCCGGGCTTTTATCGCGTGGAGGCTACTGTGGTTTATGAGAAAAAGATAGCCACGGAGACGGTTTTTATCCTCGGGTATAAGCCTGATGAAATGGAGGTTAAGAGTTCCGCCCCTGCAGATTACAAGTTATTTTGGAAGAACAGTTTGGTCGAACTGGCGAAGGTTGACCCCAATTATACGTTGAAGTTGGTACCTGAGCGGTGCACTTCAAAACTGAATTTTTACGAAGTGCGTATGAAGTCTTTTGGCAACGTTGAAGTGGGTGGACAGTATGTTGTGCCTAAGGCACCGGGTAAGTATCCTGTTATTGTCCAGTTTCTTGGCTATGGTTCTGATCCTTGTGCGCCGGAGATGGTGGATGATGGTTTCATCCGGTACATTGCTTCTACGCGCGGGCAGGGAGTGATGAAGAAGGACAACATTTATGGTGAATGGTTGGCCTATCGTTTAGACAATCGTGATGAATACTACTTTAGGGGAGCCTTTCTGGATGTTGTCAGGGCGATCGACTTTGTTTGTTCCTGCCCGGAAGTTGATCAGGCGCGTATCGTGGCTGCGGGGGGAAGTCAGGGAGGTGCCCTGGCTTATGCTGCCGCGGCGCTGGATAAACGCGTTGCTCTTTGTTTGCCGAACTTTCCCGGTTTTTGTGATATTCCGAACTTCATAAATATGACGGCCTGGCCTGGAGGTGTTTACAAGAAGTATGTTTCGGATAACGATAAAGGGGTCTCCTTTCAGTCTATGTGCGATATGCTGGCTTACTTCGATGTTAAAAATTTTGGGCCGCTTATTCATTGCCCTGTCTTCATGGGCGTTGGTCTTCAAGATCCTATCTGTCCGCCGCGCACCAATTTTGCACCCTATAATCTATTAACGGTTAAGGATAAACACTATGTTATCTATCCGGAGTGTGGACATGCTGTTCGCAACGCGGACTATCTTCCCAAAGCTGATGCCTGGGTGCGAACTTATTTTGGTATGCAGAAAAGATAGTTTCAGCGAATTTGGGAGACCATTCTAATTTAAAATAAGACCGATATGAAACCCGGAAATTTAATTCTTGCTATAGTTGTTCTATTCTTTGTCAGTTGCAGAACTGAGCAAAGGAGTATAGCGCCAGTCTCTATCAGTGGTGTATATCCTCATCTGGCTTATTACAACAACGAAGGCGAATGCGGAACCGGAGCTGTGGTTCCCTGGAACGAAAAACTCTATGTAATAACTTATGGGCCACATTTGCCGCTTGGCTCCTCAGATAAGCTGTACGAAATAACTGCCGATCTTCAAAGATCGACATACCCCGGAAGTATTGGAGGAACTCCGGCCAACCGTATGATCCATAAGGAAAGCAACCAGCTTTTTATTGGTCCTCATGTCATTGATGCAGAAGGCAATATTCGCACAATTTCCTGCACGGACATGCCTGGTCGTCATACCGGAAATGCTCGCCATTTAACCGATCCCGCCGGGAAAATTTATTATGCTACCATGGAAGAAGGTTTTTATGAGGTAAATGTAAATACACTGGAAGTTAAAACATTATATCAGGATGGGAACATGAACCGTAAGCCAGGGGAAATGGAGCAACAAGCTGAATTATTACCCGGAGCTCATGGTAAGGGTTTATACTCAGGACAAGGAGTGATGATTTTTTCTAATAATGGAGAGGCAAATCAACTGGCGCTTAAAAAATTCGATATTGAAGCCGGGGTTTTGGCCGAGTGGGATGGCAAAGACTGGAACATCGTTCGTCGCAACCAGTTTGTCGAGGTGACTGGCCCGGGCGGAATTTCTGGTAATCGGAATCCGGAAACTGATCCCATTTGGGCTACCGGATGGGATTATAAATCGGTACTTTTGGGCGTTCGCAGTCCCGAAACAGGATGGAGTTTTTATCGCTTGCCGAAAGCCAGTCACAGTTACGATGGCGCTCATGGCTGGAATACCGAATGGCCCCGCATTCGCGGGATTGGTACTCCCGAAAAGCCGGATTATCTGATGACCATGCATGGCATGTTCTGGCGTTTTCCCGGGACGTTTACACCTTCCAACAGTGCCGGAATACGCCCACGTTCGGCCTATCTGAGAGTGATTGGCGATTTTGCCCGCTGGAATGACCAGCTTGTTTTTGGCTGCGACGATTCCGCGCAAAAAGAATTCCTCAATAAGCGCAAAGTAAAGGGAAACATCGAAGGTCCGGGACAATCAAATTCCAATTTGTGGTTTACTTCTCCTGAAAAGCCGGATCAGTTGGGTCCCAACACAGCCGAAGGTGCTGTATGGATTGCCGAAGAAATTGAGGCTGGCTCGATTTCCGAACCTTTCCTGTTTGCAGGCTGGGACATTCGTTCTGCCTGGATAAAAAACGAAGGAAAGCAAACGGTTTCTTTTACTTTTGAAGTGGACGAAATTGGTGACAATAACTGGAAAGCACTGAAATCAGTTCCAGTTAAAGCCGGTGAATCGGGCAGCGTGGCTTTTATGGCAGCTGAAGTAGGTGAATGGGTGCGTGTAAAAGCTGATCAGACGACGAAGGCAACTGTTCATTTTTCGTACGCTAAAAAAGATAATCGGAGCAACACTCCCGATGTCCTGTTTGCTGGCTTGGCTCCGGTATCCGCAGCTGAGGCTAATGCCGGATTACTCTGGGGACTGGGCAACAATCGCCGCAAACTCGGCATTCTGGCAGGAACCACTTCGAATGATAGTTTCACAGAAACCGGCTATTACGAGCTCGATTCGCTGATGCAGCTGGAGAGAAAAGAAGATCAGGAAACAGCTTCATTTATTCGTGATAAATTCATGATCCCGCAGCAGGTAATTACGATCGATGAGGCTTCGGTATTGATTACTGACGATTTGGGACGCCGGTGGCGATTACCAAAAGGGAATCCGAAATACTCCGAATTGACCGGAAAGGCGCTGCTCCGCATTTGTAGAGAAGTGGCTACCGAGCGTGATTTACTAAACTGTGCCGGAACTTTTTATGAACTTCCTGCCGAAAATGCTGACGGTTTTGCCAAGATTCGTCCTATTGCTTCGCATAACTTCAGGATTCACGACTATGCCTCCTATCGCGGAATGCTAATCATGACCGGAGTTGATACAAGGAGTGCCAAAGGCAATAGTCATATAATCACATCCAAAGATGGGAAAGCTGCTGTCTGGGCTGGTGTTATCGACGATTTGTGGCAAATAGGCAAACCTGTTGGAGAAGGAGGTCCATGGAAAAACTCGCCGGTAATGACTGCTATGGCTTCTGATCCTTATTTAATCGGCTTCTACGATAATCGCAGCTTGAAGCTTTCGCACGACCTGAAAGAAGCGGTTACCTTTACCATTGAAGTTGAACCGATTGGTCACGGTCCGTGGATGACTTATCAGACAATAACTGTAAAATCAGGAGAAACCTTTGAACATGATTTTCCCGCATCATTCCAATCCAGGTGGATTCGCTTTACCGCCGATAAGAATTGTCGTGCTACAGCATGGTTGGAGTATAGGTAGGCCTAAACTTTACCTTATCTGGTTATTTGTCCTTCGCGGCATTTCGTGCAAACGGTTCACGTTCGGCAATGATACACGATATCAGTCAAGCTGGTCAGTTATTGATGCAGTTTTCTTTTTCGCAGGTAATCCAAAAGCATTTGCGGACGGTCGGTTTGGATGATCCTTGCGCCAAGGGTATCGATCAGATAACCATATCCTTTATCCGGATCCTGTAATGACAGGTCATCGTCATGCCCTCCCGCCATGGTATCCCACAGGGTGTTATACCAAATCAATGAATGTCCGTCCAGCATTTCTTTGGCTTCGAAGGCCAACCTGTTCGAATCATTGACAAACAGCAGTTCGAAGGCTACAGGGGCCAGGTCTTTGATAAACAAGTCGAGTTGCTTTCCGGCATCGGGCTTGTCCAGTTTAACGATCGGCATGTAAATTACATCTTTCAGATAGTCCCCGTATAAGGTTCTCACTTCATCGGCGCTTTTATTCCCCTTCATAATTACCTGTTTGGTGGTTCCGGTCTTTTCCAGCAGGGCATAAACCTTGTCAAAATAGCGGTCGGCTTTATCGAGGTTGACCATAATTTTTCCTCTGGCTTGTTCCAGTGCCTGTTCCAGGGTCGGAACGTGTTGTATGGTGCGGATCGCACAGCCGTTCCTTAGGTTTAGCGGTTTAATTGAGTCATAAAGCGTTTCCGAAATTTTTCCCTTGCCTGTAGTGGTGCGGTCAAGGCTACTGTCATGCATCAGGATCAGAACGCTGTCTTTGGTCATTTGTACATCCAGTTCAATCACGTCAACACCCATTTTGATGGCATTGCCGATAGCTTCCAGCGAGTTTTCGGGAAAATTGCGCCAGTCACCCCGGTGCGCGACCACGATCACAGAGCTTTTGTCGCAACTAACTAATTTTCTCCGGATTTCTGCCGATTTATCGCCAGGCGCGTTACTTTTTGCCGCAGCAAGAGCTTGTTTATGCGAGATCGGGCAAACTACCAATAAAAGCGCTAAAGTTAATAGTTTGAAAACCAATTTATTTTTGTATTCCATTTCCTGTACTTTTTATTAATCCTATTTGGCGGGCATTACATTGTCAATTTCATAAAAAATGACACCATGATGATCCAGCTCAGTAGGAAGGACAAGTGTATTGTTTTCAATTGTTTTTGCTGAGGTAATTACTTCCAGTTTTGCAAGTTCTTTATACTTTGCCTCGTTTGAATACCAGAAGTTCCTGTCTCCCTGATTCGTTAAAACAGTAGGAGCCTCAACTGAATAATAACTCCAGCCCCCGGTGAAATTATCGATGATTCCGCGGGTTTTCATGTCGGAAAACCATGTTGGCCAGTAGTTCCCGTGCGAATCGTCAACGATCCATTGTTTTACAAGCACCTCGGAACCGGTAACCGGCTGAACATTTTTTATTTTAACGGTCGGATTTTCTTTTGTTGTTGCCAGCAAGTCACTGTTATAGTTATAGACCATAACATGCACCTTATTCTCATTACTGTTGTAAGTTCCCATACCGTCTACATCATTTGTGCGATCATGGGCAATATAAGATTTACTCTGTTTAAGCTGTTGTTCTCCAACCATTTTATAGGAGAGGTTGGCAATATGAGTTCCAACCGAAGTGACGCCACCAAAGAATCCTTCTGTACATAGGCCCCATGAGGAAATCCAGTCGGCATCCAGTTTGTTCATCGTATTAAACAATTTTGCATCAGATACTCCCTGAAAACTATGTGCCACAACCCGGGAAAGGAGTTCCCGGTCATCCGGACCTTTCAGAATCCGTCCTTCATCAATGCCATACTTTAAGTTTGTCAGGCCTTTTGCAAGAGCCTTGTTTTGAAGACTCTCTATCGTATTTGTTAAACTCAGGTTCGAAGATTTAAGAACTCCAGGTTTATAATCATAAAAGGAAGCTGCGAGGAAATCAATTTGAGTTCCTGTTTTTCCCGTTTTATAGTTGGTGCCTGTTGCAACATGATCGATAAACTCCAGTTCATCCCAAAGCCCGCTTGAACAAACCATGGCATGTGCTCCAACAATAAGGTTATCTTTACCAATGGCATCTTCCAGGGCAGCAACAGTATAATCGTAGAGCTTAAAATAGGCCTCTTTTGTTAATGTGGGATCGCCTCCTGCACTCCACCAACTGTTGTTTTCAAATTCTGTAAGTACTCCCCATGTCCAGGTTTTTACCTCTTCAATACCGAATTCATTAATTGCTTTATCAGCCAGTGCTTTTATGTAATTGTAGTAAATATTAAAATCTTCTGGAGGCTCCACATTAACACCAAAACCACCAATTACGGGATTGGCAGAATACTTTAACGGTACTGCACCTGTTTTTATCATGGGAGTCAGTCCCTGTTTTACTACATAACGGAGAGCGGTAATAATTCCATCGAATTTGTAGTCATTTAATACGGTTCTATCGTTTGGATTGATAAATAAATCTCTTGATGCATCCCCTCCCGTGGCAGTCATAAACTGGACCCTTTTGACAAAGGGATAATTTGTTGAGAAATAATCAGCAGGTTGATCGAAATTTTGACCGGGCAGAGCCCACAGGTTGACATCAGAAAAAACATTTTTAATTGTTTTTGTCTGTAATGAAACGTCGAATGTGATATTCGAACCATTATCTTCAATTTCTTTTGGTCCCGGATCATCCTTCTTACAGTTGGGCAAAAGAAAGACTCCGAGAATCAGGAATGTGTTAATTTGAAATATTTTCATAAATTCAACTATTGAGTCCTTTCCGATACCCTGTTTCCTCACCTCTTGAGGAAACAGGGGGTATCAGAACAGGACAGGTTTTCGGTAATATTGTGGGAGTGAGATATTTTTTATACTGTTTAGACCTCAGAAATTAGTATCCCGGATTTTGTTTCAATAAATTATTGGATGACATAATTTCTTCAGGTACCGGATAATGATTTAGATTTTTATCATTCGATGCTGTATGATCCCACCAGTTTTCGGAAACATAAGCATCCCACCGTATTAAGTCTGTTCTGCGACGGACTTCGCCAATAAATTCAATCATCCATTCATCAAGCATTCTGTATTTATCGAGATTCGATGCTGTTACAGGGTTGGAGTCGGCACCGTTCACAAAGTAACGTTTCCGTACAGTGTTGATAAGCTCCGCTGCTTTATCTTTGTTTTCTGCACGCATTTCACATTCAGCAAGCATATAATAGATCTCAGTGAGCCTGATAATGGGTATATCAGGATTATAACGACGTTCACGTTCAGCATATGTAGGAATCGGGCTGCGTTTCATAAGACGAACTCCCGAGTTTTCCTCCGCTGTAGCAATAGTTGATGGAAGATCATTTGCGGTTGCATAAACCGAACCCAGTCTTTTGAAATAGGATATTTGATCAATCATGGTAATCGTCTGCCCTTTATATTCCCGACTTCCTTTACAAACGCCACCATCCAACGGATTTACCAGTTCCCCGACAATAAACATTCCCCGATATGTGCCGTTCCCTGTATATACATATTGCTGTTTCCGGATATCGGTATCTTCAAATTTTGAATAGGGTTTCCCAAGTTTAAACTCCGTATAAAGTTCTCCGTTAGGTTTCAAAGAGGGAGTCAGGCAATATCCGTTATTGCCTTTTTGATCAATACCTCCAAGAAAATTCTTAGCATTATAGTGATGCATATTTACATATTGGCCTCCATCTGTTTCCAATTTAGCGTTTTGACTTGGCAATGTCCATATGATTTCAGGGCAGGTTTCATTATTGAATCCAAAGATATTGGTCCAATCATCTTCCAGTTTGTATGCGCCATATTTTCCGTCAATAATATCACGACAAATCGCGGCACATTCAGTAAACATTTCTTTTCCGATATACGCATTTGCATTGAAATACAATTGAGCTCTTAATGCAGCACCGGCAGCCCTGTTTATGCTTCCGTTTTCCATTGCTCCCATGGTATTCTTCAGTGGAAGGTTGGGAATTGCATTGGTCAGTAAAGAATCAATAAAATTGAATGTTTCGAGAGCGGTACTCCTTCCTTTAATTTCCGATTTGGTGGTTGTGTACAAGGGAACTCCTCCGAAATAATCAAGGCCGTCTTTATAAAAAAAGGAAACAAGGGCGTTCATTTGTGCATGCATTGCTTCTTTTGTTCCTTCTTCAAAGCCCATGGCGTCAAAATCAACAAATTCGTTTAAATCTTCCCATGTATCCCAGGCAAGGGCAACTCCCATTGCAAAACCAGACCAACCAGTGTATATACTGTTCATTGTCGGCGTAAAGTTATGATAGTGCATCTGTTGAAACACACCCCCGTTATACCAGTCGCTTCCACGAGTTGGCAAACACATCTCGTCTGTCCCAAGTTCCTGCAGATTCCATATTTCTCTCTTGCTTGCTATGTACCATCTCCAATGTGTGAAGGGACGATAGAAACGCTGCCAAACATTCGTTTGTGAATCGAAAAAGGTTGATGGTGTAACTTCCGAATAATAGGTTGCATCAATACTGCATCCGGCAATAGTCAATCCAAGTACCAGAAACAGTAACCTTATATTTTTGAATCTCATTTTTTTCATTGTCTGTATAGAATTAGAATGTTAACTGAATGCCTAACGTATAGGTGCGCGTTTGTGGATAAAGGCTGGTAAACCATTCAATACCTCCTGAAAGACCGGTAACATCGACTTCCGGGTCAATACCACTGTATTTTGCAAAAGTTGCCACATTGTTTACCGTTAAATAAAATCGAGCATTACTCCCAAACCGGGTATACTTTTTAAGATTCAGATTGTAGCCCAGATTTATATTGTCAATTTTCAGGAAAGTGCCATCTTCAAGAAAGTAATCACTCAACTGCTTTTCTCCGGTAATATTGGCGTATTTTGTATAGGCTGTTTTTAATAAATTTAATTCACTTGAAGTTGTCGGAAGTCCAAAATACATATTCATAGTATTGTATACATCGAAATCGATCCAACTTCTCATATTTACCGTCAGATCCCAATTTCTATAATTAAGCCGGTGGTTCCACGCGACAATCAACTTGGGCATATAGTTCCCTATGTGTCGTTTATCTTCTTCAACTTTATCACTGGCAGGAATTATATTATCATCTTTATCGTACAACAGAAAATCTCCCTTATCATCAAATCCGGCAAATTTCCACAGATAAAAGCTTCCGATTTCAACCCCTTCTTCGATACGAATCGCTGACCCTGGATTTCCCGGAGATGGAAAGGATGCATAATTATAATAGGTTTGGTTTCCCCATAATGTTAATATTTTTGTTTTATTGGTACTGAAGTTCATCGAAGTACTGTATTGCCAATCCTGATTTTCTATAATATCTCCGCCAATTTCGAATTCCCATCCTTTGTTTTCCAGATTGCCAATATTTTTATACATTTTATCTCTGGTATACGGAGGTTGAGGTACTTGCACATCATAGATCAGGCCTTCGACCTTCCGTTTGTAAATATCGAATTTTCCATAAAGCCGGTTATTAAACAGCGAATAGTCGAGACCCACGTTCCATTCATGTTTTTCTTCCCATTTTAAATCGTCATTAACATTCTTTGTCTTCCCATAAGTATAGGCCCAGGTTCCATCTGGCATTAACCAATATTGATCCGAGCCATACATGGTTGCAGCGTAATCAGCGCCAAAGTCATTGTTTCCTGTGACCCCGTATCCGGCACGAAGTTTAAGGTCATTTATAATGCTGATATTTTTCATAAACGCTTCTTTCGAAATACGCCATCCTCCGGAGAATGACCAAAAATTGCCCCAGCGATTATTCTTTGCAAATTTCGAAGATCCTTCGTGACGGATGGTTCCGGTAACCATATATTTATTGTCATAAGAATAGTTGGCTCGGGCAAAAAGCGATACAAGGCGTTGAGTAATTGCCTTATTTGAACCCATTCCTGCTGTTCCGTCGCTTAAATAACTTCCTTCGCCAATGTCCCAAAATTTCACCAGATCATTAGTGTAATTATAATTGGTCATATTAAAACCTTCGCTGTTGTATTCGAAATAACTATAACCAGCCACTGCATTAACAGAATGTTTGTCGAATTCATGAATATAAGAAGCATATCCGTCGGACGAAAGATTTTCTGTTTTGCTGAAACTAAGATTAGCAGTTCCCGTGCGGTTGTTTTCCAGTTCTTCGCGATGATGTTTTGATCGATATGAATGTTTCTCCCACTGACGATTTTCGTACGCGATAGTCTGTTGCAGCGATAGTCCAGGAACAGCAAGAACATTTAATTTAAGGGTAGCATCTGGTTTTAACCATTTGTCAAGCCCTTCGTAGGTAGTTAGTTTGCTGTCAGCCAGTACATTATAATCAAGTGTTTCGTCCAGCCACACGTTATATCCGGTTGAGCTTTCGAAATCGTATGGTGAACGCGTTGGATTGTTACGCAAAGCTTGTTGAAAATTAGGAGCGTTATTATTTCTCAATACCTGACGATAATCGGCATGTGTTTTTATTTCCAACCAACCATCAAGCAATTTGAAATTCGCATTGAACCGTCCGGCATAGTCGGTTCGTTCATCTTCGATTGCAATGCCTTCATCATTACTATACATAAAAGTAGTATAGATTTGAGCATATTGACTTCCCCCCTGAACATTAACTACATGCTTTTGTGAAAAAGGACTGTCATTGAGCAGTTCATCGTACCAATCGACAGACGAGCCATAATCTGTCCCCCTGTTATGCGTAGAATATTCTTCGGCTGAAAGAACTTTAGGTCTTTTACTTACTTGTTTAGCTGTGAATTCTCCGGTATAGGTAAGTTTTACTTTGCCGTCGTTATCGGCGTTGGCCTGTTTTGTTGTAATTAGAATCACGCCGGCGGCTGCTCGTGTTCCATATATTGCACCGGCAGATGCATCTTTCAACACATCAATGGAAAGAATGTCCTCCTGCATGACAGAACGAATGTCTCCTCCCGGCATCCCGTCGATGACTACAAGCGGCGATTGTCCGGCATTCACAGAAGCAATACCCCTCAACTGTAAGGTGTTTCCCGAATTTGGGCTGTCGGTTCCTGAAATAATCAACCCGCTAACTTTTCCCTGCAGGGCATGGGCAATACTTGCTCCTCCAACTCCGGCTATCAGATCTTCTGCCTTTACGGAAGATATAGAGCTGGTGACCTGCTTTTTCTCCAAGGTACCGTAGCCAACTGCAACAACTTCCTGGATACCAAAAGTTTCCTCTTCCAGTATCACGTTGATTATTGTTTTACTTGCTACCGGGATCTCTTGTGTTCTCATTCCTACAAAAGAAACCACCAACGTGGCGCCGGCAGAAATATTGGCCAGTGAGAAAACTCCGTCTGTCCCGGTTATTGTTCCCCGGGTCGTTCCCTTGATGATCAGCGCAACCCCGGGCAGGGGAGCTCCCGAAGTGTCGGTCACCTTTCCCGAAATTGCATTTTGCTGGTGGGGTGCTGACCTGGTGGAAATAACAATCAGGTTATTTTTCAGTAACTGGTATTCCACATTTTCATCTTTGAACAGTTCCTTCAGGATTTCCTCAACTGTCCCTTCTTTATTGATCGTTATATGCTCCTTCGAATCGATCGTATTATCCCGGAATAAAAACCTGACATCGGTTTGCCGTTCTATTTCCTCAACGATTTCCCGCAGTGAAGCCCCCTTTAATGATAAATTCAGTTTGGCGTTCTGTGAAAAGCTGTTCGTGACTGCACCTGCCTGCAGCAAGCCTAAAAACAATAAGAAGACTGTTATTCTCATAATTGCAAATAATCTTTTCATACCTGGTATGCGCCAGATACTTCTTCGTAATTCTTTTTTCATAAATTTGTATTGTTGACGATTTTAACTGGATGAATGTGACTCAGCAAAAGGACATTCATTTTAATTTAATCTCACACTGCCGGGAATTGATCAAAACTCTTCCCGGTTTTTTATTTCAGATCATTTTATCACATAGGCATTTCTTGTTTTGAATTAGGTTTTTAACTGGTCATTAAGTTGTTAATAGATAAGGATATTGTTTTTTCTGATCTCATACCGAAAGGGAACTGATATTTGCAAAGCATGCAAGGCTTGTTCGATAGATTCTTCTTCGAAGATCCCGGTTAGCCGCTCATCGCTCAGCCGTTTATTGTTTATTGTGATCCGGATGTTGTACCACCGTTCCATTTTTACCGCAAGGTCTTCAAATTTTTCCCGCTTAAATACAAGCTTCCCGTTTTTCCATGAAGTGTAAAGGTCCGTTTCAACATGTCCCTTCGTTTCGAACTGTTTCCTGCTCTTTATCATGACGGTTCTTTCTCCCGGTTTGAGAACGACCGTTTCTTTTGAATCCCTGTTGCTGAGTTTAACCGATCCTTCAATCAATGTCGTCTCTGTAAAGTCCTCGCCTGGATATGATTTGACGTTAAAGCTGGTACCCAGTACCCGTACGTCAAGATCACCGGTATGCACGACAAACGGAGACCGGTCATTTTTCTGAACATCAAAAAAAGCTTCTCCCGAAAGTGTAATTTCACGTAATTCAGGTTCAAATACCGAAGGATAAGAAACCTCGCTTCCCGAGTTTAACCAGACTGTGGTGCCATCGGGCAGTCGAATTTCCGTTTTCGATCCCAACGGGACTTTTATATGGTTTTTGGCGATTGCCCCCATTGGCTGTTGTGGCCCCTGACGCATCAGATACATGGTAAAGGTGCCGAGCAGGTATGCTGTTACGATTACCGCGGCGATCTTTAACAGGGAGTAGCGTATTTTTCGTTCCGGCTGTTCCCTGATCTTCCGGGAAACAGTATTCCAGGCCTTCGCCTGATTTATCCGGTAGTAATCGCTCACACCACTTGTGTTTTGCCACAGCCGTTCAAACTGAAGGTATATTTCTTTATTTTGCTTCGAAAGAGCCAGCCATTGGCTAAATGCCTTCTCTTCCTGTTCCGAAGCCTCCTTGTTCAGGACCCTGTAAATGATCTCGTCAGTTTCCATACGTTTATTCATTCGCAGTCATGACAACAAACGGCCAAATCAGGACTATTCAAATGGCTTTTTTTTTATCCGGCTGACCGGATTGTGAAGGGAGGCGTTCTGAAATATATTGATTGTCAGATTTTTCGGAGTGTTATTTTTTTGAAAAAGAACAGGAGTACAGATATACCATTTTTATCGAGCGTCTCTCTGATCTGCTTCAAAGCATCGACAAGTTGATTCTTGATCGTGTTTTTTGAAATCGATAGTTCAGATGCAATGGCTTCGAACGATTTTCCTTCAAACCTGCTCATCTCGAAAACCTGCCTGCAGCGCGGTGGTAGGGACCGAATAGTTTTGTATATCAGTTGATTGATCTCTTCTTCTTCCATCGAATCAAGGAAAAATTCACCGGCCTGTACATGGCTGAGGTGCTCTTTGTATTTTTCCGTTACAGCCTGGTGTTTCAGGTAATTCAGGCATTCATTGCGGGCCGATTGAAAGAGGTATGATCTTAGCGACGATTTGATCATGATGTCACGACGTTGTTCCCATAATTTCAGGAACAGGTCCTGAATGATATCTTCAGCCAATTGGAGATCTGTCACATATTTCTTTGCAAAGGAACATAACGGCTTATAATACAGGTCGAATATGGCCTTATACGCATCGCCGGCCCCGGATTTCAACCGGGATATGTAAAATTTCTCATCCTTGTCTTCCATCGGTTTCTAAAATGAGGGGCTAAAGTTAGCTAATATAAAATAATGAGCGTTCGCAAATACAGGTTAGTTAATTTTAGGTTTTTCCTCACTCCTCCGGTTACAGGCAAAAATTGAGACAGGATCATAGTGTGTATCTTTTCAAAAAGAATGAACGTATACCGGAGTATGTCAAACACTTGTCTTTGACTGAAGTTGGAATCCAGTTTAAAACGTTTTATAAACGTGTTATAAAGGTGTTCTGAATGGATATAAAAAACAAGGACAATGGCAACAGTAACAAAGAACCTGGCGACAACCGGTTTATCCGGGAAAGTAGGGAACCTGGTATTCCGCAGGCGGGGCAACAAAACAACCGTTTATGTACGGTCTCTCCGGAAGGCCCCGGCAACTGAAAATGAAAAACAAGCCCGGAAGCATTTTGCAGAAGCTGTAGCCCGGGCCAAACAGGCTTTAAGCAACGATACGGAACGCAAGAAATTCGAAGAACTGGCAAAAAAAGAAAGGAAAGAAAGCGCTTACAGTGCCGCAGTTTCCTATTATTTCAGGCAAATCCATTAATCAGTTGGAGAAGTCGGATCAGTTGTTCGGGAATAAGAGGATCCGGGTTAACTTCCCTGGAGCTCTGCTTTTTGCTTCATGTTAAGAACTAATGCGATAACCGGCAGATGAAACATGAGGCAGTAGGCCTGGATGATAGTACCGAAACAGATACACCGCGGTTTCCTGCAAAGGGCATCAAAGACGTGGTTCATTACCACAATACGCCTGAAAGTTTCGCTGCCTTGCTTTCCAAAGCAAAGGAACATGCTGACAATCATCCCGGTCAGCCCAGGCTGATCACCATCAATGCGTGGAACGAATGGGTGGAGGAAGGCAGTTACCTCCTGCCCGACATGCTCAACGGATTCGGCTATCTGGAAGCAGTAAAAAGAGTAATAGGCGGAGATTATGATGACGATATGACTGAATAAAAGCCGGATAAGTGTTGAATCGCACTGGCATGACTTATTACTTCTTTTTTCTAGATGTGTAATTTGTTGATGTTCAGATATTAATTATTATATCGACCATTTTAATAAAATTAGATCCATTTTTCCCGTAGACTTTTTCAGCTTTTCCCTACTATGTAATTGAAGAAGCGAAAAGAAATGGATCAAATCCTATGCCGGGGAACAGGAAGTCAAAGTCGTGTTGGAGACCGGTAAAGTTGAATTATTGAAGCCCTCCGATAGTAAGTTCAAATATAGATTGGACCCTGGTCAAAAATTGATTTATAATCGCGTTTCGGATGATGTGATTATCCGGGAAGTTGAACTGGATCGCTATGTAAAATGGAAAGATGGCATTTTAATTTTCAGAAAAGACCCAATGTCTGAAGTTGTGCCGGTTCTGCAACGCAAATACAATATCGATCTGGAAATGGACATTCCAAATTTGGATAATTATTTGTTTACGGCGACCACTACAGATGAATCGCTCAATGAAATTATAAAATCAATTGCGTTCACATGCCGGGCTGATTTTAAAATAATTAAAAATCCCGATAAAAAAAACAAAGTAATCAGAACAAACAACAAACAACTAATAGCTAACAGCCTATGAGAGAGTAGAAATGATGAGATAAAATTAAAGGAGATGCTACCAACATCCCCTTTAATTCATGCCTTAAATGCGATTAAAAGGCAAATCAATTTGATCGATAACTTCAAATCAGAACAAACTTATGGAAAAAAAACAAATTTTAATGACTTCAGGTCGTGATATCTGGAGATCGAAACTATGCAGAAGCATAAGGATAATGCTTTTTGTACTATTTGCCGCGGTCTCGCAGGTATTTGCGACAGACCTTTATTCTCAGAGTACTCGTTTAAGCCTGGACATGAAGAATACTGAGATTAAAGATGTTTTGCAGGTAATAGAAAACAGAACTCAGTTTTTCTTCATGTATAACGCAGCACAGATCGATGTTACCAATAAAGTAAGCATACAGTGTGAGAACAAGTCGGTTCCTGAAATACTGGATGTCTTGTTTCGTGGCACCAATGTGGCTTTTGACATCAATAACCGGCAAATTGCGCTAACTATGGTTGAAAGTAATTCATCGCAACAAGCCAGGAAGGTGAGTGGCAAGGTCACTGACTCGTCGGATTCCCCGCTCCCGGGGGTGACTATTGTAATAAAAGGAACGAATAATAAAGGAACAGCAACCGATTTTGAAGGTAACTTTATGTTTGATGATATTAGTGAGAATGCAGTATTGGTCTTTTCTTACATTGGGTACCAGGCACAGGAAGTAGCTGTTAATAATCGATCTTTTATCAATGTAGTTTTACAAGCAACTAACACAGAACTAGACGAAGTCGTTGTAACGGCATTGGGCATAGAGCGGAAAGAGAAATCATTGGTTTATTCTGCACAAATGGTTAAACCAAAGGAGATGATTGAAATCCCTGATCCTAATAACTTTTTAAACACACTTCAAGGAAAAGTTTCTAATGCACTTATCACTCAGTCTTTGGGAGGGGTAGGTTCTGATGTGAGTATTATTCTACGAGGCAACCGGTCAATTCAAAGAAGCAATAATGCGTTGATAGTTATAGATGGTGTTCCGAGCAATTTCAGTACTCCAAATATCAATCCCAATGATATTGCGTCTATTACTGTTTTAAAAGGAGCAGCGGCCGGGACATTATATGGTAGTGAGGCTGGAAATGGGGCTATTATCATTACTACCAAAAAAGGAGATGCGAACAATGTCAAATTAAATATTAATTCTGGTACAAACATTAGTTCCATTTATGGATTACCATCAGTACAAAATACGTATGGACAAGGGAGCAATGGAGTGCTTTACCCAATGCAAGGATCAAGTTGGGGGCCAAAAATGGAAGGGCAAGTCTACACTGATTACAAACGTAATCAAAGTAGCTATTCTCCTCAACCAAACAATATTAAAGATTTTTTTAATTCAGCGGTAAACTTTACTAATTCGGCAAGTGTTTCTGGCGGATCAGAAAAAGTACAAGGCTATCTGTCATACCTTAATGAATCTAAAACGGGAATTGTTTCTACCAATAAATTGATTAGTCATAATTTAAACATGAGAGTAACAGCAAATATAGGTAATCGATTTTCTGTTGATGGTAATTTTACTTTCCTATGCCAGAATATAAAAGATGACCGAAGAAGTCTAAGTCGAACGTATGCCATATTGGCTTTACAAATTCCAAGAAGTATTCCTCACTCCTATGCCAAAGATTTTGAGATAATCGATGATACTGGTGTCCCGGCTCCGCTTTATTGGCCTACCAATGATACAGACACTTATCAGAATCCTTATTGGGCCCTTAATAGAGGTAAAGAATCAGAGAAGTTAGAACAAACGTCGGGGTATTTTAAAGCTAAATATAAAATAACTCCTTGGTTAAATGTCGTAGGGAATGTTAATCTAAGTAAAACTTTTACACTTACTGACACAAAAATTTGGCAAGGTACAAGCTATAATCCCCCTTCACCGGGAGGAACTTATATTAGAAATTTTAATATGAAAAATCAACAATGGCTGGATATTATTTTTGATGGTACTAATGATATTGCACCAAACCTTAAAGTTAATTACCAATTTGGGGGAATTTATAAGGATAATAGAAGCGAAGGTGAAAAATTAACCGCACAAGGTTTATATATTGAAAATAAGTTTAGTCTTAATTATGCTATTAATCAAATTATTGAATCTGGTGATTATCGTGTTCAAACGCAATCAGTTTTTGGACAGGCGAACTTTTCTTTTAAAGATTTCTTGTTTTTAGATGCCAGTTTACGTAATGATTGGGCTTCGGTTTTGCCTGCCCCGCATTCTTTTCAATACTATTCACTTGGGACATCGGCTATTTTGTCAAGCATATTTGCTCTCCCTAAAAGTATAACATACCTTAAAGCAAGCATAAATTATGCTGAAGTTGGGAATGGCGGAAGTTTTGGTCTGTTAGCATCTAACTATAGCTATTCTCGAGGGGCAGGATATGGTAATTTAACACGGAGTTGGGATCTCCCTTTTAAGGATTTAAAACCTGAGATTGTAAAGAATCTGGAACTGAATACGGAATTAAAATTATTGCAAAACAATTTAAGTTTTGAATTTACTTATTACAAATCTAATTCATTCAATCAGTTGCTTTCACTCAATGCCCCCACCGCGACAGGGTATGGAACAAGATATATTAATGCCGGTAATATTCGAAACCGAGGAGTAGAGCTTTCACTGGGCGGCGATCCTGTTCGAACCAGAGACTTTTCTTGGAATGTCTCTTTAAATTATTCATGTAACAGCAACAAAATTATTAAGTTACATGATAAATTAAAGAAAATTCTAAATGATGATAGCAATTCGGCATCAATACAAATAGCAGAGGGTGGAAGTTATGGTGATATATATGCTCCAACTTGGAAAAAGAACTCAAAAGGAGAATACCTGGTTAATCCTGAGGGTTTACCACTAACCACTGATAGAACAGGAGATGATAGAACTGTTATCGGTAACTTTAACCCAAAAGCATTGGTAGGGTTAACAAATACTTTTAATTACAAAGACTTTTCATTAAGGGTGTTGATCGATGGACGTATTGGAGGTGTGGTTATATCGGGTGTCGATATGGATATGACATTTGACGGAACGCCGGAATTTACATCTGAATATCGGGCCGGAGGATGGAACCTGGGAGGAGTGGATACTAATGGTGAAAAGGTTACCGCAACAATTGACGCACAGAGATTTTGGCAATGGGTGTCAATCAAACGATATGGGGTAGCTGAATTTTTTGCTTACGATGCTACTAACTTCAGAGTCAGAGAAGTCACTTTGGGGTATGATATTCCATTAACCAATAAATCTTTTATTAAATCAGCGCATATCTCTTTGGTTGCCAGAAATTTGTTCTTTCTGTATCGTGGAAGTACAAAACTTGATATTCCAGGAATAGGAAAACGTAAAATGTGGTTTGATCCGGACATGACCGGGGGAGGCATACAAGAACAGTTCAAATACATTCCTTCTTTAAGAAATATTGGTCTTAATTTCAATCTTACATTTTAAATTTCAACTAATTAAAATTAATAGACATGAAAATTTTAAAGATATATTCCATATGCAATTTATATCGTATTTTAATTATTTGTTCTATTTGTTTGTTCATGATTTCCTGTACAGACAATTTTCCTGAAATTAACACTTCTAAAAATTCTATTTCTTCAACTAATATCGGAAGAGCAGAAATGAAATACTTATTTACTGCAGCACTTGGGCACGAGCCTATATTTCACCAGACAACTGAATGGCTGTACTCACAACAATATGCTCAATATATTGCCAATACTACTACTTATTTTCCATCTGATCGTTATACTATTAATATGGGCTGGGCAGCCTATCCCTTTGAACAAACTTATGTAACGGTGTTACCTCAATTGCAAACGATCATGGAATATATGGAAAACACTTCGGTTGAATATGCATTGGCCAGTATCTGGTGGGTATATGCAGTACAGCGCCTTACAGATTACTGGGGGCCTATTCCTTATTCTCAAGCGGGCGGAGCATCTGCTGAATTTGTTCCGTATGATTCAGTAGAAGATATTTATATGGATTTTTTAGCAAAATTGAAAAATGCAAATTCAGCCCTTGAGGATCAGCTCGATGTAGTTGCATTCGGTGGAGATCCTGATATTGTATATGAGGGGGATGTAAGCAAGTGGAAAAAATTAGCCAATACACTTCGGTTGAGATGTGCCATGAGGATATCCAGCGTGGATCCTGCCACTGCTAAAGCCGAAGCCGAAGCTGCAGTTGCAGGAGGGGTTTTTGAGATGAGTCCTGATGATGATGCACTTATGGAGACGAGCTTGAATAGCATTAATAGGCTTTCTGAGATGTCAGAGTGGTTTGAGTTTGGTATGAGTGCCACTATGGAATCAGTATTAAAAGGGTATAACGACCCGCGAATAAATGAATTTTTTATGCCTGCCGAAAATACAGGAAAATACGAAGGAATAAGAAATGGTTTATCAATAGAGCAATTAAGTAAACCTCAAAATGATAGATTATCTGTCTCGCATATCGGTCCTCGTTGGTCTGCTCCCTCAAGAGGAGGGAGGGACAGTTATTTTACTACTCCATATAACATAATGAGTACTGCTGAAGCTTTTTTTTTAAGAGCAGAGGGCGCTCTGTTAGGCTGGAATATGGGAGGAACCGCCAAAGATCTATATGAAGCTGGTATTAAAAACTCCATGGCACAATGGGGCATTACTGATCAAGATGTAATACAGGCTTACGTTAATGGAGAAACTACACCCATTGCGCCTGACGATTATCTTAACTCTCCACCGGTAGCTGATGTTCCTGTTAAATTTAACACAGGCGACGTATCTATACAGAAAAAGCAGATTGCAGTCCAGAAATGGCTGGCTTTATTTCCTGATGGTTGTGAAGCATGGGCTGATTACAGAAGGAATCATGATGTGCTGCCTTTATACCCCGTTGCGAATTCAGATAATCCTGATATACCGGATCCAACAAAGGATTGGATAAGAAGGCTGCCTTTTCTTACTACCGAGTATGAAGTCAATGGAGATGGGGTAAAAACAGGTCTTGAGGTTTTGAATGGAACTGATAAAATCACAACGCCACTTTGGTGGGACGTAAACTGAAAACAAAAAAATGGCAACATGACGGAAATTTATTGGAAATGATGTCAGGGGCTTCACACGCTGACAGATTTCGAGCTTACAACGTCCAAAGGTTTTGTCAGTGTCAATTCTGAAAAGCATATTTTATGCAGTTAACTCGTGTCATGTCAACTTTTAAATGTCAATTGAAAGTTGACATGACTCGAGTTCTAAAAACATTTTATTAAAATTAAAAATAAGCTTCTACGTTTTTTCGGGATAAACCGGAAAAAAAGCCGCAAAGCGGGAATTAGGCATGGAGCAAATTTGTAACTTTTTGCTATGAAAACAAAGGATTCACTTACAGAGCATTACTTATCCTTGTTGGAAGGCAGTTATGATTGCGTTGACCGGATCGTGTTGAATGCTTATTGTCCAATGCTGCTTTGTGCAGGTGGTTTAAGAAATTGGTACCGCGCCATGGAGGGCAGTGATGAACAGATGAGTGATGCAACATTGATGCGATATGCAGGTCGGTTCAGCCGAAGGGTGCAGGCTTTTTGCCAGGAGAAGGGTATCCCGTTTATTCACTTTCAGGCAGGAGAGCGCAAACATGAAGAGGCAGAAAAGCTGAAACCGGAAGATAAGTCATTTACAGGGATTTTTGCTGTTTTCGTATCACGGGCACCCAGCCTTTTATGGGAAGTCAAGCGGTTTGAAAATAACTCGATCGATCTGCGCCGTAAAAAGAAAGCCTCCTTGGTGAATCATTACTATCTTCACGTCATGGATAAAAAGTGGGGTCATATCACCATCAGGATGTGTTTTCCGCGTCGGTTTGATGTGTTACCATCTGACGAAAAAAAACGATACCACCCTTTTGTGATCCTCGTCTGACGGGTCATTGAGAGGACTGTTTTTTGATGTGATGTGATTCTGATTGTCGATTTCGTTTTGGGATTTCTCACAGAGATGGTTATCATCGGGCCATGTGAGCCAGAGGGAAGCCTCTTGCCTGTTTTTAAAGGGGTTCGATGCCCGTTTAAAAACAAAAAAGACGCCGGACATGTAACAGCCGGCGCCTGTGGCTGACCATCGGTTTAACGTTTCACCCCGGGTCGCCTCTTGCCAAAGTCGGTCAAATGGTATCTTTTGGTGCTTGTTCATATTTTTGCTGGAGCAGTTCGCCTTCATGCTTACGGTAGCTTGGTCCGTTCGCCTCCACGCGGATGGAGTGATGGAAGATCCGGTCCAGGATGGCCGATGTGGAGATCGGGTCACCCAGGTAATCTGCCCAGTCTGCTTCTTCCACGTTGGTGGTAAAGATCAGGGATTTTTCCCTGTTGTAACGTTCGTTGATCACTTTAAAGAGCAGGTGGGCTTCTTTGGTGACCTCAAGCTCGAGGCGATCATGGCCCATTTCGTCAATAACCAGCAAATCCGGGTTCACGTATTTTCGAAGCCTTCGAAGCAGGGTCTTTTCATAGACCCCCTGGTTTAAATCGGTTAACATGTCACTGCAGGTGGTGTAAAACACCTTGTAACACTGCTTGCATGCTAAAAAGGCTAAAGCCCTTGCCAGGTGAGATTTTCCTGTTCCCGGGGTCCCGATAAAAAGGATCGATTCCCGTCGTGGCAGAAACTCCAGGGTGGCCAAATCCATGATCAGTTTCTTTTTTAGCCGGGGCTGGAAGGAAAAATCAAAATCATCCAGCAGCTTGTAAGGTTTGGGTAATTTACTCTCTTCCACCCGGTATTTGATGCTGCGTTCCCTTTTGGCCCCGGCTTCATTTTGGATAATCTGCCGGATAAACCCCGCGTAGCCCATATCCGATTCCCCGGCCTGACGGATCAGACG
>Ga0074195_1001057_pt1 | contig 43058 bp, 42 predicted proteins | sample EPASupsiteHSE623_FD_64525 | JGI IMG/M metagenome (GOLD analysis project Ga0074195, IMG submission 64525) | Bioremediated contaminated groundwater from EPA Superfund site, New Mexico - Sample HSE6-23 | ecosystem: Environmental > Aquatic > Deep subsurface > Groundwater > Contaminated ...
CCGCACTTTAGGCAGGTAGGGATTCTTGCTGTAGGCCATAAACGTAATGGGTTAGTTGGTTACATCCCAGTATACTCTGAAATGTTTCCAAGCTATTGGGCCATTACGTTTCTATTGACATTTTTTGTGTTTATGGTATAATATATATATTATATAAACACAGACCACGTTCTTTCGTCATGAGGAGGGGAGATCATGACCAAGAAAGAGAAAGCGACTGCTTTGGCAGCCAGGCACGAGATGGTGGAAAAAGGTATCTCGGCTAACCAGATCCTGCGCTTCGCCACTACGGCCGAAGTGCACGGGTACTGGAAGGGCACTTTCCGCCACGCTGGCCGGCCGGCCAACCTCTACGCGCTCGCGGCCAGGATCCTCGAGCGCAAGCAGGTCGGCGTTCCTGTCAACCACCGGAGGGAGGTAACCTACTCTCTTCCGGTTCGCCACCATCCGGTGGCAACAACGGGTTCTGTTGTTCAGAGCCCTGGATGTCAGATGGCTCTCATCTTCTGACATCATATCACACCGCTCTCCGAGCGGCATCCATCCGGGTGCCGCTTTTCTTTTTGCGGCACGTCCGCCGTAGCTTCAGCGAAGGTGGATAAAAAAAGAGCGGGCCGACGAACTCGTGTCGTCGACCCGCCTGCGCTCCGTTGTGCGGCAGCGCTGTTGCTGTGCTGCCCCTCAGGCAGCTGTTTGTGGTACGTGTGCGCCACAGATGTGGTCGCGCCCTTGACCCATGGGTCAGTTCGGGTCAGGCGGCGATCCGCATCGTGGCGCCGGCGTCAACTCCCGGGGAGGTCTCCCCGAACGCCGTCAGGCTGGTGTCCGCGCCCTGGGCCGCCATCGTGATGGGACTGGAACGCGCCGTCGAACCGAAGTTGTCGTCCGCGCTTGTCGTCGCGATCGCCTGGACCACGTCGTTCATCGAACCCGTCGTTGCCGTCGCCGTCACCGGGGTGATCGTCTTGGCCGTGGCGTTGAACGGGTTGGGGAAGTTGCCGTCCGTGCTCACGTCACCAGTATTGTCGTTGGTGGTCGCCGCGATCTCCCAGATGACAGGCATCGACCTCGCGGCGATAGCGGGGCTCGTCGAAGGGAAAGCGGATGAGGCGGTCAGCACGTTTACGTCGACCGAGGCGATGTTGGCGACCTGGATGGCGCCGATGTCGTTGTCGACGCTGGTGGTGAGCGTGGCCTGCAGGTCCGTGGCGACGATGGTGGCGTCCGGGGCCCGGGCCAGGTCCGCGGTCGCCGGCACCACCCCGAGGGCGATGGCGAAGACCACGAAAGCCAGAGAAGCGAGGAGCCGGAGCAACATGGCAGGACCTCCTTGAGTAGGTTGTCCTCGTGGGGCATGGGGCGTTTGGCGCGCTTCCGCTTGGTGTTTTTTTCTCCTTTCCACGGAAGGAAATAGGGTGAAAATGAGCAGGAAACTTATGCTAAGTTGAAATATATAATATTTTTGGGGAAAAGTAAAGTGTTTATTGTCATCCCGAGGCGTTCGAGGACGCGCCATAAGCAATAAACACGGGAAACATAGTAATGTTATTCACCGTGATAGATGGGGCACACCGAGAGGATCCCCTGGTAATCGCAATTAACATGGGATCTCCTCGGCTTGCCGAATATAATGCGCCGGAGTTTATATCTTGCAAATAGAAGTTTATTGTTCTGAATTTTACTCATCAAAGCCTCGAGATGACAGCAGGGCTCGCAATGACAAAAATTTTGTCAGGCGGACTCAGCCAGGAGCTGCAAACACTTTTCCAATTTTACCAACCAATCCTCACCCAAATCTTTTTTGGGGATTTTCAGCTCATCGGTGGCATAGAGCCAGGTTGGAGCCACATTTAACAGCTTGGCAAATCTTTGCGGGGCAATGGGCTGGTAGGGTTTGATGATTATAGATTCTCCCGCGCCGTTGCCGACCATGGAGTCAACTTGTTCAATGCCGGCCTGGCGGCCCAGGATTTTCAAACGCAAGATGGTAAATAGATTGTCCACGGCTTTGGGCAGAGCGCCGTCTTTTTCCAGTTTAGCCTTGGTGTCTTTCAACTCATCCATATCTTCAATCAGCGCCCAGTGGTGGTAAAGCTCAATCCGCTTTTCTTTGTTGGGTTCAAAGAATTGCGGGATTCTGGCCTCGAGCGGCAAATCCACCGCGATGTGGGGCAGAATCTCCACCCGTTCGCCGCTTTGGATTTCTTCCACTGCCTGGTGCAAAAGACGCAGATACATGCCCAAGCCGATGGCCGCCACATGGCCGTGCTGTTCTTTGCCCATAATATTTCCGACCCCGCGGATTTCCATATCGCGCATGGCCAGATCAAAACCAGAACCCAGCTCGCGCGCTTCTTCCAGGGCGTGCAAACGCTTTTCAGCCTCGCCGGTAAGTTTTTGGCGCTGGTAGAACATATAGGCATAGGCCTGGCGTTCGCCCCGGCCGATGCGGCCCCGGATCTGGTGCAATTGCGACAAGCCGAACTGGACCGCGTTATCAACCACCAAAGTGTTGACATTGGGCAAATCCAATCCGTTTTCAATAATGGTTGAGCAAACCAAAATATCAATCTCGCCCTTGTCAAAAGAATGCATCACCTGCGCCACTTCCTGTTCCGGCAGCTGGCCGTGCAGAACGCCAAAGCGCGCTTGCGGCACCAGGCTGTGCAGCTCTTTCTTTTTCAGTTCAATGGTTTCGATGTTGTTGTACAAATAGTAGGCCTGGCCTTGGCGTTTCAATTCGTTTTCCAAAACTTCTTTTACCTTGGTGTGGTTATGGGGTTCGATATGGGTTTCAATTGAGAGCCGGCCGGCCGGGGGAGTGGAGATATTGGAAATGTCGCGCACTCCGGAGAGCGCCAGATGCAAGGTGCGGGGAATCGGGGTGGCGGAAAGCGTAAGAATGTGCGCCTGGCTGCGCAGTTTTTTTAAGACTTCCTTGTGTTCCACGCCAAAGCGCTGTTCCTCGTCGATTATAATCAAGCCCAAGTTTTTAAAAGAAATATCACCGGAAAGCAGGCGGTGGGTGCCGATGATAATGTCAATTTTTCCGGCTGCCAAATCTTTAACAATAGCGGTTTGTTCTTTTTTGGATTCAAAACGCGACAAGCCTTTAATAATCACCGGCAAATCCTTAAGCCGTTCCTGAAAAGTGTCGATATGCTGCTGGGCCAGAATGGTGGTGGGGGAGAGGACCACGGTTTGATAGCCGGCCAGCGCCACTTTGGCCGCGGCCCGCACCGCCACTTCGGTTTTGCCAAAGCCAACGTCCCCGCACACCAGCCTGTCCATGGGCTGTTCCCCAGAGAGGTCGCGGTAAATGGCTTCAATGGCCCGTTCCTGGTCGCTGGTTTCTTTATATGGAAAAGATGCGGTTAGCGCTTTTTCAATCTTGGGCGAGCGTTTTATGGGGAGCGCTTTTGCCAGTTCGCGGCGGGCGTGTGTATTCAAAAGGCCGCGCGCTTCGGACAAAGTCTCGAGCCTTACTTTTTCCACCGCCTTTTGCCAGAGCGTGCCCGAGAGGCGGTTTAAAGACGGCTCAGCCTCGCCAATGTATTTTTCTATTTTCTCGGCCAGCGTGACGGGCACAAAAAGCTTGTCGCCCTCGGCGTAAAGCAGCTTGAAATATTCGGCCGCGATGCCGTCGATGGTCTGCTCGACAATGCCGTCAAAATTAGCCAGGCCGTGGTCGGTGTGGATGACGTAGTCGCCAGGGCGGAGTTTTTTGATGAAGCTGAAATCGCGCAGCATTTTTTTGGCTTCTTTGCGCGCCGGAGCAACCAGGTCGGTTAATTCTTTGATTTGTCCGGTGGAAAAAGGCACCACCGCGTCCGGCTGGCTCGGGAACGGATCGATAACCAGGCGTTTAAGCTGGGGGTTGTAATCCAAAAGCTTACTTTGGCCCTCTAGATGGTCCAATTTATAGGGGATAATAACGGCTTCCGGCAAACTCCGAGTTGGCGGCTTGCCCGGCAAAAAAGTTTTTATGGAATCCACGGTTTCGCCTTCAAATTCCACTCTAATGGCCTCATCTCCCAGGGGAAAAACATCAAGCACTCCGCCGCGGTTCGCCACTAACCCGGGCTCAGACGCTGTGCGCTCCAGTGTATAGCCGGAGAGCACCAGTTGGGAGAGTATTTTAGCGCGGCTTATTTTTTCCCCAACTTTAAGGCGCAGGCAGTGTTTGGCAAAAATTTCCGGGTTGGGGATATTGGCTTCGAGTTCTTCTTTGGCCGCTATCAGGAATAACGGCTCGTTGGCGGCTATTTTTGAGAGAATCAGAGAATCAATGGTGGCGGACGCGGGGAGCTTGGTTTCCAAAAGAGTCAGCCGGTTAAAATCATTTTTTATTTTTTTGCCCGACTGCCGGATCCAGAAGCAAAAAGATTGCCACACTTTTACTTTGGAGAGCGTATCTTCCACCACCAGCAAAATCGGCGTCCTCGGCAAAGAGGCGCTTAAAGCCACCCAACTGGCAAGCCAGCCCAGGCTGACTGGGTTGGTGGGGGTTTTAATAATTACTTTTTTCTCTAATCGCAGTTTTTGCGCAATAGAGTTAATACCCTCGACCTGAATTGGTCGTGGGGCTACTCGTTCATCTCCGAGGCGCATACAGAATATTAATTGTGCTCCTATATTAGCAAAGCCCTCAAGCCTTGACAAGGGGAAAGAGGGGGTGTTAAGATACTCTCTTATGTAAAGTTGGCTTAGGCTCTTTTTACGAATCTGCTTGTAGTCTGTTTGCCGAGGAACCCCTCCTAACCTTGGCGGACGCAAAGTTAAGGGTTGGCGCGCTAGTCGCGGCAGCTCTTACACTGCAAGCAGTTTCGTGAAAAGAGTTATGAGAGCCAAAGGGCTAAAATCTCTGGCAGAGTGGCCAGGGATTTTTTTATTTTCACGGCCGCTATCGCCCCGGGCGGCTGCAGAACATAAATTTCCGAAGGCACAGCCTGTTTGCCGGCTTGTTTTTCGGCAATTCCGATTTTAAGGCGGCTCACTTGCTCGGTGCCCAAAGATTCGATGATCGAGGCCAGGCCGTTATGCCCGCCGCTTGAGCCCTCGGCCCGTAACCGCGTCGAGCTGGCCAGCAAGTCAATGTCGTCGTGGATGACCAGAATGTTTTCCAGAGGGATTTTATAAAAAGACGCCAAAGCCCGGACAGCTTGGCCGGATTTATTCATGCCAGTTTGCGGTTTGGCCAGCAGAGCCTTGGCGCCGGCGATATTAATTTCAGCCAGCAAAGATTGGAACTTTTTGGATGTTTTCCATTCGGCGTCTGCAGCCAAAACATCCAAGGCCTGCCAGCCGATATTGTGGCGGGTGTTGGCGTATTTTTTGCCCGGGTTGCCTAAGCCAATAATGAGTTTCATATATTTATTCTCTCTTGCACCGACAGTTTTACGGGCACACCGTCCAAATCAAATTCATTCCGCAAAGAGTTTACCATGAACTGGCGGTAATTTTCCGCCAGATTGGTTTTAACCGGAATAGTCAGCAAAAATCGCGGCGGGCAGGTGGCCACTTGCTCCAGAGAGAGAAGCTTGGGCCGGTGCGTGCCCTTGCCGATGGTTGGTTTTCTTTTGGTTACGATTTTTTCAATAAAAGCGGTTAAATCTTTTTGAGCCACTTGTTTGTTGAAGTTCTGGTTTATTTCCCAGGACAGTTCCAAAATTTCTTCAATTCTGGTGCCAGCCGTGGCCGAAGTGAAAATAATCGGCGCCCAAGCCAAATGAGGAAAAGATACGGCCAGATATTTTTCGTAGCGCTTGATGGTGGCGCTGTCTTTTTCGGGAATTAAATCCCATTTATTGGCGATGATAAAAATTCCCTTGCCTGAGGCGGTAATTTCGTCAGTCAGGCGCTTATCTTGCGAAGTGACTTTCAGCGAGACGTCTATCACCAGCCCCACCACATCGGCCCGCTCAAGAGCCTGCCGCGATTTGCCAATCGAGAGCTCTTCCACCGCGCTGCCTTGATGGCTGTAGCGGCGGATGCCGGCGGTGTCGATTATTTTAAACAAATGTTCATTGTGCAGAACCAGCACGTCTTGGGAATCGCGGGTAGTGTGGGGCAAAGGAGAAACAATCATCCGCTCTTCGCCGTACAAGCTGTTTAAAAGCGCTGATTTGCCGACATTGGGTTTGCCAATGAGCGAGAGAGTCATATCCGGTTTCATGGCCACTTGGGGCGCTTGCGGAAGAAGTTGGGTAATGGCATCCAAAAGATCGCCGGTGCCGACACCGTTTTTTGCCGATACCAGGTAGAGCGGAAAGTTCAGCTGATGGAAGCTGGCCGCGGCGTCGCGCCGTTTTTGGTTGTCGCATTTATTAACGGCCAAAATTATTTTTTTGCCGGTTTTGCGCAAAGCGCGGGCCACATCAAGGTCGGCCGGAGTGAGCGGCACGGTGGCGTCCACCACAAAAACAATCACCGTGGCGCGCGCTTGGGCGGCTTGGCTCTGTTTGATTATTGGCCGGTAATAAGCGTCGGTTTTTTTCGGGTCTAGCCCGCCGGTGTCAACCAGGGTGAAGGTTTTGTGCTGCCAGGAAACTACGGCTTCCAGCCGGTCGCGCGTAGTGCCGCTCTCGGCTAAAACCAAAGCCTTGCTTTCTTCCGCGATTTTGTTGAACAGCGTTGACTTGCCGACATTGCTGCGTCCCACGATTACTGCCGAAGGGAGACTGGAGATTTTTTTCATAACCCGAGCGCGCCTAAGAGCGGAATGCTAAGTGATAACGACTGGACGGGAATATTATCTTTGCCTACGATAATCAAAAGATCGGCCGGCACTAATCGGACAAAATCCGGCACTGCTGACGCCACATTGGCTTTTAGCTCTTCCCGGAGTTTCTGGATAGCCATCTCATCAACCTGGGCCGTGATGTTATAAATGACGGTTTTTTCGTAATCGCGCCGGGCCGCGTTGCCAACCGCCACGATCTGGTAGGGCAGGGTCTGGAGAAGCGCGGCGGTGCGGCTGGCCAGGCCCGGATAAGCCGTGCCGTTCTGGATAGCCAGCTTGGTTTTGGGGGCGCCGGGCGTTGTTGGTTTAGACAGAAAACTATAAGGGTCTTTTTCCAATAAGGAAGCGGCGGCCATTCTGATTTCGCTGAAATTGTCGCTGCCCAGCCGCGGCCGCAAAAGATAAGCGCCATCTTCACCTATATCCGAAACCAATAAACCGTTTACGCTGTTGCTTAAGACGACATGATTGATGTTTTGGGTATTGATTTGCTTGGCCAGTTCAAACAGCTTGAGCGATTCCCAGATTTCCATGTCAGTCGAAACATTCGCCCCCACGATATCGGCCAGGTTGATAATCTTGTTCGGGTTTAAGAGGGTGGAAAGGGCGGTGACGCGGCCTTGCAAGGCCTGCAGAATATCCTGTTGCCTTCGGGCGCGGGCAAAATCAGAACCTTCGCCGGCCGTGCCATGCCGGGAGCGGGCGTATTTTAAAGCCATTGACCCGTCCAGATCTTGCCACCCGACCGGGAAACTCACCGGCTCATAGCCGTGATTTGAGTCCGGATATTGGTAGTCGGTAAAAGCGGTGGGAACATAAACGCGCACTCCGCCCAGGGCATCGATAATTTTTGTAAATCCGGCAAAGTCTGCCTTAACATAATAATCAATCGTCAGGCCGGTAATGTCTTCAATTGTTTTTTCCGCCAACTTGGGGCCGGCGTCTTTTATTTCCGAGTTCCGCATTTTACCGACAGCATGGGCATAATTTATTTTATTCCAGCCCACGCCCTCAATCGGCACCACCAAGTCGCGGGGGATAGAGAGCAGGCCCATGGTTTTGGTCGAGGGCTGGATACTGGCCACCATAATAGTGTCGGTCAGCTGGCCGCCTTCATGATTAGCTCCGCCAATACCCAAAAGCACAATATTAATCCGGTCATCAGATTCGCCGCTGAGCGTTTTTTCGTCCGCCCCAACCAAATGCTTCAGCTGGTTAAAAACAGATGTATTGCCAAACTGAGCCGCCAAAGTCTGGCCCGAAATAACCGCGCGGGTGGCGTAGGAGAGAACCACAATTAAAACAGCCGCACCCAGGAGGCCGGTAATGCGGCCGAAAGTGACGACTTTCTTTTTTTTCTCCACATAGCGTTCAAAAACAACGCCTGTGTCTTTAGACAGTTCTTTTAAGAAATCAATCTTTAATCTATCCATAACTCCTACGAATTACGAATCGGTACGAATATACGAATACTTTTTTATATCAGCATTATTATATAATATAAAAGCTAAAAAGTAAATCTCCGCTGGATTGCGAAAAAACGGGATTTAAGGTAAATATATTAATACACGTGGACGATTAGCTCAGCTGGTTAGAGCGCTGCATTCACATTGCAGAGGTCGCTGGTTCGATCCCAGCATCGTCCACCAGATAATAAAATCCGCCCCGACGTGACGTCGGGGCGGATTTTCGTAAACAGAATTACTGCGTTGCTCCCAGGCTTTCGCAAGTGCCCGGAACTTCCACGCCATTGATGTTGCAAGTCTGGTCAGAGGCTGGGGCTGTCTCAATTGATTTTTGGGGCAGGAGCTTTTGCACGGCGCTAAAGCTTTGCATTGGCGATTGGATCTGGGGAGTGCCTTGTTCCCAAGGCATATCCTGGCCCTCGCCGCCCGCTTCAATAACCAAATTTTCGAACTCCGAGCCTAAGCCTTCCAACTCTTGCAGGGCGTCCATGATGGCTTCTTGGTCGACCGGCTTAACCTTTAACATGGCCAGGATTTCATTACCTTTCACATTAAGTTCATTCAAGGCTACTGCCAAGTCAGCGGTGTCGATCTTCTGGCTCTTGAGTTTTCTGATTGTTGTTTGCGCTTGCTTAACGCGTTGCTTAAATTGGCTCTGGAACTGGCCCAGATTGGACATGGTCATGATGATGTTCTGATACTGTATAACATCATCCATTTGGCCATAGAAATCGCTTTCCAAAAGATCAAAAGCGGCCTGGATGTCTTCACTGGTGCCGCTCTTCATCTTGGCAACCGCGTCAGCGCGCACGGCTTTTATTTTGTCAATTCCTTCTTTGAAAGCAGCCAGCTCAGCCGAGAGGTCAATGCTTTTCTTGGCCAGCTTTGTCACTATGCTCTGGCTCTTTTTGTATTGGGTGTCCAGATTTTTAATCTGTTGGTTTAATTGTTTTTCGGTCTGGGGCCAGCGCGAAAGCATTTCCAGCTGTTGGCGGTATTCATCCAGGCTCATCATTAAATCTTGCAAATCCTCAATTCCGGCGGCTTCCATTTCATCCCAGGATTTGGCTATCTTCACGGCCGCGAAAATATCTTTGATTTTCTGCAGCATTTCTTTCAGCTCGGTTGGAATAGCCACTTTTTTCTTAGCCAGAGCATTAACTTGGCGTTCAAACTGGGTTAAGCCCTGTTGCGCGTTTTTCATATTGCGCTGCACATCTTGCATCTGGCGTTGCTGTTGTTCCGCTTCTTGGCGCGCTTGCTCAAGTTCCTGCATACTGCCATTGAGCTCGCCCATGTCAAAATCTTGCAGCTCTTCGCCGGATTTGGCATTTTTTATAGTTTCAACTTTGCTTTTTATGCTGCTTAGTTTTTCTTGCAACTCCGGAGTCAAGGCTTGGCCTTTCTTTTCATTCGCTTTCATTTGCTTCTCGAATTGCTTCAAGTTGTTTTCCATTTGCTTAACATTGCGCTGCATGTCTTTAAGATAGCGCTGCTGATCTTGCTGCTGGCTCTGCTGTTCCTGTTGCTTTCGCTGCTGATCTTGCTGCTGGCGCTGCTGATCCATCTGGTTTTGATCAGATTGGCCTTGCTGATCCATTGGCCTGAAGGATTGATCTTGTTGCGGCTGCATCGGCTGGTTCGGGCCGACCTGATTCATACCCATGTTGGGATCAGTCTGGCTGGGCATGGGCTGGAACTGGCCCAAAGTTCCTTGCGGCTGGGGCTGCTGCGGCATCATCTGGCCTTCTTGGGCCAGCATTTTTAGCTTAGTAAAGCTCTCGGTGACGCTTTTTGGCACTTCAATGTAAAAAGCGCCGGCCGGAGCCGCCAAGCTGATGGAAAAGGCGAGAGTCACCACGCCGCTCCCGATTCTTAAAAAAGCTTTTTTGCGCATAGGTTTTTTGGTTTCCTTGGTTAATTTTATAAAAAAGTCGAAGTGAAAGTGGGTTTTTTCTGTTTTAACAACCAGATATGGCGTTTACTGTTTAATAGGTTCCGTCTCCTACGAATTACGAATCAGTACGAATATACGAATATTTTAATCAATGTTCAGCTGTCATTCCCGCGAAAGCGGAAATTCATGGTTAATCGCACTTGACTCTGGATTCCTGATCAAGTCGGAACGACACTATATACCTTTGTTAAAACATTCGTATATTCGTACTGATTCGTAATTCGTAGATTTATTATACCACAAAGGCAAAATGGGCGGAATAAGCCCGGTTGCAAAAAGGCAAAATTCTGTTATACTAGGCCACATGGATAAAGAATACCTTTTTAAGGAAGATTCTGGAGGCAACGAGCTTCCCACAGAAGCGCCAAGACCCGCCCGGCACAGAGGAGAGAACGGGATTGGTTCATTTATAGTCGAAATAGTAAAAGTGGCCTTAATCGCTTTGGTGATTATTCTGCCGGTGCGTTATTTTTTGATTAAGCCATTTTACGTCAATGGCGCTTCCATGGAGCCGAATTATTTTAACAGCGAATATCTTATAATTGACGAGATCAGTTATCGGCTGCACGAGCCAGCACGCGGGGAGGTAGTGGTGTTTCATTACCCGCCTGATCCGAAAGAATATTTCATCAAGCGCGTTATCGGCCTGCCGGGGGAGAGAGTGGCGGTAAAAGACGGCCAAGTGACTGTTTTCAATCAAAATAATCCGGAGGGAGTTGTGCTGGCTGAGCCTTATTTGGAGCCGGAAACGCAAACAGCCGGCGCAGCGGATATAACCCTGGGCGAAGACGAGTTTTTTGTGCTGGGGGATAACCGTAACGCCAGTTTGGATTCGCGCCGTTTTGGGGCTATTAAAAAGCAAGATATTGTCGGCCGCACCTGGCTTAGGGGCTGGCCGTTTGACCGGGCCGGGGTTTTGAAAGAGCACCAATTTAATTTTTAATCTTCTATGCCTCCCATTTCCGATAAAAAATCCAAGCCCGCCAAGAACGTTCCCACCCGTTTGCGCGGATTTAAAGACATACTGCCCGAGGAGGCGCCTTTTTGGCAGCGCGCTTACAGCGTAGCTTCCAAGCTATTGAATGATTACGGATTCAGCGAGATTAATACCCCGATTCTTGAAGCCACCAACTTGTTTAAGCGCACTTTGGGCGAAGGCACGGATATCGTGGATAAAGAAATGTTCACTTTTACCGACCGCAGCCGCGACAGCGTAACTTTGCGGCCGGAGATGACGGCCGGCATTGTCCGCTCCTATATTGAGCACGGCATGTTCAACCGGACGCAGCCCATAAAGCTGTGGAGCTGGGGGCCTCTTTTCCGTTATGACCGGCCGCAGGCCGGGCGCTTTAGGCAATTCCATCAGCTGGATATTGAGATTATCGGCAACAGCCGCGAAGTGGCGGACGCGGAAGTGATTTTCCTCTCCCACCTTTTTTGCCAGGAGCTGGGAATTGACGCCACAGTGCAAATTAACAGCCTGGGCTCAACCGAGGCGCGCAAAGAGTATAATAAAGTTTTGAAAGATTATTACCGCAGCAAGCGGCGGCTTCTTTGCGAAGACTGCAAAAAACGGATGGCCAAAAATGCTCTGCGCCTTCTGGATTGCAAGCAGCCAAGCTGCCAGCCGTTTATTCATGAAGCGCCGCAGCTGGTTGACCACCTGGATGATGAATCCAAGCGCCATTTTGTGAAAGTTTTGGAATATCTGGCCGAGTCGCAAGTGCCTTATGTGCTTAATCCTTACATTGTGCGGGGCTTGGATTATTATAACCGCACCACTTTTGAATTGTGGCCCGCCTCCGCCTCGCAGAGCGAGGCTTCCACCTTCGCCCAGGCTACGGCGGACAAGTCGGCGGGCGAGCCAGCTGCAGCGGTGAGTGCACCCAATGCCATTGGCGGCGGCGGGCGTTATGACGGATTGATTGAACAAATTGGGGGCCGCGCCACGCCGGCCGTGGGCATGGCCTTTGGTTTGGAGCGGGTGGTTGATTTGATGAAAAGTTCCAAGGTTTCCCTGGAGACAGCCGGGCCCGATGTTTTTCTGGCTCAGTTGGGCGAAGAAGCGGCCAAGCACGCGTTTTTGCTTTTTGAGAAATTACGCAGCGCCGGCGTCCGCGCCGTGGCTAACTTTGCCCACGAAGGCCTAAAAGGCCAGTTGGAATTAGCCAATAAGCTGGGTGTTGTCTTTGCGATTATCCTGGGGCAGAAAGAATTGCTTGACGGCACGGTGATTATCCGCGACATGGAAAACGGCATCCAAGAAGTGGTTGATTTGAATAAAATTTGCGACGAGATTAAGAAGCGCTTGAAGAAAACCCGCGACTAAATTATTTTATTGACAATATCTTGACTCGAGCAGCTCCCTCGTGTTATATTCTATTTGTTAATCTTATCTAAAATTTTTGAGAAAGGAAGGTAACTACAGCATGCCCATTGTGATCAAACGCCGCGAAAATGAATCAAACGAGCGCCTGATCCGCCGTTTTTCCCGCCGCATCCAGACCAGCGGAGTTTTGTTGCGCGCCAAAAAGCGCCAGCACCACGATCCGGGAAAGAACAGAAATCAGCGCCGCAAAGACGCTCTGCGCCGGCTGACCATCCGCACCAAAAACGAATTTTTGCGCCGGGTTGGTTTGCTCGACGATGAGTTGACGCGCGACAACCGCGGTCGACGCTAAACCCCCTCTGTAGTCTCCCCCTTGGTAAGGGGGAGAGATAATAAATATGAGCCTTCTCGAAAAATTAGATAATGATTTTAAAGAGGCGTTAAAAGCAAAAAACGCGGACAAGCTTTCGATTTTGCGCTTGGTGCGCAGCGCCATTAAAAATTTGGAAATTTCCAAGCTCTCCGGCGCTTCGGACGAAGACGTAATTGAGCTCCTGCAGCGCGAGATAAAACAGCATCGGGAAACCATTGAAGGCTTAAAGCGAGCCAACCGGCCGGAAGAGGTTGGGAGGCAGGAGGCCGAAATCGCCCTGCTGCAAACCTACTTGCCGCCGCAGCTTTCAGCTGATGAATTAAAAGACGTGGTTGAAAAAACAATTGAAACCATCGGCGCCTCGGGCTTGGGCGATATCGGCAAAGTTATGGGCTCAATTATGCCGCAAGTAAAGGGCCGGGCCACTGGCGATGAAGTTGGACAATTGGTGCGGGAGCTGTTAAGTCCAAAATAAAAATTAAAACCCGCATCTTCGGCGGGTCCGCCGATGAGGCGGAATAAAAAATATGTCAAAATCAGGAAAATTCATATTAGGCGCGCTCCTGGGAGCAGGAGCGGCTATTTTGTTGACGCCGGTTACCGGCAAAAAAGCCCGGGGCGCGCTGCGCGCTACGGCCGTCAAAAAAGGCTTGGATGTTGAAGCCTTGCAAGAAAAAATGGAAGGGCTGCTCTCGCGGGGCAAAGATCTGGCCAAAACTATTATGCCGGCCGAACCAGTAGAGCGCCGGAGCACCAAGCGGAAAACAAAGACTAAAAAATAACGACATGTTTCAGCTCGCGCGAGCCTTAGCCATAACCACTGCCTTTATAATCCTGGCTGGTTTTTTTTCGTTCTCTGGCCTAACCCCGGCTTTGGCCCAAGTTCCTGATCCGACCACCCAAAATTACGGCTTGACCCCGGGCACTGGCATTGGCGAGGTGGCGCTCGGCCAAGACAGGGGGCTATTGGAAATAGTCGGTTTGGTCATAAATATCGCTTTGGGATTATTGGGCGTGGTGGCGCTGGGATTGATACTGTATGCCGGTTTTTTATGGATGACCGCGCACGGCAGCGAAGAGCAAGTTAAAAAAGCCAAGACCATGCTCAGGAACGCGGTTATCGGCTTGGTGATTATAATGTCGGCTTGGGGCATTGCCGCTTTTATAATCAGGCAATTGTCAGATGCAACCGGCGGAAATGGCGGTGGCGGCGGAAATGGCGGCGGCGGGGGAGGAGGCGGTTTACCGGCCGAACGTTTTACTTTGCAAGAATTTCAAACTTCGCATTTTGGTTCGACTAATCGGGATGATGTGGCACTTTGCAGTTCTGTCCAGCCGCGGTTTAATCATTGGCTCAACGTGGCCAGCGTGGCCACGGCTCGCTCCGATATTAAAGCCATTAAAACTGGTGCCGCTCCAGTCGAGCTCTCATTGGCTCTTGATCCCATTAAAGACCATGTTGGCGCCAACACTGTGCAATTGAAAGGTATTGATAATTGGCCGAAGGATTCCGAAATCGAAATTCAAATACCCAAAAATATTACCGACCAATCAGCCGCTACCTTGGCCGACTGCACGGCTTTGGGCTGCAATGATCGCGGTTCTTATTATGCCTGGGCATTTACTACCACAGACAAGATTGATTCGGTGCCGCCGAGTCTGGTTTCGGCTTATCCGCGCTTGCCGGGAGCGGCGGAGGGTTATCCGGACCGCAATGTGGACCGGAGCTTGACTTTTACTCTCAATTTTTCCGAGGTGGTTGATTTTTTCAGCCTAACGCAAACAGTGACGGTCGGCGCGGAAGAAATCAGGCGTTTAATTCCGGAGAACGTCAAATTAGAGCAAATTGAATCCGCGACCGATACTAAAGCGGGAACAATGATTCCCGCCGAGGATCTGGACGTGACTTTGTCCGAAATGGGAATTAGATTTAATTTAAATAAGAATCATCAGTCAGCCGCTAATGAGGGCAATGTTTTAGAAGCTTACGCCTGGTATCGGGTAACTATAAATAATATTAAAGATTTATGCGGCAACCTTTTGGCCGCCGGGCCGGTGAGCTGGATTTTTGAAACTAATGGCAATCTGCCGGGCGTGGATTTTACTTATCCGAGCGACGGTTATCAATACGCCTGCCCTTCCACCGAAACCTTTATCCAGTTCCGGACTTCAATGTATGATATCAAAACCTCCTCTTGCGCGGTTAATCCAACTATTGGTGGTTTAGTACTTTCGGGTAATGGCATTACTGGCCGGAATCTAACAGTGCGAGATCCCGTACCAGCAACCGGGCCGAGCAATCCTAATAGTTTTTGTAAACGTTATGATTTCGTGCCCCAGACCGCGGAATTGGCGTCGAATACTACCTACAATCCCAGCGTGACTTATCGTAATCCGGCTAATGACAGCCAGACCGAGAATAAGAGTTGGAGTTTTGGGGTAAAGCCAGCCAATGAGTGCGCCAACGCGCCTTATATCAGCAGTATTTCGCCCAATAATGGGCCGCTGGGAAGATGCTTAACCGTGTCTGGCAATTATTTCGGCGTGGCAAGTAGTCGGCTTGCGGGCAGTGATGCTTTTACGCGTCTGGATACCGCTTCAACGCGCAATCAAATGCCGGATGGTATGGTTCCTACTGGGCCGGATTTGGCTTTGGGGATTGGAAATTCCAATTGGAATGATAATTATTTAGTTGGCGAATTTCCGGCACAGATTAATCCGCCGCTGGCCGCGCCTTTACTGACTCCAGCCGATAGAATCTTGGATTTTGCCGTGAGCGTCAAGCGCGATATTGTGCTCGGTGGAAACCAGGCAACTCTGGAAAGCAATAAGGTTAATTTTAGCGTGCCTATCAATGCCTCGGTTTATGCCGGTCCATGTCTTTCGAATATTAGCCCCACCAGCGGCGCTTGGTTGTCGCCAGTTACGCTCTTGGGCACTAATTTCGGTTCGAGCGGCGACGTTACTTTTGCTAATAATAAAAATGCCAGTGTGACTGACTGGCGGAACACCAGCATCCAGTCAAGCGTGCCTAATTCAAGCGACGATGGATTTGTACATGTAGCCACGCCACAGGGCGTATCCAACGGTTTGTGGTTTGACGTGGCTAATGGCCGGGGCGGGGCTTGCAATATTGATTCTAATTGCACGGTGCCTTTAATTTGCTCCAACGGTATTTGCGCTGATCCGCCGACACCTGACCGGTTTGAGATCAGGAACCCGCAGCCATCCGCCGGGTGCACTGATTCCTGCGCCAACCCCGCCATCAGCTTTGAGGCCAGCAAAAATATCAAACCAGACACAACCACAACGACTAATATAAAATTATTAAAATGCGCTGATTCCGCTTGCGCCTGGAATACTGGCGCTAATATTCCAATAACAATTTCTACATTTTCGGTAAAAGTTGAAATGCGGCCAATATCCCCTCAAAAGTTGGATGTAAATTCTTGGTACCGCGTCACAGTTTCCGGCGGTCCCGCCGGGCTTAAAGCGCAGGATGGAAAAGAATTATCAAATACAAATTTTGATGCTAACAGAACCCCGTCTTATTCATGGACGTTTAAAACCGGCGCCGCTGAATGCAAGGTAAATCGGCTTGAGGTTTCTCCATCAAGCGCGTTAATTTACAGTTCATATGCCGAGAGTTTTAGAGTAATACCATATAGCGCGCCGAACGCGTGCGCGGGCGAGGGGCAAGAACTTAATCCAACCGGCGCGTTTTTATGGGAAGGGTATAAAAAGACATTGGCCGGAAGTGCGCAGTCAGAGTGTTTTGTTGCGGGAAACGAAGAAACATTGTTAACATTTGCGCCAGAGGATAGTTTAAATACAATCGCTTCTGTCGGGAATTTTACAGGCAGTCCAAAATCAGGATGGGCGTGCGTCAAATATACGGAATCAGGAGTTAATGTTAAAAACGGGGCAGCGCTTGATTTAAGGGCAAAATGCGCTAGTAATGCTGATTGCCAAGAAACAGATCCAACCTGTAATTCAACTTGCGACATTCCAACCGGCAAATGCAATCCAAAAATTACTGGCTCTCCACCTCCTCTTGAACCCGCTCTTGATCCTGCGGATGGGGCGATTGGCACGTGGGTGACTATTAATGGCTGTTATTTGGGCAATGGCTGGGGATCAACGCAAGAAGGCGGCCAAGTAAAATTTAATACCACGCTTGCCAATAGCCCAAGTAACGCTATTTGCGGAAGCACTTGGAATAATAGGCAGATTATCGCCGAAGTCGCGGTCGGTTCAACTAACGGGCCGGTAGAAGTTATCAGGAAAGGGGATAAAGTTACCGCCAGTTCGTACCCGAATTTATTTACGGTAAATTCAAATATTCATCCTGGGCTTTGCCGCGTGCGGCCTGATTATGGACAAAGCGGTGACGAAGTCCGGCTTTTTGGCAGGAACTTTGGCGCCAGTCAGGTTGTAGGCAGTGACAAAGTATTTTTTGCCGCCACCGAGGCAACCAATATAAAACTTTGGTCCGACACCGCTTCCAGCACGGTTATTACGGTCGTGGCGCCAACCATGGCCACAGGCACGGTGCCGGTAATTGTTAAAAAAGGAATAATAGAGAGTAACTCGGTCAGTTTCCGCGTGATTGATTCGTCGCCAGTCGGGTCAACACCGGGCGCGCAAAATTTAAGCGTTCAATTTTACACTCCCGGGCCTGGCGTTCCGGCTTGCCCAGCCATGATAGTCGAAGTGACTTTGGGAGGATTATTGGACCGCAATTCATTCACGCCGGATAATTTTTATGTAAGAAATTCGGCAAATGAACATCTTGCTGGCGAGATTTTGGCGCAAAATATAGACGGCCAAAAAACGCGGTTGAGTTTTATTCCTTCCAGAAACTTAGATTATAATGGTGTCTATGCCATTACGTTAATAGGCGGAGAAAATGGTTTGCGCGGCCAGAACAATGGAGTGTTGGTTGTGGATGAGAATAATCCACCGCTTTGTAATGCCGCGGAGCTGGCGCTTCCTAATAGAAAATGCAATATCGTCTTTACGGTTATTAACAGCACTGACGCGGCCGCCCGGGCCCAATGCGCGCCAGCTTCAATGTCCATTAGCCCGGCCAATCAGCTTTTTACTTGCGCCGGCCAAAATAATTGCCAAGATGATGCCAATGGCGCGGCCGGCCACCAGCGCAATTTTTCGGCCCGGGTTTTAGCTCGCAATGGCCAGCCGCTCTCAACTGGTTCCAGTTTGTATACTTGGACATCAAGTGATGCAACGGTTTTAGCGTTTCAGCCATCAGCCGGCTCTGCCCAAGACCAAGCTTTTACCATTCTGCCCAAGAACGGTTTGACTAATATTGGCGCTGAAGTTACCTTATCCGGCAAAAAGTTCTCATCCGCCACGCGGGCGCAAGTATTCTTATGCCAAAATCCCTGGCCGCCTTATCCGCGCACGCCTTTTAAGGATGTTAATGGCGTTGGCTTTACCGCTCTTGGTTCATGGTCTAATTTTTCCACTTTCTATTGCCGTGACAATGGACAGCCGGGGGAGGCCGATGATTTGCCGGAAATAAACACCACTATAACGGAGACAGCAACTCGGTATAATAGCGACGGCACCGCTGTCGATAGTATAGATAATAAAGGTAATCGCCATAGCATGGTACCGGGGCTGATTAAAGAATTGTTTTTTACTGTGCCGCGTCCGGATGCGCAAAAAACCGATGCCATTGGCATCAGGATTTTAACGAATCCTAATCACGATGCCGCCAACGAGTGGTATCGCCGCCAGTCATTTGCCCAAGGCTCGCCCCAGGCTCTCAAGGTTGATGGTTATGACGCGGTGCGCGAGGGCCGGACAGTTTATGTTAATGTGGCGAATGATTCTAACGGCGAGGCGGGCACCTCGGCCGGGTCTATTTTCACCAACATCTATTTAATTTCAATCAACAACCAGGCTCAGCCGGCCGCACAAAATATTTTTGAGCAATTAATAAACAACTGGCGCTTTTCCGCCAATATTCAGAATGCCAATTATCTCGACGCTCTGCGCCGCGACACCCAGCGTTTGGCTGATTTGCGCCATCTGGCTGATTTAGTGGAAGCCTATGCCGGCGGCCATGGCACGCCGCCTAAACTGGAATCGGGTTCATTTACCAAGCATTTATCAGTCAGTGTCTGGCCTTCTTGGACAGGCAGTTTGGCTTCGGATTTGGGTGCTACCTTGCCGGTTGATCCGATCAATACAGTTGCAGGCCAGGCCTGCGTAGCCGCTGGCGCGGCTGCCGACACTTGCTGGAATCCAAGCGATAAGCAATTCAAATGTGAGGATGATAGTTTTATTTACCAATATGAATATACGGCCAGCCCGAGCCCGGCGCCCAATTTCACGTTGCGCGCCAATTTGGAATACCAGCCCGGCTCCTGGGCCTCGCCCTCTGGCAGCCGCTGGGGATCTGTCAGTGGTGGTTTATGCGCCAATATTAAATACGGACTCTAGTAGACCCTAAGATATTTTTTGTGATATAATAAATTTATGAATTACGCATAGAGAACGAAAAAACGAATTCGTATATTCGTACAGATTCGTAATTCGTAGCCTATATGTTTGAAGATCAAAACCAAAAAACCGAGGATATTTTTTCAGAAACAGACAAACAGCCGGCTGCCTCTCCGGTTGCGAGCGCGCCAACTCCGCCTTTGGGGCCGCCGAGCGCTCTCGCGCAAGGAAAACTCCAGGTTGCCCAGCCCGGGTCGCTGGCTAATTCAGCCGTGCCGATGTCACAGCTTTCAGGCGCCACCAAAAGCGGTTTTCCTTTTAAAAAAGTTTTGGCCATCAGTTTAATCAGTTTGTTTTTGGTGGGCGGCGCCTTGGGCGCGTTTTACTGGTGGCGCGGCCGCAGCCAAAGCAATCAGGCCCCGTCTTTAGGCGCGCCGGTTAAAACCGAGGCGCCCAGCACTAATCAGCCGGCGGAAACAGGAACCGGGAACGAAGATGGCGCCGCCGCCGCGGTTGGCGATAAAATAAATGAAACATACAGCAACTTAAACCAAGGCGCTGTAAATAGCGCGCTTGACCCGTTTGCTGCGCCGGCCAACCCAGCCGCCCCGGCTGACGCTTCCGGCACAATTGATACTGACCAAGATGGCTTGAGCGACGCGCAGGAATTCACCCATGGCACCAATCCGCGTTTGGTGGACAGCGATGGCGACGGATTGTCTGATTGGGAAGAGGTGAGTATTTTTGGCACAGATCCTTTAAAGAGCGACACTGATAGTGATGGTTTTTCTGACGGCGAAGAGGTTCAGAACGGCTATAACCCCAAAGGCTCGGGCAAGCTTCTGGATTTTGAAAAAGCCAAGAGCGGAATAAATCAATAAAGACTATGTTTGGTTTAGGCAAAAAAAATAATGAACAAAATACGCCAGTCGTGGCTCCGGCCGCGGCTGATTCGGGTTTAGACATACCGGCGGAAAATTTTGTGGTCATGCCGGAACAATACATGCCCAAGGGTTCGGCCGGTTCAGGGAGCGACAAAAAACTGTATTTTCTGATTGCCGGAGCGGCGGTGTTTTTACTTTTGTTGTCAGGCGGGCTTTATATGTTTTTCTTTTCCGGCCGTTCCGATGGATCAAAAACAACGGTTAACGCGCCGGTGGCGCCGGCCGCGCCCAGCGCAGAGCCGCCCGCGGTTGCCACTTCCACGGCCCCCCGGGTGGTGGAGAGCCAAGCTTATGATAGCACAAACCAGTTAATCGGCAGTTTAAAGATGTCGGTGCCGACTTTAGTAGCTAATAAGTACGGAGAAAGCCTGGGTATTACCGTGCTGGCGGCAACCGATATAAGCTTGCCCTCTGGCAGCGAGATTTCCGGCGGCGTTTATTCGCCTTATCCGATTGGCGCCATTTTTGAAGAGCCGATTGCTTTTGAGCTTTCCGCCTCGGCCCTGGCTACTCCGGAGGCGCGCGCTGAATTTTTCCCGGCTTATCTTTTAGGTGTAGCTTGGGAGGAAGTAGCCAGTCATCAAGCCAACGACAATGGTTGGTCTTTTACTTTGGATAAATTCCCCAGTGGACCGCTCTCCGTGGTGCGCCGGAGCGCGGTGGCTAGCACCACCCCGAGCGTGGCCGAGGCCGGCAAAAACACTCCCAGCCAGGACACGGACAGCGACAGCTTAACCGATAAAGAAGAGGCGCTCTTGGGAACCAACATCAGTTCTCCGGATACTGATGGTGATACTTTTTTGGATAAAGCCGAGCTTTTAAATAGTTACAACCCGCTGGTTGCGGGCGAGAAATTGGAGGCGTCCGGATTATTCACGGTTTACACCAACCCGACTTATGGTTACAAAATTAGCCACCCAACCAAATGGCTCTCCGACGCCCTGGACCAGACTAATAAGCAAGTGCTTTTTATTTCCGATACTGAGGAATTTTTTGAGATATTAATCGAAGAGAACCCCACTAAGAAGCCGATTGTGGATTGGTACCGTTCACAATCGCCGACTCTGGCCGATGTGGAGCTGGATGTCACTATCGTTGACGCCGCGGGCGCGGTCTGGAGTCCGGACGGCTTAACCTTGTATGTCGGCAAAGAGGGATTGGTATATATTCTCACTTACAACAAAGGCACTTTGGAAGCAATAAACTGGCCCGCGATATTTGAGTATTTTTACAAGAGCTTCAAGTTCGGCAACACGGCCAGCGTTGGCAATACCGCGGCCCCGGCCGCGGGCGCCGCTGAACCTGGTTAGGTTTCATCTTATTTCTCAGACTGGCTATGGCACGTTTATTGGCAATCAACCATGTCCCAAAAGCCGCTCGTTTTCCCCGGGCGGCTGTTTCGGCTAGGTTGCGTTTGGCCGAGCGTGCTTGGCCCGGACGCCTGGCTAACCAGACAGTGGCTGTGGCCTTAGTATCCGAAGCAGAGTCCAGACGCTTGAATAAAACATATCGCGGCCGGAATAAAGCCACTAATGTGCTGTCTTTTAATGGGGAGTGTAAAGGGGAGCTGGGGGATATAATTATCTGCCACCAGGTCGCCTTGAGAGAAGCCAAGGCTGGCCGTCAAAAAATCGGGGAGAGAATAAGCTATCTGTTTGCCCATGGTTTATTGCACCTTTTGGGCTTTGACCACCAGACAAAAGGCGAGGCAGCCAGTTTTGCGCGAGCCGAAAAAAAATTATTAACCAATAAAGCCAAATAGTATGCGCGTAGTAAAAAAATTCACCAGAGCCATCTCCGGCTTTAAAGGGATGCTCGCCTCGGAGCTTTCATTAAAAATAGAAGTCATTGCCGGCTTGGCGGTTTTAACGGCGGCTTGCTTTTTTAAAGTGAACAGATTTGAGTTTTTGTTTTTAGCGGGCACTGTGTTCGGCGTTATTATCCTGGAGGGGATAAACACCATCTTGGAGCGGGTGGTTGATTTGGCCCAGCCCCGCTACCACGAAGCAGTCAAAGAAACAAAAGACGCCTTGGCCGCGGTGGTGCTGCTTTCGGTAATGGCGGCCGTGATAGTAGGGATTGTAATTTTCTGGCCCTACCTTATCTGAACAAAAAAGTAGCACAAGGTCAAAAGTCTCGAACACAAATTGTGTTCAAGATGTGCACAGCGATGTCCATTGCGGAAATGGCCGTCTTTTTATATACTAGAGACGTCTTATAACACCCTGCAAGGGTAGCCATCTAACAAAAAAAGTTATGTCAAACGTCGAAATAATTGCCGGATTAGACATAGGTTCGGCCAATATACGGATGGCGGTCGGAGAGCTCTCGGGCGAGAATGACCAGGTCAATATCATTGGCCTGGCGGAGGGGCCGTCAGCCGGAGTCAGCAAGGGGACTGTCCGCAGCATCGAAGAAGTGGTGGACGCTATCCGCGGCACAGTGGCCAATGCCGAGCGCATGACCGGCCTGACTTTAGACCACGCTTATGTGGCCATTTCCGGCAGCCATGTTGCTTCGCAAAAAAGCAAGGGCGTGATTGCCGTGGCCCGGCCGGACGGCGAGATCCGCGAGGATGATGTGGAACGCACTCTGGAGGCGGCCCAAGCCGTTAGCGTGCCGCCGAACTACGAAATACTTCATGTCTTGCCCCGGACTTTCACGATTGATAACCAGAGCGGCATCAAAGATCCGATTGGCATGAACGGAGTGCGGCTTGAGGTTGAAGCGCAAATTATCGAGGGCCAGTCGGCCCATATCAAAAACGTGACCAAGGCCGTGAATCTGGCCGGCATCGGCATTGATGATTTGGTTCTGGCTTCTTTGGCCGGCAGCGAAAGCTCTTTAACCGAGCGCCAAAAAGATTTGGGCGTGGCGCTTTTAAACATCGGTGCGGCCACTACCAGCCTACTGGTTTTTGAAGAAGGCGATATTCTCCATGTCAGCGTGCTGCCGGTGGGCTCGGCTCATATTACCAATGACATTGCCATCGGCTTGCGCACCAACATCGACGTGGCGGAGCTTATAAAAATTCAGTACGGGCACGCCGTGCCTGACCGGGTGGGCAAGAATGACGAGATTGACATGCGTACTGTGGCCGAAGAAGAGGAAGGCAGTTTTTCCAAACGCCATCTGGCCGAAATCATTGAGGCGCGGGTGGAAGAAATTTTTCACATGGTTGATAAAAGCTTGCGCGAAGTCGGCCGCTCGGGCAAACTGCCATCCGGCGTAATTATTACCGGAGGCGGAGCCAAGCTGCCGGGCATGGTGGAAGTGGCCAAGCGGGAATTCCGTTTGCCGGCCGGAATCGGCGTGCCGATCGGCGTGGAGTCGGCCATTGATAAAATAAACGATCCGGGCTTAACCACTGCTATCGGTCTGGTGCGCTGGGGAGTAGTCAATCAGATGTTCAGCCCGCGCCCGTTTGGCAATTTTCAGTTAAAAGGTTTCTCCGGCTTGGGCAAGCAAGTCCAGTCCATTATCCGTATTTTCAAACCATAATTAAATTAGAGTGGAGCGCAAACAAAATTTTCCAGCTTATAATCGTTAAACCGTATGGAGATCAAGCCGCAAATCGAGACTTTCGCCAAAATAAAAGTGGTGGGTGTGGGTGGTGGCGGGTCAAGCGCCGTCAACCGCATGGTTGAAGAAAAAATCAAAGGGGTGGAATTTATTTCCATCAACACCGATGCCCAGGCCTTGCATCATAACAAGGCGCCCATAAAAATGCATATCGGCCAAACCGTGACCCGCGGCTTGGGCGCGGGCATGAACCCGGATTTGGGCCGCAAGTCGGCCGAGGAAAGCCAGGACGAAATTAAAGAACTGCTCAAAGACGCGGACATGGTTTTTATCACTTGCGGCCTGGGCGGCGGCACGGGCACGGGCGCGGCGCCGGTGGTGGCCGACATTGCTCGCGATTTGGGAGCTTTGACTGTGGGCATAATCACCAAGCCTTTTATGTTTGAAGGCCAGCAGCGCCGGGCCATTGCCGAGGCCGGGCTGGAAGAGCTGATGGAGCGGGTGGATACCATCATCACTATTCCCAATGACCGTCTGTTACAGGTGATTGATAAAAAAACTTCATTGATAGACGCTTTTAGAGTGGTGGACGAAGTGCTGCACCAGGGCGTGCAGGGCATCTCTGAACTGATAACCGTTCCCGGATTGATTAACGTTGACTTTGCGGATGTTAAGGCCATTATGCACGGCGCCGGCTCGGCGCTCATGGGCATTGGCCGGGGCTCGGGTGAAAACCGCGCCATCGACGCGGCCAAAGCGGCTATTGACAGCCCGTTGCTCGAAATGTCCATCGACGGCGCGCGCGGCATTCTGTTTACCATTACCGGTTCAAGCGATTTGGGCATGTACGAAATAAATGAAGCGGCCAAGATTATTACCGGCGCGGCTGATGACGACGCCAAGATTATTTTTGGCGCCGTGGTTAATGAGGATATGAAAGACGAGGTCAAGGTAACGGTAGTGGCCACTGGCTTTGAAGGCAAGGGCCGGCGCGCGAGCGAACCGCACGCCGTAATGGAGAGCCCAGTGGAAGCGGCTGATCGCAAGCAATCAATCTTTTTTGAAAAGCCGGTTGAATTCAAAAGCAAGCGCGGCACGCCTCCGGTCCGGCCGGATTTTGAGCCCGAAGAAGAAGAGGAAGGCGAGGAAGAATTGGAAATCCCCGCGTTTATTAGAAAGAAAATGAATTAGATTGGTCTGTTGGTTTTTATTGACCAAAGACTAATTGACAAATATGCGGTGCCCGGCCTGCAATTACGAAGACACAAAAGTTCTTGATTCCCGCTTATCCGAAAATGAAAACGCGGTGCGGCGGCGGCGCACTTGCCTGAAGTGCGGGTTTCGTTTTTCCACGCTGGAAGAAACTGAAATACTGGATCTCTCGGTTATAAAGCGCGATGGCCGCCACGAGGCTTACAGCCGTTCCAAGGTCGAAGGCGGGGTGCGGCGCGCCTTGGAAAAGCGGCCGGTTACCAAGCAAGAGTTTCGGTCTTTGATTGCCGATATTGAGCGCGACATCTACGTTTTAAACAAGCCGGAAATAAAAACTTCGGAAATCGGCGAGATAACAATGCGCCATCTGCAGAAGGTTGACAAAGTGGCTTATATCCGGTTTGCTTCGGTTTATAGGGCTTTTACTGATGTGTCTAATTTCCGCGAGGAAATCAGCAAATTAACCAAGGCCAAAAAATCAAAAACCTCGCTCCATCGTCGCCGGAGCGGCCCAATGAGAAATAAAAGAAATAAAAAAGTTGCCTCGTCCCGTCGCAGACGCGGGCAGCCAGTGAAGAAATAGTAACCCGCCTCTTCGGCGGGTCCGCCGAGGAGGCGGAAAAGAAATGCCCGAACAAAAAAACACTGAACCAATCCCGCTCGCGAGCGCGTCGCTCTCAAGTCCCTCGGCCAGCCGGCTGGAAGAGTTAATGGCCGAAAACCTGGCTCTGACAAAAGAGATTTATACTTTAACGGTCAAAACCAAGCGCTATATTTATTTTGCCCAAATAGCCACGGTGTTAAAGCTGGTTCTGATTATCGGTCCGCTGATCGTGGCCGCCTTATTCCTGCCGCCTTACTTAAAACAAGCTTTTTCGGCTTATAAATCATTACTCGGCAATGGCACGGGCGAAACTATGGTTGAAGGCAACAGTATAATTAAAAGTTTATTGGGCACTGATTTGGAAAAGCTGCAAGAAATGAAGGGAAAACTGAATGATTATCAAGCAGAATAATTTTTATGTTTTGGGATGAATTGCCAAGCGGGTTAAAAAAGATATTGATAATTACCATGGCCGGGAGCATAGTGGCCGGTGGCTTGATTGGTGCCGTAACCGGCGTGCTGGCCACGGCTTGGGTGGCAACCCAGTCCGGTCCGTGGCTGGGAGGTCTTTTGAATTTTGTTAACCCGAATACCGCGTCCCGGGGCGTGGAAAAGCCCGTGAACCAGGCAGTGGTTGAAGACTCAGCATCTGTGTCGGTGGTGGAGAAAGCTGTTCCGGCCGTGGTTTCCATTGTTGTTGCCGGTCCGCTTTCCCCTTGGGATGATTTTTTTGGTTTTCCTTTCAGCCAGCCAACGCCGCCAGCCGGCAAACAGACAGTGGGACATGGCACCGGCTTTATAATCACCACTGACGGCCTGATTATCACCAACCGCCACGTGGTAGACAACGAGCAGGCCGAATACACGGTTGTTTTGAGCGATGGCACTAATTACGAAGCGCAAGTATTGGCTCGTGATACTGTTAACGACATCGCGGTTCTTAAAATCAAGGCTGATAATTTGCCGGTTTTGGATTTAGGCGATTCGGACCAGATTAAAATCGGCCAGACCGTGATTGCCATCGGCAACAGCTTGGGCGAATTCAGGAACACAGTCACCAAAGGCGTGGTTTCCGGCATCAACCGCCATGTGGTGGCTGGCGACGGCGCAGGCTCATCGGAAGTGATTGACGAAGCCATTCAAACCGACGCGGCCATCAACCCGGGCAATTCCGGCGGACCATTGCTTGATCTTTTTGGCAAAGCCGTCGGGGTGAATACCGCGGTATCGCGCGAAGGCCAGTTGATCGGCTTTGCCATTCCCATTAACGCGGTTAAAAATATTATTCAGAGCGTGCAGAAATACGGCCGCATTGTCCGCACCTTCCTGGGTGTGCGCTATGTTTTGCTGACTGAAGAAATAGCCAAAGCCAATGGCATAGCTGACATTGACCATGGCGCGCTGATTGTCCGCGGCGAACAAAGAACTGATTTGGCCGTGGTGCCGGGCTCGCCGGCCGACAAAGCCGGAATTGTGGAGAATGACATTATTCTGGAAGTTGAGGGCCAGGCCATAACCGCGGAAAAAAATCTCACGGGACTTCTCAACAAATATAATGTCGGCGACAAGGTAAAACTTAAGGTTTATCATAAAGGCGCGACTAAAGAAGTCGAAGTTACTCTTACGGAAAGAAAGTAATTTATGCAGGAGCTTATTAATCATTTAACCGAGCTTTCGGCAAAGATTGCCCAAACAGCGAGGCTACTTTGACGTGCCGGCTAAAAAAGCAAAGATTGCCGATTTAGAGCAAAAATTGCAAGATCCCGAGCTTTGGGCCAATCGCGAGCTCGCGCAAAAACTATCGCAGCAGCTGGCTTCTTTACACTCCGAGGTTCGCGCTTGGAACGATTTGGAATTGGAAGCCAGGAACAATTTAGATCTATCCAAAGAGCTGGCGGGCGATCCGGACGCCGAGCTGGAAGCGGAAATTGAGAGCAAAACCAAGGAGCTGGAGAGCCGGTTCACCAAGCTTGATTTTTTGGCGTTTTTTACCGCGCCCTATGATGAACGCAACGCCATTGTGGCCATTTCCGCCGGCGCCGGCGGCACTGACGCTCAGGACTGGGCCGAGATGCTGCTCGCCATGCTGCTGCGCTTCGCGGAGCGCAAAAATTTCAAAACTCATTTAGTCGATAAGCAATCCGGGCAGGAAGCCGGCATCAAGAGCGCCACTTTTGAGGTGCAAGGCCCGTACGCTTATGGAATTTTTAAATCAGAAAGCGGCGTCCACCGCTTGGTGCGCATCTCGCCGTATGACGCGGAAAAGATGCGCCACACCTCTTTCGCCTTGGTGGACGTGATTCCGGATTTGGGGGATTTGGCGGATATTGAATTAAAAGACGAAGATTTGCGCATTGATGTTTATCGCTCTTCGGGCCATGGCGGACAGTCCGTGAACACTACTGACAGCGCGGTGCGCATTGTGCATATCCCGACCGGCCTAACTGTTACTTGCCAGAACGAGCGCTCCCAACTGCAGAACAAGCAGACGGCTTTAAAAATTTTAAAATCGCGCTTGGGGCAAAAACAAATCGAGGAGCGGGAAAAAACAGAACGCCGCATCCGCGGGGCTGTGAAAAGCGCGGAGTGGGGGAGCCAGATCCGCTCTTATGTTTTACACCCGTATAAGCTCGTCAAAGACCACCGCACTGGCCTGGAAACGCAGAATGTCGATGCCGTGCTCCATGGCGAGCTTGACGAATTCAGCGAAAGCTATGTAAGATGGCTGGTTCAACCAACTAATAAATAAACACGCCAGTTCGTTGTTTCACAATTTAACGCGGGAGTGAACAGTATGGCCACTATCACAGCAGTTGCGACTGGGATCCCTGGAGAACTGCTTCAGGAGCTGGTTGACCTGCGCATTCGGCTTTCGGCCTTGCGCATCACGGCCGTGACCGAGGCCTTGCTTTCGGCTATCAACAGCATCATCAATGACCCGGAGCCGGGAGCAGGCTATGACCTGGAGGTGGTGGATCGTCTGGCCCACACTGCCAGAACCTGGCTCGGGCAGGAGGACGAGCACGTTGTTCCTCCGGTCTACAACTTGTCTCATTTGGTGAGTTGTATGCGGCCGTCAGCTGCCAGCGAGTAGAAGGAGGTGAGAGTCGCCATGTCAATCAGCGGAGTATCACCAGTCAGAGCCAGCGCGGCGGTTCGCCCAACATTGGACCAAGTGGCCCATGAATACTGGCAAGAGCTCGTTGTTCTCAAGATGAAGGGGGCGCCTCTTTACTGGGATGAGCCTAATCAGAACTGGACAGCGCGCGTCGACGAGGCGACGCAGATGACCAGGCGAGATGCGAATCAGCAGTCTCCAGACGGGCGGCTGCATGGTTATGTCGTCACGCTCGAACGCGCGGTGTGAGACGCTCGCTCGAGCGCCCATGGTCTTTGCGCCGGTTATAACAGGGTTCGGAAAGCGGAGTTTCTTCGCTATCCGAACCCTTTTTCTTTGTGTAAAATAAAAACATGTCTCTTGGCCGTTCCAAAATATTCCTTTTTTGTCTTTTGGCTTTTGTGCTGGGAGTTTTGGCGGCTTCTTTTTGGCAAATTGAATTCATCTATTTATATTCTCTTTTTCTTTTATTCTTTATTGGATTTTTAATCTTCTGGTCCAAGAGAACCTGGCGCGTCATAATGGTGTGGGGGTTGTTTTTTGTTTTAGGCATGATTCGCCTGGTCCTCTCCGCGCCCACAATCAACGATCCGTCTCAAATCAGTTTTTATAATGGTCAAGATGTGGTGGTTGAGGCCGTGATTGCCGAAGAGCCGGATGTGAGATTAGATGGGCAGAAGATTACGGTGGAGGTGCGCGGTTCTTCCCCCTCCTTTACTAAGGAGGGGGTTAGGGGGTGGTTGAGTATAGGAGGGGGAGTGTTAAGAGGTCGTCTTTTAATTAAGGCCCCATTATATCCGTCATACCAATACGGTGATTTATTAAAAATAAATTGTCAGATTGAGGCGCCGGAAAAAATTGAGGATTTTGCTTATGACAAATATCTGGCGCGTTATGATATTTACAGCGTGTGCTGGCGCGGTCAAATAGAAAAGGTTGATTCCAATCAAGGCAATCCAATCAAAGCCGGATTGCTGGGTGTTAAATCGGGATTCATTAAGGCCATCAATTCCAGCCTGCCCGAGCCGCACGCTTCTTTACTGGCCGGCATTTTGGTCGGGGCGCGGCGCGGCATACCTGAATATTTACTGGAGACTTTCAACCGCGTGGGAGTGACTCATATTATCGCCATCTCCGGATCAAACATCACTATTATCGCCGCGGCTCTGCTGATTTTACTGCAAGGCATAGGGGTAAGCCGGCGCCATACTTTTTGGCTGATCAGCCTGGGCATAGCGTCATTCGTAGTCATGACCGGGGCTTCGGCTTCGGTGGTGCGCGCCGGGATAATGGGCTTGTTTGTGCTGCTGGCCAGCCAGCTGGGCCGGGCCTCGCGCGCCACCAATGCTTTGGCTTTTACGGCTTTTGTTATGCTGTTAGTTAATCCCAAGGTCTTGGTTTTTGACGCCGGCTTTCAATTGTCATTTTTAGCCACCATGGGCATTGTGTACATCAATCCGGTTTTGCAGAAGTTCGCCAAAAAATGGCCAGGCGTGTTTGGCCTGAAAGAAGTTTTAATAACCACGCTCTCGGCTATAATTATGACCACGCCTTTGATACTTTACCAGTTTGGCCGGTTCAGCGTGGTGGCGCCGGTGGCCAATCTTTTGATTGTGCCTTTAGTGAGCGTGGTTATGGCCATGGGCTTTATTACCGGCCTTCTTGGCCTAGTCTCGGCCGCGGCGGGCAGCGTTGTCGGATGGGGAGCTTGGGCGGTTTTGGAATATATAATCTTGGCGGCCGAATTTTTGTCATCTTGGCGCTGGGCATCTTTGGGCTTATGACTCTCAAACGCTATAAACAGATTATTTTTCTCATATCCGGCTTAACGCTCATCGTGTCGGTTTTGACAATCAGTATTTACTGGGAGGAGCGCGGCAAAAGCAATGTTGAAGTGGTTTTTTTGGACGTGGGCCAAGGGGACAGTGTTTTAATCAAGACAAAATATAATCAACAAATACTGATTGATGGCGGGCCCGATGCCGCGGTGCTGGGGCGGTTAGGCCGGCATTTGCCTTTTTATGACCGCGATCTGGATATGGTGATTGCCACTCATCCGGACGCGGATCACATTGCCGGCTTGGTTGATGTTCTTAAGCGCTATAGCGTGGGCTTGGTGCTTCAACCGGGCTTAACTCATTCCACTGGAATCAATCAGGCGCTCCAAGATGAGATTGGCAAAAAATCAATCACCGAGCGCACTGTGGCCGGCCGCCAGATTTATGATTTGGGTGATAATTTATGGTTGGACGTGCTTTATCCTGATATGAGTTTCGCGGGGCAGGATTTGGAGGATACTAACATGGCCTCAATTGTGGCCAAGCTCACTGACGGCGAGATTGATTATTTATTTACCGGCGACGCGCCCGTGGCAGTCGAAGACAAATTAGCCGCTAACAATCGTTCGCTGGTGCGTTCCGAAGTTTTGAAAATCGGGCATCATGGCAGCAAAACTTCATCCAGTGACGTTTGGCTGGACGCGGTCGCGCCCGCGGCGGCCGTCATCCAAGTGGGCAAGGACAATAATTACGGCCATCCGTCTTTGACAATTTTAAACCGCCTCAAGAAAAGCCAGATTCCGGTTTTGCGCACAGACGAGCTGGGGGACATTACTCTGGCGAGTGACGGGGAGTTTGTGGAATTAAAGTAGCTTGCAATTTTGGCTGATTTTGCTAAACTTCCAGACATCATGACAGACCAAAAACCCATAAAAATTTTGTTACTTGAAGACGAAACCATGCTGTCTTCAATGTATCAGACCAAGTTCAAAAACGAGGGCTTGGAAGTGGAAACAGCTCCGGACGGCGAAGAGGGCTTGGTAAAAGCCAAGGCCGGACAGTTTGATATTGTGCTGGTGGACATTATAATGCCCAAGCTTGACGGCTTTGCGGTTTTAAAAGAATTGCGCGCCTTGCCCCAGTACAAAACCACGCCCATAGTCCTGCTGACTAATTTAGGGCAAGAGGAAGACCAGAAAAAAGGGGAGAGCCTGGGGGCGACCGATTATCTGGTTAAAGCCAATTTTACCCCTTCCCAGGTGGCGGAAAAAATTAAAGCATTATTTAATAAGCAATAATTATTTTTTAGATTATAGATATGCCCAATCATCCGCGCGAAGAGATTACCTTTTTAATGGCCAAGCCCGACGCCGTGCGCCGCGGCTTGACCGGCGAGATTATCCGTCGTATTGAACAGGTTGGATTAAAAATTGTGGGCTTGAAAATGCTGCGTCCGACCCTAAAACAGATTGACGATCATTATCCCAAGGACGAGGCCTGGATTACCCGCCTTGGACACAAGACTTTGGCTACTTACGAGAAATATGGTTTTGACGCAGTGAAAGAGTTGGGCACTACAGATGCAGAAAAAATCGGCCCCATGGTGCGGCAGTGGCTTTTGGATTTTATGTCCTCGGGCCCGGTGGTCGGCATGGTAATTAAAGGCGTGCACGCGGTGGATATGGTGCGCAAGCTGGCCGGCAAGACTATGCCCTCGGATTCGGAACTTGGCACCATCCGCGGCGATTTTTCGGTAGACTCGGCGGCCGCGGCCAATCGCGACAAGCGGGCCGTGTTTAATTTGGTTCATGCTTCAGAAACCCAGGACGAAGCCAAACATGAGATTGAGCACTGGTTCGGCAAAGATCAAGGGCTGTGCGATTATGAGCGTTCGGATGAGATGATAAAATTTCCCAATCCAAAATAATTATGAGGCGCTTTAAATTGAATTTGCAGCGGGCCAATAAAATTTTAAGCATAACCAATTCAGTTCTATTGGTGGCTGTGGTGGCGCTCTTGGCTTTGGTTGTTCCCAAGCTTCTTTGGTAGTTTTTGTCTTGCCCGTCCGGCTCGGCCGGGTGTATAATATAGACAGCTCTTAACACTATAGGTTTTCTACAAACGCGTTGTCTTGGGAATCCAATATAATACCGGCCCGTGGGCCGGTGTCGCGGATGCCCTTGGCCCTTATCTTTCCGTCAAATGGCGCCTTTGCAACCAGAGTCCGGGCCACAAGCTCGGCTCGAAGTACGTTGGCGTCAGGCCTATTGCCGCCAAAGGGGAACGCTATAGTAAAAGAGCCACCTATTCCGCCTTTCGGCGGGAAGGACTATATGAGGAAAGGAGATGCATGATGATATCTTCTGATATCAAGTCCTCATACAACTAGCCCACCGTAGCTTTAGCGAAGGTGGGCTAGTGTTTTATAGGTGAGTGTGTTATTTTGTTATTCAACGGGCTGTAGCGCAGTTGGTAGCGCGCACGCATGGGGTGCGTGAGGTCGCGAGTTCGAATCTCGCCAGCCCGACCAAAACTTTTAGCCGTTGGATTTTTGTTTAAGACAGGTGATTGTGGGTAATAAACAAGATGGTTATTCCCAGAGCCAGGGAAGTCAAAATAGACAAATCCAGGGAATTAGGGAAAAGATAAAGGTCCATAAATCCCCAAATGCCGCGCCAGGCGGCAACAATGCCAAAGCCGATTACTAAGGAGTAAGCGAATTGGTGGCGGCTTTTGAGGCGGCGGATTTTATGGAACATAGGCAAAAATTTTAGTTTTTTATTTTCAACAATCTTAGTATATCATAAAAAGCGTGGTAGAATAAGTCTGTCTTATGCGGAAGCTCGCCAGAATAAAAATTATTGCTTCTCTGTCCGCCCTGCTTTTGGTTTTTATGAGCGTTTTTGGTTTGGCCCTGGTTATGGAAAAAATGGAGAGTCAAGCCGGCATGGCCATGGTCGGCTGCCCGTACGCATCCGAGCACGAAGGTTTTTGCCCGATGCGCGCCTCTGAGCAATTAGCCGCTTGGCAGCAACTATTTACTGCCGAGCCAACCACGGTTTTTTTATGGCTGGTTTTAGCGGTGGTTTTTTTCTTTTTAGACCGGGGATTAAAGGTCGCTGGGCAGCGTTTTTGCGCCTGGCGGCGATACCGGCGCCGCCTTTTCATCAGGCAGTTTTTTGATGACCTCGCGCGCGCTCTCTCTAAGGGCATTATCCATCCTAAAATTTATCCGGCCGTAAAATAACCGGCACTGGCGGTGTTTTTTAGTTAAGTGAAATCTCCGCGGGTGTTTTTGCGTATTTATTGTAAGATTAATTCTATGACTATTGAACAACTTAAAAAATCAATCTACAAAATTCATGGCCTGCATTGCGCGGCTTGCGAGGTGACGGTGGAGCGCAAATTCAAGGCCATTCCCGGAGTTGAAAAAGTTAAAGTTAACCACGCAACAGGCAAATCCGAGCTTTACTTAAGTGGTGAAGTAAAGCTGGAGGAATTGCAGCAGGCCATTAGCGAGGATGGCTACCGCGTTGTCACCTGGGCCGAGCGCAACCAAGAATCGGCCGTGGCGCCGGAGGGAAGGGGAAAATATCTTGAGATCGGGGCCATAGCTTTGGTTATTATGGCTCTCTATCTTGTCTTGAAAAAATTCAGCTTGCTGCCCCAAGGTTTTGGAGTTTCGGATAGTATGAGCTATGGGTTTGTTTTTCTCATCGGCCTGGTGGCGGCTGTCTCGACCTGCCTGGCCGTATCCGGCGGGCTGCTCTTGGCCATCTCGGCCAAGTATAATGAGAGCCATCCGGGTTTGAGCGGAGCGCAAAAGTTCAAACCCCATCTGTACTTCAATCTTGGCCGGATAATTTCTTACACCGGACTGGGCGCGGTGGTCGGGGCTTTGGGCGGAGTGCTGACGCTCTCAACGCGGCTTAACGGTATTATTACGATTATAGTCAGTTTAGTGATGATTCTACTGGGATTCCAGCTGCTTAAGATTTTTCCCGGCTTAAAGCGTTTTCAACCCAAGATGCCAAAGTCATTGGCCCACAAAATTCATGATTGGAGCGCGGCGGAAAATAAAGTCGGACCTTTCTTTTTGGGGGCTTTGACTTTTTTTCTGCCTTGCGGATTTACCCAGGCCTTGCAGCTTTATACTCTTTCCCGCGGCGATGCTTGGGTTGGAGCGCTGACTATGCTGGCTTTTTCCTTGGGCACCCTGCCGGCCTTGCTTTCAGTGGGAGCTTTGTCGAGTTTTAGCGGAGGCGCTTTCCACCGCGGCTTCTTAAAGTTCGCCGGAGTCTTGGTTATAATCCTCGGCTTATTCAATATCAATAGCGGCCTAACGCTCGCCGGCTTTAGAATTAATCTGGCTGGTCTTACCCAATCCAGCAGCAAAACCAATCAGTCGAAAAATCCCGGAGCAGAAATAATCAATGGCAAACAAATCGCCAAGATGAAAATTGTGGGTTTGAGTTATTATCCTTCGCGCTTCACGGTTAAAGCGGGGATTCCGGTGGAATGGGAAATAGACGGCTCACAGGCCGCGGGCTGCGCCCGGGTGATTGTGGCTTCGGCTCTGGGCATTAACGAATATCTGCCCGCGAGCGGCACTAAAAAAATAACTTTCACGCCCCGGAAAACCGGCACTATCGCTTTCAGCTGCCCCATGGGCATGACTACCAGAGGCGCGGGTTTTGTGGTAGTGGCGGAATAATAGTCAGAACCGCAGATGGTTACAGATTGCGCGGATGACGCAGATAAGAACAATTAACTTCATTATCTTTTAGTTTCTATGAAAATTGCAACCTTCAATATTACGGGCATGCACTGCGCCTCCTGCGTGGTCAAGAGCGAAAAGAGCCTAAAAAAAGTTGCGGGTGTGGCCGAGGCTTCAGTCAATCTTCCTTTAAAGCTGGCCACAGTGACTTTTGACGAGACCAAGGCCTCAGAGCATGATTTGCACCAAGCCGTGCGTTCTATCGGTTATGATGTCGCGGCTAAAGAAAATCATTCTGAACACGGCAATCATCCGGACGCCGGTGGTTCGCATCTGCATCACCAGGAAATGTCCGCGGCGCGAGCCCGCGCCTGGCAGGCTATGGTTTTGGCCGTGCCGGTGGCTATAATCGGCATGGCTGGCCTTAATTTTGGCCAAGCATTGTATGGTTATGCTTTGTCAGTCTGGCTGGTGGGGATTGTCTCGTTCTATATCATTCTCTATATCGGCCGGCAGTTCCATTTGGGCATGTTAAAAGAAATCCGCCATTTGTCGCCGGGCATGGATACTTTAATTTCCATGGGCACTTTGGCAGCCCTCTTTTACAGTATCTGGGCCATGATTATTAGTAAGAATGAATTCTACTTTGAAACCGGCGCCATTATTACGGCCTTGATTCTGCTGGGCAAGTTTTTTGAGGCCCGTTCAACCGGCCAGGCCAGCGCGGCCATTGCCAAACTCTTGGAACTGGGCGCCAAAACCGCTCACTTGATTGAGAACGGAGCCGAGCGCGAGGTACCGATTGAGCAGGTTAAAGCCGGCGATATCTTGTTAGTGAAGCCGGGCGAAAAAATTCCGGTGGATGGCCAAGTGGTTAAGGGTCAAAGCAGTATTGATGAATCCATGCTGACCGGCGAAAGTTTGCCGGTTGATAAAAAAGTCGGGGATGATGTGTTTGGCGCCACCATTAATATCAACGGCGCTTTGGAAATGCGTGCCACCAAAGTCGGGGCTGATACAGTGTTGGCGCAGATCGTCAAACTGGTATCAGACGCGCAAACCAAAAAAGCGCCTATCCAAAAATTGGCTGATAAAATTTCCGGCATCTTTGTGCCCATTGTGCTGGTAATAGCCGTAGTCACGGCCGCAATCTGGTATTTAACTACCGGCGATATCTCGCAAGCATTCATTAATGCCGTGGCTGTTTTAGTCATCGCCTGCCCGTGCGCTTTGGGTTTGGCCACACCTACCGCCATTATGGTGGGCACGGGATTAGGGGCCGAGCGCGGCATCTTGATTAAAAACGGCGAATCACTGGAAAAAGGAAAAAAGATTGATGTCATGATTTTCGACAAAACCGGCACCCTCACGGTCGGCAAGCCGACTGTTACCAATGTCGTGCCAATCGGCGCCAGCGATGAAGCAACAGTCTTGCGACTCGGAGCGTCATTGGAAAAATTATCCGAACATCCTCTGGCCCAGGCTGTGGTCAAAGCGGCTCATGCCAAAAGTTTGTCTTTATTGGAAGTTCATGAATTTCAGAATCTGGCCGGCAAAGGCGTGCAAGGCCGGGTGGAAGAAAATGTTTTGGTGATTGGCAGTCCGCGTCTAATGAAAGAGCTGAATATTTCTATCGCAGAGTCTGAAGATAAAATTATGGCTTTAGAGTCAGAAGCGAAAACCGTGGTGGCTCTGGGACGCGATAATCAAGTTATCGGTTTAATCGCCATCGCGGACACCATCAAGCCCGATGCCAAAGAAGCGATTGCGGCTTTAGGCAAACAGGGGATTACCACGGCCATGATTACAGGAGATAATCAGCGCACAGCCGAGGCCATTGCTCGGCAGCTGGGCATCAGCCAAGTGCTCTCTGAAGTCTTGCCTCAAGATAAAGCCAATGAAGTGAAAAAACTGCAATCACTTGGTAAAAAAGTGGCATTCATCGGGGATGGCATCAATGACGCGCCAGCCCTGGCCCAGGCTGACCTAGGCATTGCCATGGGCACGGGCACGGATATTGCCATGGAGGCCGGCAATATTGTGCTGGTTAAAGGCAGCCCCTTGAAAGCTGTGGAAGCGCTCGCGCTCTCGCGCCTGACGTTCAAAACCATAAAACAGAACCTGTTTTGGGCTTTTGCTTACAATATCGCGGCCGTGCCATTGGCGGCCTTGGGGTTTTTAAACCCCATGATTGCCTCCGGGGCCATGGCTTTTTCTTCGACCAGCGTGGTGCTGAACAGTCTGCGTATTAAAAAGCGGGCCAAGGCGCCCTTGCCAAGCTAACGTGGTTGTGTCCTAAACAAGGTTTTGACCACTATTTATCCAGAGGCCGTATTTTTTGTGCTCAAAGGTATGGTACAATGAGTACGGTTTAAATGTCTGAAAGGAGATTGTGTATGTTGCCAACCATGAATCAAGAAACCAAGAAATTTGAACTTCCGGCTCTGTCTTATGATTACGCGGCCTTGGAGCCGGTTATTGACGCCCAAACCATGGCCATTCACCATGGCAAGCATCATCAGGCTTATGTTGATAAACTCAATGCTGCGCTTGAGGGCCAGCCCGGTTTAACCGGCAAAACACTTGAGGAGCTATTAACCAATCCAACTGGAGCGCCGGAAGCGGTCAGTATGGCTATCCATAATAATGGCGGCGGCCATTTTAATCACACTTTGTTTTGGGAGATGATGGTTCCCGGGGGAAGCAAGGAGCCGGTGGGGGAACTCTCCGCGGCGCTTGCCGAAACTTTCGGCAGTTTTGATGAATTCAAGAAAACTTTCACCCAAGCCGCCACTACCCAATTTGGCAGCGGCTGGGCCTGGCTTGCTTTCCAGGGCGGCAAACTCATGGTTTATTCCACGGCTAATCAGGACAATACGCTGCGGCAAGGCGGCAAGCCGGTATTAACGCTCGATGTTTGGGAGCACGCTTATTATCTTAAATATCAAAACCGCCGGCCGGAATACATTGAAGCCTGGTGGAATGTTGTTAACTGGGATAAAGCGAATGAATTTTATTTAGCAGCCAAATAAATAGGTAAATTATAATTAACGCCAAAACCTATGGAAGAAAACATAAATGAAACCGGCCCAGTGGAGGAGCTCGGAGGGGAAACATCGGGAGGCGAAAACAAAAAAGTAGTATCAAAAATTATAATTATTTTAGTAGTGCTGGTGGTCTTGGGCGCGGTTTACATGTTCGCGCGCAGAGCGACGGAGAGCGGCAAAATCGGGGAAAGCGCTAAAACCGAACAACCGAGCGAGGAAGCGGTTGTTCCTGAAACAACGCCACCAGCCGCGGCCGAAACCGCAACTTCCACCCCGGCCGCGACGGAAGAATCAGCCAATAGTGTGATTATTACTCACACTGATGACGGATTCTCGCCCAGCACCGTGACAATTAAACAAGGCGACACCATCACTTTCAAAAATGATGGCCCTACTCCCTCTTGGCCGGCTTCAGCCAAGCACCCTGATCATACGGTCTATCCCGGGTCGGACATTGCTAAATGCGCCACGCCTGAGCAAGCAGCCATTTTCGATGCCTGCCGCGGTTTGCAGACCGGGGAAAGCTGGTCGTTTAAGTTTGATAATGTTGGGACCTGGAATTATCACGACCACTTGAGCCCCAGCCAGTTTGGCGCAATAGTAGTGGAATAAAGTAAAATAAGGTATAATTATATGGACGCCGCTCTTTCGCGGCGTCCATATAATATTTATAATAAAGGAATTTTTATGGTAGACGAAAAATTGGTGACCCATTTTATCTGTTCCGGCGGCTGCGGCGGCGTATCGCCCGATGCTGGAGCTTGCCAGGTGGCAACCTGTCCCAAATTCAACCAACCGCTTGAGCCTTGCGGTTGCACCGACGGAGCGCACGGAACGCCGCCCAAAGTAGAAGAGCCGGCCCCGGTATCCGTGCCGCCAACAACACCGGAAACACCGCAAGCGGTTTTATAATGTCTAAAACCCGAGCCCAAGCCTGGCAGCTCTTGAAAGAGCATGTTCAGGCTGAAAGTTTGCGCAAGCATTGCCTGGCCGTGGAAGCGGCCATGGCTTCTTGCGCGCAAAAGTATGACGGTGGCGCCGAGCTTTGGCAAATTACCGGCTTATTGCACGATTTTGATTATGAACAGTGGCCGGACCAGCACCCGTTCAAGGGGGTGGAGATTTTGCGCGAGCAAAATTACCCGGATGAGATAATCCAAGCTGTTTTAGGCCATGCCGTTTATTCCGGCGTGGCGCGAGAGAGCCAGATGGCCAAGTGCTTGTTCGCGGTGGACGAGCTTTGCGGTTTTGTCATGGCTTGCGCTTATGTCCGTCCCACGAAGCTTGAGGGGTTGGAGCCGAAGTCGGTTAAAAAGCGGCTGAAGGAAAAATCATTCGCCGCTAAAATAAACCGCGAGGAAATTGCGCAGGCAATTGCGGAACTGGGCGTGAGCGAAGACGTGCACATCGCCCTGGTCATTAAAGCCATGCAGGGGATAGCCTCGGAATTAGGATTCTAATTTTGCGGGGGCTGGATGTTTTCTTTACTCAGGAATTTTTTAATATCATCAATTGTGCTCATTATCTGAGCCGGGAAAATTATCGTCGAATTTTTTTCCACGCTGATTTCCGCCAATGTTTGCAAATTACGCAGTTGCAAAGCAATCGGGTGCTTGGCCATGACATCAGCCGTGTCAGCCAGTTTTTGCGAAGCCAGGAATTCGCCTTCGGCCGCGATAATCTTGGCCCGCTTTTCGCGTTCAGCCTCGGCCTGTTTGGCCATGGCGCGTTGCATGCCCTCGGGCAGTTCAATATCCTTTATCTCCACCACCGAAACCACCACACCCCAGCTCTCTGTATGCGTGTCCAGGACTTTGGCAATCTCGCGGTTGATGGTTTCGCGTTCCGATAATATCTCGTCCAGCTGGAACTTGCCCACAATGTTGCGCACCGAAGTCTGGGCAATCTGGTTGATGGCGGCCATCACATTCTCAATAGCCACAATGCTTTTAATGGGGTCAACCACGCGGTAGTAGGCCACGGCCGAAACATCCACCGAAATATTATCTTTGGTAATGATTTTTTGCGGGGGAATCGGCAAAGTCACGGTGCGGAAATCCACTTTGCGCATCTGGTCCACAATCGGGATAATCCAGCGCAAGCCCGGTTCGCAAGTTTTGATAATCTTGCCAAAGCGGAAAACCACGCCTTTTTGATATTGCTGGACAACCCGCAAGCCGTAGAGCAAGACCAACACAATAAACCCGAGAATATAATATATGTAAATAGGCATAAGATTTTTTTAATAATCTCCCTTTACTATAGTCTTAAGCCGGATTAAAGCAAGGCTGTTTTTTTGATTGACAATTATCCATTCAAGTTGTATAACAAACTATCGCACCCGAACAACCTAGACCAAGCCATATCTCTCAAAACCAGGAGGAGAACCATGCCACGCATGCTGACGCTTTTTCAGCCGGTTGATTCAGCCGGTGTCTCGGTCCACTCCGACATCTTGGATCCCGGTCCATCAGTGCTGTCCATCCGCCGGGGCGGCAAAATCGGAGCAGACCAGCAGCAACGGATGCGGGACTGCGAGCCCGGAAAGTGCCGGCTCTGCTTACCCGAACTGCTCGAGGGCCGGCCGGTCATCGAGGAGCTCTGTGGCGGACGGGTGGGAGCGTTTCCGAATGCCGCTCCGTATCTGCCCTATGAGCAGAAGGTGCTGTACCTTTACCACAGCGAAGAAGAAGTGCGCCGAGACCATCTCCACATATTCCAAATGAAGCAAACGCGGAAAGCGGAGCTCTACTGGCTCCTTAACGCCATGGTCGGGCTGGGCAGCCAATTCGCCCAGCAGCCCATCATCGATACGGACCTGCGCCGCATGGTGGCCGGCTTTAACTTCGGCCCCATGGCCGGCCAGTCCTTGCAGCACATCCACGCCCAGTATGGCTGGGAGATTTTCCTGGAAGACAGGAACATCAACCCGGCGGCGCTTCAGCTTTTTTTCAGCGAGCTGGAGTCGCAAACTCTCATCCTCCACGAGAGCAAGGCCGATCCGCACTTCATGCTGGTCGCGCCCTGGACGCCGCGCGGCCAGTATGCCTTGGATCTCTACTTCCTCGACAGGTATGAGATCCATACCCTGACGGAAGACGAGATCAGGGTGTTCGCACACGTGGCCAACCTGATTCTGCAGCGCTATGTCGATCTGAACATCTGCAACGTCAACGTTGTGTTCGACTCCTCGCCCTTGGGCCGGCGCATCGTGCCGGTGCGCGCCCGGTTTGTGCCGCGGGTGAACAAACCCGCGATTTACGAGGCCTTGGGCCGGGACGTGGTGGACACTACGCCCCATATCATCTTCTCTACTTTCCGCGATTTGGTTAGGAAGTGGGATGCGGAGCTTTTCACCGCGCTGGGCTGGGATCCGGTCCAGGACTACGACGACGCGGTGAATGGCCTTTTGCCCATAGCCGAGCCCGAACTACCGCCGGCCTGAAGCAGCCACTCACAGGCTAGACCGTAATCTCCTCTTAACAGAGAAGGATCAGTAGGATGGACAAGACAGCAAACATCCAGCTGGGCGCGTTCAGCAGTGTAGAGGAAGTGGTCGCGTTCTTCTGGAGCCTGACCAATCAGGATTTCGAGGGTTGGCCGGCCGCATATATCGCCACCGCGTTGGCTGATCTGGCCGACGGCATTCCCGAAGGCGCGGCGCGGATCATCAACATGGCTGGCAGTGAGGTGCTAGGGGATGTCGGCGACTATTTCGAACTCAACGTCGTTCCTCGGCCTCCTGCGGGGCAACAGCACTATATCTCCCTGTGGTGGGAACACCAGGAAGCCATGGGAGGGGATATTCTCCGCCTGGGAGTAGAGGCGGTTGCCCGCAGCAAGTCCAAGCAGCCGGGGAGACTGGAGTACAAGCTCGGTGCGTTCTGCACGGACAACCCGCCACCTCGCATCGCGGCCATGCTCCAGTGGCTCTTGGACAAATCGCCGGCTGGCCAGGCACGTGCGAGGAAGCGCAAGCAGACCGCCGTGTCACGGAAACGGCGGCGCGTGCAGCTGGCCAAGTCCTGAAGAAGCCAACATCCACAGAGTCGTTCTTGCCCTGGGTACGCGCGTCGTGCCCAGGGTGTTTTTTGTTTGCCAAATTACTTTTCCGGAGTAGAATAGTGGTTGAGAGGGCAACGGTCTTTTTCAATATGTTCAGAGGGGTAAGGAAATGGAAAATCCAGACAGGGTTTTTTTGATGTCTTACAGCTGGGAGAGCGACGATGGCCGGAAAGAAGAGGGGGTGATAACCTGCTTAATTTCCGGCCGGCAGTGCGCTTTCGTGGTGTTGTATTCCAGTGTACCCAATCCCAATAGCTTTGGGGTAAGGGCCGCGGTTTGCAGCTATCTAGGCATACAGAATGTGGCCAGTCTGATCTTCTACCATCTGCAGGCCTTCCAGTCCAAGACCGGGGGGCCGCACTGGCTGCTGCCTGACGCTGAGCGCATCTATTTCCATCTTGAGCCTGATGGCACGCTTGATGAAACCGCCACTCTCAAGATCCGGCTCAAAGAACAGGCCAGTCTGGTTCAGGCAGTCATGGCCTATCTGTATCGCACGGATTTGGCCGTGGTTCTGGACAAGATCTTGGCGCAGAAGAGCGATTGAAACAAGGAGGAGTTCATTCAAAGGATAGCTAGGGATAGCTATCCTTTTCGTTTTTTTATTGATTACGTTCTCTAGCCAATAGCTTGGAAACTCTTTTCCAGGCATAAAGCTGGGGTTATGAGATTAAGTCCAAAATGCAGTCTCTCTTTTTTTTAGTAAACCAATT
>Ga0074195_1001058_pt1 | contig 43031 bp, 42 predicted proteins | sample EPASupsiteHSE623_FD_64525 | JGI IMG/M metagenome (GOLD analysis project Ga0074195, IMG submission 64525) | Bioremediated contaminated groundwater from EPA Superfund site, New Mexico - Sample HSE6-23 | ecosystem: Environmental > Aquatic > Deep subsurface > Groundwater > Contaminated ...
ATTAATTGATGCAATTGATAAATATGATATAACAAAAGGTGTAAAATTTGAAACATATGCAAGTTTAAGAATTAGAGGATCTATTATTGATAGTATTAGAGAACTTGATTGGGTTCCGAGATCACTCCGCCAAAAAAATAAAGAATTGGATAAAATATATTCACAGCTTGAAAATGAATTGGGTCATGGGGCATCTGACAAAGATGTTGCAGAAAAACTTGGAATCAATGTGGATGATTTTTATAAATTATTAAATAATATTAGTATATCATCAGTAATGTCACTTGATGAATTTCTAGAGCAAAATTACGAATCAAATGTTGGCAGTTTAGTTTATTCAAGAGGTGATCATCCAGAGGAATATGTTGAATTTAATGAGTTAAAACAAACATTGGCAGAGATAATAAATAAACTTCCAGAAAAAGAAAAAATTGTTGTATCACTATATTATTATGAAGAACTTACTTTGAAAGAAATTAGTGCAATTATGCATGTTTCAGAATCGAGAGTGTCACAACTTCATACTAAAGCAGTTCTTCGAATGAGAGGAAAACTCTCGAGGTTAAAGTCAATACTTACTGAGAAAGTATGATATTAGTAGAAAAAATATTTAGGAGGATTATATTATGGCACATGATTTTTCGGATAATAGTTTATATAAGATTTTGTATCGGCAAGATGGGGTATATCTTGTAATTAATCCTTCAAAACCATTTGATAAAACTATATTATATAACCAAATAATAGAGAGAACAAATGTTAAAAAAATAAATAATGTTGACAGAAGAGAAGTTCAAGCTGCTATTGAAGCAAGAGGAGAAGAAATTAAGATTGCTGAAAAACAGGATGAATTTAGAATTGATGCATCTGTTAATGTTAACATTTTACCTGACAAAATGAGTGCTACATTTACACTTATTCCTCCTGATGGAGGACAAGAATTAAATCCTAATCAAATATTAGATCAACTTAAAGCAAAAGGTATTAATTATGGAGTTGATATGGCAATGGTATATACGGTTGCTAATGATCGAACATATAATACTGCTATAAAAGTTGCAGAAGGAACACTTGGACAAAAGGGAGAAGATGGAAAGTTAGAGTTATTATTTGATAATGCTTCAAATAAAAAACCTAGAATTCTTGAAGATGGAAGTGTTGATTTTAGAGAAATATCTTTTTTTACAAGTATTAGTAAAGGACAAGAACTTGCAAAAGTAATGGCGCCTACTAATGGTGTTGATGGTAAAAATGTTATAGGTCAACCATTAATTGCTGTGAAAGGAAAACCTGTTATAAATCCTTGTGGCAAAAATGTAGAATTAGTTAATAATACTGTTTATTCAAAAATAGATGGGATTGCAAGTTTCACGGATGGTAAAATAAATGTATTAACGATTTTGGAAATTCCGGGAAATGTTGATGTATCTACAGGTAATATTAGATTTAACGGGAATGTTGTTATAAGGGGCAATGTATTAACTGATTATGTTGTTGAAGCTACAGGTGATGTAGAAGTTCATGGAGTTGTTGAAGGTGCAACAATCAAAACAGATGGAGATATAATATTGAAACGTGGTATACAAGGACTTCACAAAGGAGTTTTAGTTAGTGGACATGATATTATAGCAAGATATATTGAACATTGTAATGTTACTGCAAAAAATGATATAAAATGTGAAGCAGTAATGCATAGCAATTTGAGGTGTAGTGGAGCATTGGACCTTGGAGGAAAAAAAGGGTTGATTGTTGGAGGAACAACTAAAGTTGGAAAAGAAATACATGCAAAAGTTATTGGTTCACCTATGGCAACAACAACAGATATTGAAGTTGGTATAGATCCCACATCAAGAGATAGATATAAAGAATTAAAAGAAAAAGAGATGGTTGTTGAAAAAGAATTAAGTAACTCACAAAAATCAATTGAAATACTAAAAAAAGCTCAGTTAGCAGGAACAATTACTACAGACAAGAAAATTATGCTAAGTAAGTTGATTCAATTAAAAGAGACTCTGCAACAACAGCTATCTGAAATATCAGAAGAAATTGAAAAATTAGAAGAGGGATTGTCTTCTTCACATATGGGAAGAATAAAAGTAAAGACTATAATATATTCGGGAGTAAAAATAACAATTTCCAGTATATCGAAATATGTTAAAGAAAATGCAGAATATGTAACATTCTATTTAGAAGGAGCGGATATTAAAAGTTCTTCTTATGAGTAAAATGGGGGCGATTTTATGTCAATCAGACCAATAGATACTCAAGTAATTATTAATAGTACACCAGATGCAGCAAAGCTTCAAAGTGCACAAAATAAACAAGATGAAAATATGCAAGCTCAGTCAGCGCAAATTATGCAAAAAAAGATAGAGCAGGAGCGCGAACAAGTTAATAAAACAGAGAATACTTATAAGGTTAAAAAAGCAGATAATCAAGAAAAAGAGCAAGGCAAGAAAGAACAAAAGAAAAAGAATAAAGATGAAAAAATAGATAAAATTATACGTTTCAATGGTCCCAGAAAAATAGACAACAGTAAGTCCTGCAATGATTCCACCAAAAGTTTCAGCAGCCTCAATGAGAGGGAAAACACGCTCACTTTCCAGTGGATTAAACATTTCCTCTATATACCCATCAAGTAAAACCTTGAACTGCATCAGAAAAATAGATTCGACAGCCAACAACAAAGCAAAGAAAAAGATTTTATCTATAGGCTCGAGTAAAATCCCAAGAAATAAAATACCAACAACCAAAGCGATAGTGATCATCATTAGAGTCTCTTTCTTATACTTATCTATGAAAGTGGAATAAAAAAGACTCCCCAGAATAGTAAAAAGAGCATTTGCAGCAAACAAATAAGGAAGTGCAGATATACCATAATTCGACACAAACATACCAACGATAACAGTCCACCCAATAACAAAACCTGTTCTATACAAGAACCTGATTATCCATGAAATGAATATCTTCGGGTATTCATTCCCATACAAGTTGAAAACCTTATTAAAAATCGATAGATCCCTGATATTTTGAAACATGTTTGTTTTTTTGTTTTTACCCTATAGTATATTTTATAATAAAATCGCTCATTTAGCAAGCCTATAAGCGCTTATCTTCGTTTTTTTTATGTAAAATCATAACCATGAAAAAAATCTTTACGCCAGTAAGTGTAGGAAAAGCCACGGCTCTAGTGACAATTACGGCGTTCCTAAGCTATTTAATAGGTCTTTTCAGAGACAGAATAATAGCCGTGAATTTTGGAACAACTAACCTTACAGACACATACAATGCATCATTTTTGATACCAGATTTTCTATTTAATCTACTCATTGCAGGGGCTTTAAGTTCAGCATTCCTACCGGTTTTCACGGAATACATAACAAAAAGCAAAGAAGAAGCATACAAAATCGCAAACACTATAATGACAGCGGGAACAATGGTAATAGCTTTCCTGTCACTTCTGGCATTCATTTTCATGAAACCAATAGTTGAATTCTCCTTCCCGAGCATAGATCCGGCATCACAGATAAACATAATAAACATGACGAGAATGATGCTACCTTCGGCAATAATTTTCACGATAAGTAACAGCCTGGGGAATATATTGATGAGCTACAAACATTTCACTTCTTACTCTTTATCTCCGGTTCTATACAACCTCGGGATCATAATCGGAGTAGTCTTTTTCAATGACAGTCTAGGCATATATTCAGCGCCACTGGGAGTCTTGGTAGGAGGAATTTTTCATGCGCTAATAAGACTTATAGATATTAACGACATAGAGTATAAGTTTAAATTTGAAATAGACCTCTATCATCCGGGAATAAAGAAAATAATAAAATTAATGATCCCAAGAACAATAGGACTTATAACTTGGCAGATAAATCTATATATCTTTGCTGTGGTAGGAATGAATATGATAAGTGGGGGATTGGCAGCATTTAATTTTGCGAGAAATATACAAAGTTTCGCAGTAAGCCTATTTGGAATTGCATTTGCCACAGCCGTATTCCCATACTTATCAAGCGCAATAAGTTCAGACGATAAAAAATCATATACGACTCATATTCAATCAACCATACAAAGAATACTGTTCTTCACGATCCCTGCAGCAATAGGCGTAATGCTTCTTTCGTCTCCAATAGTTTCATTAATTCTTAGTGGTGGAATTTTTAAAGAAAACTCAATAAACCTAACATCATTGATATTATTTTTCTTCGCCATTTCTATACCATTTGAAAGTTTGACTCACATATTACAGAGATCGTTCTACGCAATGCAAAATACAAAGACTCCAATGATAATAAGTGTAGTAACAATGTTTATAATTGGTTTCTGTACACTGATAATAGCTCCACGATTTGGGATACAGTGGTTCTCTATAGGATTCACAGCAGGAATGGCTCTTCAGGTATTACTCTTGGTAATATTCCTCAGGAAACATCTCTCAGGATTCAAAATAACAGAATTTTTAAGCAGCCTATCTAAAATAGTCCTAGCAAGTGGAATAATGGGAATTGCTATAATATTCAGTAGCGACCTAAGCGAAATTTTAAATCCACGAATAACAGCCCTGATTCAAATAATCTGGGGAGGATCTATATTCTTATTCGCGGCATATATGCTAAAATCCCCTGAAATATCCAGTGTTAAAACACTCATTCGCCAAATAATGAAGAAGAAAGTTAGTATAGATTGAAAACGCCCGTAAATTTAAAATCTCCACCGATTTTTTCCATATCGTACTCAGAGAATTTTCTCACTTTATCCATAAACTGTATTCCGGTCCCCCCAATGACAGTCAAAGCTTTTTCTCCCCCGATTAACTTCGGAGCTATATAAAAAATAACTTTATCCACTAAATTTTTATCTTTAATCATGGCATCATGGAAAGACCCATGAACACCACTACCACCTTCCACAAACACACTTTGCAAACCTCTACCAGCCAAGTACTTCAAGAGATCTTTTATTGAAACTGAATCCTTGCCGAAAATCTTGAATTCTATACTCCTTTTACTAAACCTATCTCTATCTGCCTTTGAAGCCATTTTTGTAGTAGCGACAAAGACATTATCATCTCTAAAAACTTTCTTATTAACATCGGAAGACAAGGATTTATCGATAAGCACACGCAACAACCGCTTATTCTCATATTCTTTATTTAAAGCCAAGAGGGGATCATCCTTATCCACAGTCCCGGCACCAACAACAACACAATCATATTTACAACGTTCGATTTTCGAATCATTCCTGGAATCTTCACCAGTAATCCACTTGGAGTTACCTGTATGTGTAGCAATTTTACCATCAAGACTTATTCCAGCCTTTAGAGTCACATATGGCAATTTATATTTTACTGCCTTCAAAAAAGGCTGATTTAGAGATCTGATATTCCTAGCCAGGGAAGCATCTTCAGGCAAGATCTCGACACGGACTCCATTCTCCTTTAAAAACCTAACTCCATTCCCTCTAACTTTATCAAAAGGATCAATCATCCCAATAAAAACACTGGAAATACCATATTCCAAAATAGCACTCACGCATGGAGGAGTCTTCCCGACATGGCAACATGGTTCGAGAGTGACATACATAGAAGATCCTTTAAGACTGGTCTTATTTTTCACACTCTTTATAGCAATAAGTTCAGCATGGTCACTCCCAGCTTTTTTATGCCAGCCACTCCCTATAACAATTCCTTTTTTAACTATAACGGCACCAACACAAGGATTCGGAGAAGTAAATCCAATTCCTCTTTTCGCAAGCATATAAGCTTTTTTCATCAACAATTCATCCATCTATATAAATTAAACTTTTTTCAAAAAATGTCCCATCCTATTTTTCTTAGTTTTCAAATAAGATGCATTCTTTTTATTAGGAGCAATTTCAATCGGCACCCTCTCAATAATTTTCAGCCCATACCCCTCAAGACCCACGACCTTAGTAGGATTATTGGTTAACAATCTGATTTTTTTGATACCAAGATCAGACAAAATCTGCGCACCGATTCCATAATCCCTCAAGTCAGGAGGAAATCCCAATTTCAAGTTAGCAGAAACGGTGTCATATCCTCTGGTTTGTAATTCATAGGCTTTTATCTTATTAACAAGTCCTATTCCGCGACCTTCCTGCCTCATATACAAGAGCAAACCTCTACCTTCCTTAGCCAACCTTTGTAAAGCGGAATCCAGCTGAGCCTTACAGTCGCATTTCATAGAATGGAACACCTCTCCAGTCAGACACTCACTATGAACACGTACCAACACAGGCTTATTACCATCAAGTTTTCCTTTTATAAGAGCCACATGTTCATACCCAGTTATACGATCTTTATATATTTTAATCTTAAAATCTCCAAATTCAGTAGGAATAGTAGTTTCTGCAGAAAGTGTAATTAATTTTTCATTACGTCTTCTGTACTGAATAAGATCCTTTATGGTAATGATTTTTAAATTATGTTTTTTTGCAAATTTGAAAAGTCCTTGAGCCTTCATCATCTCTCCATCGTCACCAGCTATCTCACAAATCACAGCCGCAGAACTTTTCCCAGCCAACTTAGCTAGATCAATTGCAGCCTCTGTATGTCCAGCTCTAACCAAAACCCCTCCGTCCTTTGCAATTAAAGGAAATAGATGACCTGGTCTCCCGAAATCTTTAGGCGTAGTCTTTTTATCTATAATTGCCAAAACAGTTTTTGCCCTATCTGACGCCGAAATACCAGTAGTAGTACCTTTCCTATAATCTACAGAGATAGTAAAATTACATCTATTTGAATCATCATTATAAGTGTCATCTTTAACCATCAATTCAAACCCAAGTCGTTCAGCAATTTCTTTAGAAACAGGGACACAAATAAGTCCTCGACCTTCTTTTGCCATAAAATTTATATCTTCTTTTGTAACAGAATTAGCAGCCATAACCAGATCGCCCTCATTTTCACGATCCTCATCATCCAAAACAACAACCATTTTGCCACTTTTAATAGCATTTATAGCCTCCTCTATTTTATTGAATTTAAACATAAGTAAAACAAAATATGTGACACAATTATGCCAAAATCGAACCACTAAAGAAAGTCATTGTGGACTAGATACCAAATCTAACCATTTTTACTACCGAAGCTCCTGCTCCTTGAAGCAAGCTTTCAACAGTTACATCCGGGTTTTTGACAAATTGTTGCTTTATCAGGGCATTTTCCTCTCTGAACTTCTTCTCTTTTCCAAGCATAATTTTCTCAATAATCTCAGGTGGTTTTTTCTCATTTTTCATTTGATCAGCCCAGATTTCTCTCTCCTTTTCTACTAATTCCTGAGGTACCTCGTCCGGAGATATAACTTTTGGATTTGTAGCCGCAGAATGCATAGCCAAATCCTTAGCTAATTCTTGATTACCGCCCTTTAAAGCCACTAAAACTCCAATTTTTTTATTTGAGTGAACATAGTCACCGATAATCTCTCCTTCTACAACAGCCATTTCTCCAACCTCCACTTTTTCTCCAACTTTCAGTCCGATATCCTTAACCTCAGAAATATCCCTATCAGAAGGACTAATCTCTCCATTCAATAACTTTTCAGCCAATTTTTCAGCCAATTGTACAAAATCCTCACTTCTAGCGGCAAAATCTGTCTCGCTCTGAAGTTTCACCATAGCAGCTTTTCCACTGCCGACTTTAATGGCTATTGTACCCTGAGTAGTAGATCTTTCAGCTCTATCCGCAGCCTTAGCTTCACCTTTCTTTCGCAAAACGGTGACAGCCTCTTCCAAATTACCGTTTGCCTCTTCCAATGCAGCCTTACAAGAAGACATAGAAACCCCAGTAGCTTCACGTAATTGTTTAATTTGTTCGATTGTTACAGCCATGATTCTTTATAATTAGAAAATAAAATGTTTACTTTTTTATATCAGTTGGAGAATCAACCTTTTGTGGAGGATTTTCCACTGTTTTATCCTGTGCAATTTCAGATTTAGACCCGAGATATTCTGTATCTTTTTCAGGATCTTTTCCAGTCAAAAGTTTGAAAATATAAAATTCAGGGATTTTTAGCGCAATTTGACCTATCAAGGGTATTTGAGTCTCTTTCAATTTGTAACTGATTATAACTCCAGCAATATGCAATAAAAGAGTAATGCCCCACAACATCAAACTAAGAGTGGGACTAACAACAGCAATCAATATGGTAAATATCCATAAAGCAAACAAAGTAAGTCCTTGACGCGCATGAAAACGACAAAATTTACTATTTGCCATTTTTATAGAAACAACAACACAACTAACCACATTAAAAATCGGAATGTAGCAAGACATTGCCCATCTTTTCTCAACGCTAACATTAGATAACTTTCCCTTTATCTCGTCAAAAAAGTTCTGAGAAGGTTGCTGCGTCTCTGGCATCAATTATTTTTGTTTAGAAGTCGCTTTAGGTTTAAGAATTCCCTGTATCTGACCCAAGAAAAACTCCAAAGACTTAACGGCATCATCATTTCCAGGAATAGGATAGTCAACCATAGTAGGATCAGCATTTGTATCAGTGATGGCTACAACGGGAATATGTAAAGTTCTAGCTTCTTCAATAGCAATGAAATCTCTAACTGAATCGATGACAAAGATAGCATCTGGTAGGGACATCATGCCCTCCACACCACCTAAAGATCCCTCCAGCTTCTCGATTGTTTTCTTCAATTTTCCAGCTTCTTTCTTTGTATATTTCTCAAATTCACCAGTTTCTTCTTGTCTCTTTAGATCAGTTAGATACTTAATTCTAGTCTTCAAAGTTCCAAAATTAGTAAGCAAGCCAGGTATCCACTTGGAAATTACGTATGGCATATTACAACTCTTAGCAACGTCCTCTACCATCTTTAGAGACTGAGGTTTCGTACTAACGAAGAGAATTCTCTTACCTTCAGTTGAAAGCTTGGACAAGAAAGCTAGAGCCTTCTCAAGACAATCAAAAGATCTTTCAAGATCTATTAAATGAACCCCGTTTTTCTCTCCAAATATAAATTTCTTCATTTTTGGGTTCCATTTTTGGGTTCTGTGCCCTATATGAACACCATTTTCGAACATTACTTTAATGTCTTGTGTTACCATAATTTTTAATTTTTTAGTTGAAAATATGCTTGATATAAAAATTTTGCAGAGCTAATCTAATGAAAACTACAAATAAAAGCAAGTGAAAAACACCATGAATATAAAAAGTAAAATCGCATCTCTTCGTAGTAAAATCGACCAAGTTGACAAAAATATATTGAAATTACTGAAGCAAAGAATGGCGATTGTTATAAAAATAGGAAAACTAAAGAGACTGAATAAAATAGCAGTGGTAGATAAGAAAAGGGAAAAAGACGTGCTCAAAAGGACAAAAACCGGGTTCGAAAGAAGCATTTTTGAGAAAATAGTTTCAGAATCGAAAAAACTTCAGAAAAGGGCTAAGAAATAGACGCTAATCAAATTTAAAAGACCTTTGACGCAAGCCCATGGATTTGGTATAATAATATAAGATAAAAATAAAAAGAAATGGAAAACACAGAGGTAAACAAAAATATTGATCCAGAAAAGACCAGAATAACCATTACTCTTCCTACGAACGCATATTTCATGTCAGGAATAAGGGATTTCACATTAAACATGGTGAAAAACACTACCAGCTTTGAGGAAAAATGGGCGTTCAGATTTCAGTCAGTAATAGATGAACTATGTAACAATGCCATCGAATACGGATCAGCTCCGGGTAGCGATATAAGAATAACATTCGTATACGCAAAAGACGACTTCCTGGAAATCAGTGTTGAAGATACTGGCACCGGAAAAAATCGAATAAATGCTACACAGTTACAAAAGCTGTTCAGCGACAGAAAAGCTCCAGGATATGTATTTACCGGAATTAGAGGAAGGGGACTAGTAAAGATAGTCGGTGAATGGAGCGATGAGCTAAAATTCGAAGACAGACCAAGTGGTGGAATGAAAGTTACAGTGAAAAAATTTCTAAAAGATTCAAGACAGAATACATCAGGAATAAGCAAAGAAAAACAAATTCTACTAAACGTATAACATAACAAATAAGTATCATGACAGAAGTAAACATAACAATTGAGGATCTTGCTAATTTGGTACCAGGCCAAGCCACTAAAGTAATACAAATTTCAGGACAACTGGATGAAAGCAATGTGGATGAAAAGATTCAACAAGTCTATAAAACAGTTGAAGAAAATCCAAAGAATCTGAACTTGATATTTGATTTGGAAAACTTAGAGTACATGAACAGTAAGTCTATTGGCTATTTGACCGATTTATACGGAAAAATCACAGAAGCGGGAGGAAAAGTAGTCATAGCAAAAGCTCGTCCAAACATCTTAGATATATTACAAGTCGTGGGACTAACACAGCTCATACAGGCATTCGATAATCTTGAAGCAGCTAAATCGGCTATCTCAACTCCAGCAAAAGCCTCAGCATAAAGCTTTAAGAAACAAATAATGAGCTACAAAAGATGTTTGAAAATACTAACATATACTTACTAGGACTCTCAGCATTATTCGCAGCAATCCCGGCAATAGTTTGGTTTTTTGTGCTTTTCAATAAAGAAGAAGGCAGCAAAAAAACAGTACTTTTGATATTTTTCCTAGGATGCCTAACCCCTCCAATACTACTTTTGATTCAGGAAGCATGGCAAGCATTCCCAAAATTTAATCTAGCTGCATTCATAGAAAACACAGTACACGAACAGAATTACCAATACATTTTGATATTTGTGCTATTCGGAGCAATGGAAGAAATCATCAAACTGTATGTAATAGCGGCAGTAGACAAGCACACTTTACTCATTAGGAAAATAGGAGACGCAATACGTTATAGTTTGGCTGCAGCACTAGGGTTTTCGTTTGCAGAGAACATATACTATTTATATCAGTTCTGGGGAAGCATAGGAATTGGAGAACTAACAGGCATGTACATTTTCCGATCAATATTCACAACATGTGCACACATGATATTCTCAGGAATTTTCGGATACTATTATGGAATTGGGAAATTCTCAATAGACATAACCGAACAGGCAAAGTGGAAAGGAGAAATAGACCTTGGCACAAAACTAATAGCAAAAACATTCAACCTTCCAATTAGTCACGCATTCAAGCAAAAGATGGTCATAAAAGGTTTACTTATAGCAGTAACCATACATGCGATATACAATTTCTTATTACAGTTCAACTACGTTCCTCCAATTATAATATTCGTAATTTTAGGATACGTATACTTACAATACCTACTTAGTAGAAAAGCAGGACACCTGATTCTAACTACGGACATTTCTAACAAAACCAGATCTACGATAGCCAAAAAAGATGAAGAAGTCGTAATCGAATTATTGGGAATGTGGTTCAATGAAAAAAGATATGTGGACGTAATCCACATATGCGAAAGATTATTAGAGAGAGATCCTGACAACAACGTCATAAAACTATTCAAGGCACAGGCTGACGATAAAATCGAAGACGGCAATGTTTATAAAAAGATCCTAAACGCCATATTCAAAAGTAGCGAAGACCTGGGGATAAATGACAAAAATCTAATAGAAAAATACGTCTCAAAAAAAGATATTCTTTCAAAGACAAAATTCTATCCGAAATCACAAACCCAATCACAAGCACAACCACCGGCTCCAATTGTGGAAAAAGAAAAATCAGACAAACAGTCACAAACAGATGATTCGTTCAGACTGAACATCTAAAATAAATCAAGTTGAATAAAAGAGAATTTGAAAGTAGTATTTAGAAAAATACTATGAACTTAGAAAAAGCCAAAATAGCCCTAGTTTTCGACTGGATGACTAACAGAGGAGGTGCCGAAAAAGTAAATCTATTTCTGCATGAAATGTTTCCACGTGCACCAATTTACACTTCAATTTTCAACGAAAAAGCATTTCCAGAAATAAAAAAGAGCCAGGTAACGACTTCATTTATTCAAGGCTTACCATTCGCGAAAACAAAACATCAAATATATATAAGTCTCATGCCATATGCATATGAACTATTCGATTTGAGTAAGTTCGATATAGTTATTTCCAGTTCGCATGCGTGCTCCAAAGGCATAATAACAAAACCGGAAACATTGCACATCTGTTACTGTCACACACCAATGCGCTATGCATGGGATAATTGGCATTCATACATCAATGAATACAAAATGAATGCTGTTCTCAAATATTTCGGAAAAAGAAAATTACATCGATTAAGAATGTGGGACAGACTATCTGCGGACAGAGTGGATAAATTCATTGCAAATTCATCGATAACTCAAAAAAGAATACAAAAATATTATGGAAGAGAATCCACGATAATAAATCCAATGATAAAACACAGAGATTTCAAGATAGCGGAAAAACATAAAAACTATTTCTTGGCGGTTGGAAGACTCACTCCATACAAAAGATTCGACTTGATAGTAGATACATTCAACGAACTTGAACTGCCATTAAAAATAGTAGGAACAGGTATTTCTCAAGAAGATCTGATGAAGAAAGCAAAAGATAATATAGAATTCTTAGGACATGTAAGTGATGATGAATTGAAGACATTATATAGTGAGTGCGAAGCATTAATATTTCCTCAAGTAGAAGATTTTGGAATCACGGCGATAGAAACTATGGCTTCAGGAAGACCGGTAATAGCATTGGGAGAAGGAGGCGCCTTAGACTCTATAATTCCAAACAAAACAGGTATTTTCTTCAAGAAACAAACAGTGCCGCAGTTGAAAAAAGCAGTGGAACATTACCAGGAGGCAAAGGGAAAATTCAATAAACAATTCATAAGAGATCATGCTCACGACTTTGACGAAAAAGTCTTTGAGAAGGAACTTATGAATTTCATAGAAAAGAGCTGGGAGACGTTTTCGGCTACATAGTGAGAAGCCTGATGCCGATATTCACTAGAGCCCAAGCCATAAGCGCAACGACCATACCGATCAGTCCGTTCTGAATAGCTTTTTTACCCGTATCCTTATCTTCAGAAATGCCAGCAAATAAATAGAAATATCCACCATATACAATGGCAGCCACAGAGACTATACCAGAAAGACCTATAATAAATTCAAGAATAGACTGTATGAAATACGGAATCATATAGAGTTTGACGATACCAGTCTTTATAGCACATCCAAGAACATTGTTACGTTCTGTAATACTGTTATTGAGCTTTCCTTTGATAGTATCAGTAGAAGTATCACCATCAGCACCGGTAGGCTTGCTAAATATCTCTCCAAAACAATCTGAAACCTTCGATTCCGGCAAAACACTCGTGCGCGTTTTTTCAATATCAGCCTGATCAGCGGCATAAGAAACCAACACACTTCCAAGACCAATGTACAAAAGAATTCCCAAAACCATCGAAGCTAGAACCTTTTTCTTTATATTTATTTTTGTCATATCCGTTTTATTTTTCTCTTTTAAATTATACCACAAAACCTTGCCCTTTAGAAGTCAATCATGTAAATTGGAGCCACTTTAAAAGCAAAACTAATGAAAACCACGGCAACGATAGCCATAGTAGGACGCCCAAATGTAGGCAAATCAACATTATTCAACAGACTTATAGGGAAAAGATATGCCATAATCTCAAAAGTCGCCGGCACGACAAGGGATCCAGTTTCATATACATGGGAAATAAGTGGCAGAAGCCTGCTACTAGTAGATACCGGCGGCCTTGAATACGGGAAAAAAGAGAATATTGAGGAAGATGTCCAATCACAAGCAAATCTAGCCATAGCCGATGCAGATATAGTCCTATTCATAATAGACTCTATAGAAAATCTAACTTCAAACGACTTTCTAGCAGCGGATGTATTAAGAAAGACAAAGAAGCCTGTGATTTTCGTTGCAAACAAGTACGACAACAAAAACCTTGAAAACAACATCTACAATGCTTACGAACTCGGTTTCGGAGATCCAATCCGCATCTCAGCAATACATAATATCGGGATAGATAACCTGAAATTAGAAATAGAGAAACAACTAAAATTATTAAAAATAAACAAAGGGAAAGCTCCTGCGAAAGATACGAATATCCCAAATATATGCATTTTGGGAAAACCAAACGCAGGGAAATCCTCTCTCGTGAATGCCTTCCTAGGGAAAAAGAAGCTAATAGTCTCAGAAATCCCGGGAACCACAAGAGATACAAGTAGTAGCGAAATAGAATACAACGGGAAAAAATACAATTTGGTCGATACGGCCGGCCTACGTCGTCCAGGAAAAATCCAAGATGAAATTGAAAAATTCAGTTCACTCCGTTGTCTAAATGCGATAGAGAACTCAGACATAGTGGTAATACTAATAGACGGTATAGCTGGAGTCACTCACCAAGACTGTCACATTGCCGAATTAGCTCTAGAAAGAGATAAAGGGTTGATAATAGCCATAAATAAGCTAGATCTAGCCGAAGATTCGGAAGAATTTAAAAACCTAAGTATCTACAGACTAAAAAGGAAATTCGCATTCGTGCCATGGGCCCCGGTCGTATTCATTTCAGCAAAAAAGAAGACAAACATATTCAAAATACTCGACATCGTAAGCGAAACAATGGACGAAAGAAAGAAAAGAATCGAAACCCCAGAATTAAACGCATTCCTGCAAAAAACAGTATTCAAACATCTCCCAGCAAGTACAAAAATAAAGAAACCGAAGTTCTTTTATGGAACACAGGCAGAAACGAATCCACCAATATTCGTATTATTTTTCAGGAACGCAGAGAACATTCACTTCTCATACATGAGATATCTGGAGAATGAGATAAGGAAAGAATACGGCTTCACAGGGACAGCAATCCAGTTAAGATTCAAAAACAGTGTCAGTGAGAAGAAGAAAAAATCAAAATAAACCGAGGAATCTTTCTCTGGTCAATTTAACATTATCTCCATACTTCTTTATCCATGCATCTCGATAGTCTTCACGACGATCGATATTATGAAATTTCAGAATATGCTCTTCGACCAATAATCCAGAGGAATTCTGAACCAGCAGAGACTTTCTCCTAGCTCTTTTAATTTGCCATTTCCTAAGAAAATATTCGATCATACTCCCAAACTTACCATCAAATATCCATGTTAGAGCCCTTTTTAACCAACTTCTGTCCAATAAGATACGTCGACCATATGAAAGTTCTATCTTTTCATCCTTCTCGAAAAAATCCTTTATCCAATCATTCACCAAAAGAAATTCTTCAGACACTCCATCATCGATAACCGGCACGATGTTTTTTATCCAATAAGCCAAATATATATCATTAATTTTCGCTATCTGAGACAAATTCAAATAACTATCATCTATGAAAAAACTTAGACAAAACCTCTCACTAACCATCTTTGAGTGCCTCCTAACTCCGAGACAATGTAGATACATAGTAATAAAAAACCTTACTATAAACAGTCGATTCTTCTTCGCTATAATAAACAAGTCTATATCACTTCCTTCATCAACTCTACCGAAAGCAAGGTTATTACACACAGCGACAAGCCTAACAAAAGGAATCCATCCAAGTTTTGGGATGTATTTGTTAACTTTATCCCACAATTTTTTTTCTATCTCATCACTCATATTTTAAGTATACTATCTATAGGTGATTTTTCGAAACATTATGATAGAAGAAAAAAAACTAAAAGAGACCCTAAAGAAGATACCTCACTCTCCAGGTATATATAAAATGCTGGATTCAGACGGCAAAGTTATTTACATAGGAAAAGCAAAAGAGCTAGATAAAAGAGTAAAACAATACTTCCAAAAAAACTACGAACATTCAACTAGAACAAAAAAACTTCTAGAGAATGTTTCCGACATAGAATGCACATCGGTAGACACAGAGCTGGAAGCAATGATCCTAGAGCACAGCTTGATAAAACAATTCATGCCAAAATATAACGTAATAATGAAAGACGATAAGTCTTACGTATACATAAAAATAACGAACGAAGATTTTCCAAGAGTACAAATAGTCAGAAAAGTACAGAAAGACGACGCGTACTACATAGGACCGAAAACAGCAGCTCACAAAGTAAAAGACACGTTTATAATTTTAAAAAAAATCTTTCCTTTCAGGCACTGCAATCTGGATATAGAGATAGAAAAAGAAAATCAAAAAGAACCACATGAAGTAAAAGTAAGCAATAGAGTAATAAAATATCCTTGTCTGGATTTTTATATAAAACGTTGTATCGCTCCATGCATAGGAAAATGCACAATAGAAGAGTATCGAGGAATCATAGAAAATGTTAAACGTTTCCTGGAAGGGAGACCGGACAATATAGTTAAAGACTTGAAAGAAAAAATGATGGTGGCCGCTAGTAAAAAAGATTTTGAACGAGCTGGAAAAATTCGTGACCAAATCCAAAAGATAGAGAACATTTTAGAGAAACAAAAAATTTCTGATCCAAACCAAGAAGATAAAGACATCATAAATTATGTAATAATAAAAGAACGCGCATACTTCAATCTTTTCCAGGTCAGAAATGGAAAATTATTGGGCCAGGAAAATTTCATACTAAATGCAAAAGGTTTGGATGATAACTCGCAAGACAGTGAAGCAATAGAAGCCTTTATTAAACAATATTACGAGCTAGCAACAGACATTCCGGTAGAACTTTTAGTTCCACATAATCTAGAAAACGAAACAGATATTCGAAAACTATTAAATGAATTGAAAAATAAATCAGTGAAAATAACAGTTCCAAAAATAGGAGATAAAAACAAACTTCTGGAAATGAGTTTAAACAATGCAAAAATATTCGCAGATAGGAACAAACCCTCATGGCAAGAAGAGAGCGAAGAAACAAAAAGTGCCGTAGAAGAACTACAAAAAACTTTAAAATTGAAAAATCCAATAAAAAGATTGGAGTGCTACGATATCTCACATCTGAGTGGCACCGACACAGTCGGATCAATGGTCGTTTTCGAAAATGGCGTACCAAAAAATACAATGTATCGCAAATTCAAATTACGAACAGTCGTAGACTCTCCGGACGATTACAAATCAATGGAAGAAGTATTAACTCGAAGACTATCAAAAATATCCACCGAGATGAAAAATCAAGAATACACGTTCAAAAAAGCTCCTCAGCAATATGCTAAAGAAATCCTAAAACAGGAAAAAGAAACGATGAAACAAAATAAGTTAACAATAAAAGATTTCTATGTCCTGGAGAAAAACTCGAAAGGCAAGAAATCCGTAGCAGGACTAGCCGCAGTCAAAAACCTGTCACCAAAAGTAAGTCAAATCTTCGGACTATTCGTTAATCCAAAAGAAAGGGGAGCAAAACTTGGACACAAATTATTAAAAGGCATAATTGAAAAAGCAAAAGCAAAACGCGTATACCTGATCTGCAGACCAGAATTATTTGATTACTATCTTACATTAGGGTTTGAACAAATAAACAAACTTCCAGAAGAAATAACACTAAATTGTGATATCTGTACACTCGATGAATACAAGAAAAAACTCTTTGTAGTATACGATAAATTGAAACATCACAGAGACGAATCATTCGAAAAAATCCCAGACTTGATAGTAGTAGATGGCGGGAAAGGACAATTATCAGTCGCTTCGAAAGTTCTAAAGGATTTAGAGATAGATATCCCTCACATAGCACTAGCAAAACAACTGGAAGAAATATATATTCCGGAAAGACCATCTCCTTTACCTGTTCCAAAAAATGACAAAACTCTACACTTACTACAGCGTGCACGCGACGAAGCTCACAGATTTGCCATTACATACAACAAAGATCTGAGAGAAAAAAGGATGAAAGTTTAGTACTCAGTTACGGTAGTTTCTTTTATAGATTTTTTGACCATACCTTCGACATCTATAAACTTCTCCAGATCTCTTAAATCACAGGCCTTAGCGGTCAAAACTGGATGTTGTGGACTGAACATAGAACAAGTATCTTTGCATGGTAGTTTTGAAATTTCAAATGTGCCTATATCTCGAGCTATTCTTACAATTTCTTCTTTGTCGTAAGCGATAAGTGGCTGATAAACAGGAATTTTTGAAGCCTCGTGAATAGCAAACATATTCTCTGCTGTTTGAGAAGCGACTTGCCCAAAACTATCTCCAGTAACAAGGCCTCTAGATAGATTTTTCTTTGAAACGGCCTCCGCTATTCTAATCATCATCCTTCTGTAAAGAACAACCCGATATTTGGCTGGAATATCCACAGTAGTAGCAATTTTCTTTTGTATTTCACCAAATGGAACAAGATAAAGTTTCGTATGAAACTGATACACACTCAAAATTTTCACTAAATCTATAACATGCTCTTGCTCTTCTTTGTCAGTATATGGATAAGCATGAAAATGTACAAAAATCACCCTAGCACCTCTTTTCATCATCTTGTAAGCGGCAACGGGAGAGTCAATACCACCAGAGATTAAACACACCAATTTACTGCCACTATTTGCAGGAAGTCCGCCGGCTCCGAGATATTTTCTATATGAAAAATATCCATGATTATTAAACAATTCTACATTTATCTCCAAATCGGGATTATTAAGTTTAACTTTCTTATCAAAACCATTGTCGATTAGAACCGCCCCAATGTCTCTTTCCGCTGCTACAGAGGTATAAGAAGCCTTCTGGGATCTTTGAACTCGAACACAAAAATTTTCAACCTCAAGATTTTTTGGAATATTCTTCAAAATCTCTTTACCTAACTTTTCGATCTCAGTACTTCCTTCGTAAACAAAATGGAAATTTTTGATTCCGGGGATTCTCTTTAGGACTTCCGCATATTTTACTTCATCAAAATCCTTAAGAGAAACAACGATTCTTCCAAGGTAAGATTTCACATCAAAACCAATAAGAAAATTGCGCTGTAATTGAGCCTTTATATGTTTCTTTAATTTATCAAGAAAATAGGGGATATTCCCTTTTTTAAGACCAATCTCGTTATAATGTATGATCAGATATCTATCCATCATAGAGAAAATTAATTTTTCTTATAAATCATTCGTGCCAAAACCCTAAAATAATCCTTCCCCCTAACCCAAAGGGGTCTATTCTTAATTCTTATATAGATAATAATACCAACAATCACGCCTAAAATGCTAAAGAATATACCAATAAAAGACACAAATTTCACTATCAATACATGATTTTTCCCGAAAAAATAGCCCAATGAGACAAGCACACTGATCCAAAGTCCGGAACCAAGAGCTGTAAATAACATGAAATACCAAACGTTCATTTTTACAAAGCCCGCGGGCAGAGAAATCAAATGACGAACACCAATTACAAGCCTGCCCAAAAACGTGGATATCTCCTCATAATCAGTGAAAAACACTTCCGCCTTGGCTAAACGTTTTTCAGTAATTCCAAGATATTTAGCCCATCTCTTATTTGCCAATATATAAACAAGTGGCCTGCCTAAAAATCTAGCCAAATAGTAATTAAAAAGCGCTCCAAACACACTCCCGCTAATAGCAAAGACGAAGATAAGGATCAAGTTCATCCTTCCAAGAAAAGCTAAATATGCAGCCGGTGGAATGATAAGTTCAGCCGGAATAGGTAAAAAACTACTTTCAATAGCCATCATAATAAAAATCCCGAAGTACCCCATTCCATGAGTTATTTCTAACAAAGAGTGCGCAAACGAATCCATGAAAACCTAGATTAAATCCTTAACTGGTGCCCGAGGAGGGAATTGAACCCTCACGATATTGCTATCACGGGATTTTGAGTCCCGCGCGTCTACCAATTCCGCCACCCGGGCTTAAAATTGCAACGCCCACATTCTTCATTCTTTTGTACCTAAAATCAACACAATTTCTACACGCAAAGAAGCTTCCTATTTAATAAAAGGCTATTTTATGCTAAAATATCAAGATAAATTAAACTAAAAATGACTCCACCAGATCGACCACAAGACAGGATCCAGGAACCAAGGACGGAACCAAAACCTGAACCGAGATTAGCACCAAAAGCTGAACCGGAAACTGAACCAAGAACAAATCCTGAGACAAGACAACAGATAAGTGGTCTCGAACAAGACATGGCAGAAAAATTAACAGAGACACCGGCCGGAGACGGACAACAAGAAATAATTTCAAGATACAGAAAAGTTCTTGCCGTAGACTTAAAAATAGATGAACTCAAAAAGGAAGACATTCCAAAAATTCAGGCACAAATCTCCAACTACCGCCAACTTCTAGGACAAAGTCCACCTGAAGAAATAAGACATCAAAGCAGGATCCTTATTCCAAAAAAGGATAAAGAAAGCAATATGGAAATTGTTGATGGTTTGAAGTCAGAAACTGCCAAAAGACTTCTAGCGTACACATGCGAATTTGAGGAAGGCGCACAAAATGGAGAAATAACTGATGAAAAAGATTCATGGAAAAATAAATGGTTTACGCTTAATTATTCAAGAATCGGCGAAGACCATTTAATGAAGATTGGACTCGGAGAAATTCTGCTGGATATAGACATTAAAGAGATTTTGATAGATAGAAATGGAGAAATTATTGCAGCCCATCGAGGAATAGCAAAATCTCCTCCAAAGCACGAGGGAAGAATTGGTTTTATAGATAACAATGGAGCTTACATCCCAACTCTTGATGGACACAGATTTAAAATACTTTCATCTAAAGGAGCGAATATTGAGAATCCAACACAAATTTCAAGCTACATCCAGAGCTACAAAGAAGAAGAAAGAATCAGAGGGAATCAAAATATAACACATAAGTCACAGGTACCAGATAAAGACAGCGAGCCTCAATCAGAAACTCCATCCTCCGATTGGGGAAAAAGACTACGAAAAATTTGGCCAGAAAATAGAGTCCCGGAGAGATATTGGTTTAGGTACTCAGACGGCGGAGATCGTGGACAATCTTTTGGTCGTTTTCAATTTTTCCGCGATACATTTACAAAGTTTATGGAATACGTCAGAGAAAAGGCACCACATCTATGGGATAGCCTTTCCCAAACAGTAAAAACAAAAATCATGACACAAACAGAACAATTCAAAATTAAACCAAGAGGTTATAGATTTTCACAGGAAGAAAAAAACAGATTTTTCCTGAACGAAACCGAAGCAAATGAACTTTTAAGCAAAGTATTCAAGTCATCGGGTCTCGATTATGAATTCAGAGGAATCTTACTGCAACAAAATATAATTCCTTCAATCCTAAAACTCGGGGATGAAATACCAGCATACAGAGACACAATCCGACAGCTGGTAAATGATGACAGATATCTAGCAGGCGTATATGACATTTCAAACAATTGTGGAAGTGGCGGAGCAAAAAAAGTTCTGAGAACTGCATTTCAAATCCTAGCCAATATGAAGATAAATCCACCAAATCTTGAAGAAATGTATACAGCAATGACTCAGGCAAGTATAAGCGAATACTCGAAACAAAGAGGACTTAGAACAATTGGGGCATTAGCAATGATATTGAATCATACCGGCGGATCCATGGACAAAAGATCAATGGAGTCACTGATAACAAGATTTATAGCAGCAAAAAGCTTCAATGATAAAAAAGCCATTATCTCACAAATTGTCCAAGGCAACTTTCAAAGAAGTTAACAAGATTTGAACAGATCCACTCCACAACTCCAGCCCAAGCCAACCTGAAAGCGATCTTCTAAATAAGCGTGACATTACAAATCAGATGCAATAACATTGTAACAGTCAGAATACAACTAAGGGACAAGAGAAATGATAAATCCACAAACCTTCATTCAGGACTTTCGGAATCTATTTTTAAAATCCCCTCAATGTGGATCATGGACACGTTCCAGCGAAAACTGTGACTATGGAGACATCGTAACGATGTCAAAGGACTGCTACATGTGTTTCAACACAGGAAACAGTAGAGATGCATATTATTGTGAAGACAGTAAAGCTTTAACAGATTGCGTTGATTGTACTTTCTGTGAGGATTGTGAACTTTGCTATGAATGCACAGACTGCAACAATTGCCATAACTCAAACTTCTGCCAAGACTGCAACAATAGCAACGACATAAATTTTTGTTACGATGTAAGAAGATGCAAAAACTGTATAGGATGCGTTGGATTACGCGACAAGGAATACTACATATTTAACGAACCATACAGTAAAGAAAAATATGAAGAGGCCACTAAGAATTTTGATTTTAGCAACGAAAAAACACTAGAAGTGATAGCGGAAAAAACGGAAGAATTAAAAAGAAAAATTCCACGAATGTTCACACATCAGTTTGATACTCAAAACTGCACCGGAGATTATATTTATCACAGCAAAAATAGCATTCTGTGTTTTGATACACGACACACAGAAGACAGTGGATATATATTCCAAGCAAACCTAGATAAAGGTTCGAATGACAGCTATGACTGCACAATTCCAACAGCCACCGACCTATGTTATGACACCTCATTTGTAGACTATCTCTTCAATTGTGACCATGTTTACTGGTGTAGTCGACTAAAAGACTGTGAATATTGTACAAACTGTTTCGATGGAGAACATCTTTTTGGATGTAATTACTTAAATCACAAAACTGGGAAATTTTACATTTTGAATCAAGAAGTAGAAGAAAAAAATTATAAGAAAACAACAGAAGAAATAAAAAAAATCCTTCTAGAAAAAGGAATCTACACAATTCATGATCTTCTGTACAAAGATCTGACTAAAGCCAAAAAGAACGTAGATAATAAAGACACTCATAGAGAGTGTCTACTTTGTAATAAAAAGTTTGAACTAACCGATAGAGAGATAGAATTCTACGAAAAAAAGAAAATAGTATACCCGGTTTATTGTTTCTCATGTCGGATGAAACAAAGATATGAAATGAGAAACGAAAGGAAAGTATCAAAAAGAAAGTGTGATTCATGTAAAAACACATTAATAACAACATATGCCCCAGACAGTAAATATATCGTTTACTGCCTGAAATGTTACTGGGAACATATAGACTAATTCTAAAAAATGATAGAAAAGAGCAAAAAATTTAAATGTAGAAAATGCAAGAAAGAATTCTTAGTAATACAACAAGAAAATGACTTTTATGATAAAAAAGGACTTCCAATTCCTTCACACTGCCCAGAATGTAGACGAGATAGAAGAAACAACCTTAGAAATAAAAAAGAGCTTTTTGAAAGAACATGTGACAAATGTGGCACAAACCTCACAAGTACATATGAGAAAGACAGCAAATTCATAATCTATTGTGAAAAATGCTACTTCAATGAAATCGGCGGAATAGAAAACAAATAGGTATCCGCATTGAAAAAAGCCTAGAAACTCTATATATTGATCAGGATTAAAATCAATATTTATGTTTTGTGACGAATTAAAATTAAAACTCACTGCAGGTAATGGTGGGAATGGATGCATAAGTTTCCGTAGAGAAGCCCACGTTCCAAGAGGTGGTCCAGATGGAGGGGATGGAGGTAGGGGAGGCGATATCATTCTGAGAGTTAACCGAAACTTAAACACCCTGAGCCATCTCAGCTTCAAAAAAATATACAAAGCAGAGAGTGGACAATATGGAATGGGAACAAAAAAGCATGGAAAAGATGCCGAGGATTTAACGATAGAGGTACCAAAAGGCACAGTCGTATTCAATGAAGATAAATCCGTGATATATGCAGATCTGAATAATGAAGGTGAAGAGATAATAATTGCAAAAGGTGGAAAAGGAGGACTTGGAAATCAACATTTTGCAACAGCAACACATCAGACCCCACGTTTTGCAGAGAAAGGAGAACCTGGAGAAGAAAAATTTGTAACTCTCGAATTAAAGCTTGTTGCCGACGTAGGAATAATAGGTCTTCCTTCCGCAGGAAAATCCACATTAATATCAGTAATAAGCAATGCTAGACCAAAGATAGCGGCATACCACTTCACAACTCTGGAACCAAATCTAGGCGTTGTAGCCATGGAAAAATTCGGAGGAACTCCTTATGACAATTTCGTAGTAGAAGACATCCCGGGCCTAATAGAAGGCGCTCACAGAGGAAAAGGACTGGGCCACAAGTTCTTGAAACACATCACTCGAACGAATCTATTAATCCACATAATAGACGGATATCTGGAAAGAGCAGACATGAACTATAAGACAATAAGGAACGAACTCAAAAAATACGACAAGGAGCTTTCAGAAAAAGAAGAGATAATAGTAGTAAACAAAATAGACCTTATCTCAGACGAAACAATCGAAAAACGCCTGAAAGAGATAAAGAAAGTAGCAAAAACTGCAAAAGTTTTCCTAATATCAGGATTGACAAGAGAAGGCCTAAAGCCTCTACTTTTCGAAGTAGTCAAAAAGCTAATTAAATTGAAAGCCGCTCATAGAAAACAAGAAGCTATTTCTAAAAAGAAAACAATCCCAATACTCCATCCACATCTAGACAAAACTAAATACATCCTTACGAAAATCGAGCCACTAAAAGACCACAAGCTGTTCCACATAAGTGGAAAGAGAATAGAGCAACTGATTTCAATGACGGATTTAAAGAACCAAGAAGGACTCGAAAGAATTTATCATTACTTCGAAAAAAGTGGTATAAAGAAAGAGATAGATAGAAAGAAGGCAAAACTTGGAGATTACGTGAGAATAAAAGACCAGACTATTCCTTACCGTCCTTAAAATGGCAAAGGCTCCATATCTAATCGTAGGATTAGGAAATGTAGGCAGAGATTACGAAGGAACTCGTCATAATACGGGATTCATTTTCCTTGATGAATTTTTGAAGGAAATTTCAAGAAAAGATGGATGGGAAGATGCTCCTAAATTCAAAGCCCTAACACTAAAACTGACATTTGCAGAGAATTCAGTAATATTGGCCAAACCGACAACTTTCATGAATCTTTCCGGTGAAGCTGTGGCTAGAATAATGAATTTCTACAAGATTCCACCGGAAAATCTAGTAGTGGTTTATGATGATATAGACCTACCGTTAGGAAAAATACGCGTGAGGGAAAATGGGTCAGCCGGAACACACAATGGGATGAAATCTATAATAGAACATTTGGGAACAGCGAATTTCCATAGGATCCGTCTAGGCATCGAAAGCCGTGGAAGCTCATCTCCAAGCCAACAAGATCTAACAAGCTTCGTACTTTCTCCATACAAACAAGAGGAGTTAAAAACACTATCTACAGCAATAAAAGAAGCAATCTCGGCGTTAGAAAAGATACTCTCCAAAAAATAAACTTGACCATTTATCCAATTTTCCATAAAGTATCAGAGCATTTTTCGTTAATTTAAAAGAAAATCATATGTTTGCAATCATCGAAACTGGTGGAAAACAGTACAAAGTAACCAAAGGTCTGAAATTTGAAATTGAAAAGTTAGAAGGAAAAGAAGGAGATGAGATAATAATAGACAAAGTCCTTCTGATAAGTGATGGAGCAGTAAAGATAGGCAATCCATATATTGATGGAGCTTCTGTAGAGCTAAAAACAATAGCTCAAACAAAAGGCCCAAAAGTTATGACATTCAAGATGAAATCAAAGACAAGATACCGAAAAACAATCGGCCATAGACAAAACTACACAAAAGTAGAAGTAGTGGAGATAAGCGCACATGGCGGTAAAAAAGCCACAAAGAAAGTTGAAGCAGTAAAAGAAGTAAAAGCTGAAGTAAAAAAACCAGCCGTCAAGAAAGTAGCAAAGAAAAAAGAAGAGTAAACCTAAGCTTTATTAAGTTTTTCAATAACTCCCTCAAGATCACGAGGGAGTTTTGTTTTTAGCACCACTTCCTTCTTAGCGGAAACAGGCTTAAAGCTAACCTGGTAAGAGTGCAAAAACTGCCTAAAAAGCCCTAATTTCCTAACAAAAAGACTATTAACATCCTTATTTCCATAAATACTATCTCCCACAACAGGATGTGAAATAGCAGACATATGGACGCGAATTTGATGAGTTCTACCGGTTTTTATCTTTACCTCAACCAAAGACAAATCATATTTCCCAAAAGTATATTCCTCCAAAACTTTATATTGGGAAATCGCTTCTTTTGCACCAACTCCATAATAGACTCTCATACGAAGCCTTTGATTTTGACTTCTAGCAATTGGCGCATCTATTATCCCTTCTTTATCCTTAAATCTACCTACAACCAAGGCTTGATATGCCTTACCAATAGTTCTTTTCTTAAATTGGGAAATCAAGGAATCATATCCTTTTTTAGTTTTAGCAATAAACAAAATACCAGAAGTATTCTTGTCCAATCTATGAACGACTCCGGGACGAAGACTTGTCCCAACTCCTTTGTCTATCTTACTTAGGAGAGCATTAACTATGCTTTCTCCGTTATATTTTCCACCATCAAGTGGGTGAACTATAACACCTGCAGGTTTGTTTATAACAATAATGTCCTTATCTTCATACAACACTTCCAAATCCAACTTATGCTTCGTTAAAACTTGCTTCTTTTCTATAGTATCTCCTACAGAGAGAATATCGTTTTCCCGCAGAATATAGCTACTCTTTGAAGACTGATCATTAATCAAAATTTTACCAGCATCTATAAGTTTCTGAATTCTAGACCTAGAAATATCATCAATAACGGTAACCAAAAACTTATCCAATCTCTGGCCTACAAACTTATTTTTTTTGTTTGTAAATTTTTTCATACAACAAAATTTATACTGGTTTTCCGCAGCATACTCAAGTCATTATTTTCCAACGGCATTTTTCCAGACAATGTCAAAAATCGCTTTCTGCATATCCGAAATTTGCCGACTTTTGATAATCACTCCGTATTCCAAACCTTTCTCCAAATGAATAATAGAAACCTTGTCATCATAAATATTGATCTGATTCTCAAACATCTTGGTAAATTCCGGATCAGAAATATAAGAAATATGAGTAAGCTCCTTGAAACTAGCGGCATTATCGTCAAAAAAAGCCCGAACCTCCTTGGTATCGGGCACAATCGCTTTAAGTATAATATTCTTCTCATTCACTCTCGTATGCCTGAAATCTAACAGAAATTCCATGAGTCCAAGATCAAACCACTTATGGAGCGGGACAAAAGTAAGAAAATGACTCGAGGCATGCAAAGCGTCATTCATTACAGATTTAACACCTTCTTTCCCCTCATAAAAACTAATAATCGGTTGAGAGTAATCTAACAGGTTCCCCTTTTTCAGTTCGCGTATTCTAGGAATTAGCGTCAACATTTCCGTTTTATAATAATCAAATGTCTTACACCTTCGATCAAGATATCCGACCAAACAGTTAGGATCGTTGGCAGTAAAATATTTGGTGTGGCTTTTATTATAAGAAGAAATCATTCCTTTCTTCTCCAGAGATTTCAAAATAGAGTAGGTGGTAGTCCTATTAAGTCCCACCTTCCTGGCAATGATACTATTCGCCTGTGCCCCTATCTTTACCAACTCTAAATATATCTTTACTTCCTTCCGACTTAGTCCTATTTGGCACAGACTGTTCTCAATCATTCGCAATTAGTTAATAGAAATCTTAGAAGAGAACTTAAGATTATAGTTAAATTTATTATTTTGTCAAGTAATTTGAGATTTCCAAGACATGTAGACAACAGGAAGTTGCCTTTTTCATGAGCTTTTGATAACTTATCGACAGCAAGTAAATAATCAATATATAAATGAAAATAGACAATAAAACTATTCTAGAAAGAGGGGTTATTAACGTAATAGTGAAAGATGAATTAGAAAAGAAATTAAATTCCGGTAAAAAATTGAGAATAAAACTCGGAATAGATCCAACCGGGTCAATGCTTCACATAGGTCACGGAGTAGTATTGAAAAAATTAAGACAATTCCAAGACAGAGGAGATACTGCGATTCTTCTTATAGGCGATTATACTGCAAGAATAGGGGATCCTACCGGAAAATCAGAAACAAGAAAGATGCTTACAGGGGAGGAGATAAAGAAAAACATGGAAAGTTATATCGAACAAGCTTCAAAGATTTTAGATGTAAAAAAATTAGAAATTAGATACAACTCTGAATGGTTCGAGAAAATGACAATGGCTGAAATTCTACAATTAACGGCTAAAAAAACAGTAAATCAAATGCTTCAAAGAGAAGATTTCAAGAATCGTTTCAAAAATGAGCAAGATATATCCGCGGTAGAAATATTATATCCAATGATGCAAGGATATGACTCAGTGATGCTAAATTGTGACGTCGAGTTAGGTGGAAACGATCAATTATTCAATATGTTAGTTGGAAGAGACCTACAGAGATCTTTCGGGAAAGATGTAATACAGGACGTTGTGACAGCACAACTTTTAGTAGGACTTGATGGTGTTGAAAAGATGAGTAAATCTTACAATAATTATATCGGACTCACGGAATCGCCAAAGGAAATGTTCGGTAAAACAATGTCTATTCCAGATAGTTTAATAGTGAATTATTTCGAACTAGCAACAGATGTACCACTAGAAGAAATAGATAAAATAAAACACCTACTTCAAGAAGGAGAAAACCCACGAAATCTAAAAGTAAGACTTGCAAAAGAAATAGTTACTCTATATCACGATTCGAAATCTGCAGATGATGCAGAAAAAGAATTTATAGAAATCTTTGCAAACAAAGGCCTTCCGGAAGAGATAGAGACAAAAACCTTGAAAGAAAAAGAATATGGACTTATAGACTTACTAGCAGAAACAGGATTAACAACTTCAAAAAGTGAAGCCAGAAGACTCATAGAAGGTGGGGGAGTAAAAGTAGATGAAGAAAAAATAACAGACGTAAAAGCAGTAATTGACATTTCAAAAGAAAGATTGATACAAGCCGGTAAACGAAAATTTTTAAAGGTTATCAAAAAATAATGCTGGGCACATCACTATCAAAAGTAATTAGAACGACAAAAAAACATTTGTCGCTTTTGGAATCCTTGGGAGTAAAAACCGTAAAAGATTTCCTCTTATATTTTCCCAGAGCTTATAACGACACCACAGAATATACAAAAGTAATCGACGTACAGCTAGAGGAAGTAAACACAATCAAAGGAACAATCTCCAGTTTATTCGCAATCCGCACAAGATACGGTAAGAAACTAATAAAAGGATTATTGACAGACGATACTGGCTCTATTCCAGTTGTGTGGTTCAACCAACCACATCTAGTAAAGATGTTGCCTCGAAATAGAGAGATAATTCTCAGCGGAAAAGCAAAAATTTCCCAGGGAAAAGTGACACTACAAAGTCCAAGCTACGAGATAGTAAAAGATTATGAAGAACAAATTCACACAGGCAGAATCGTTCCCGTATATCACGAGACAGAAGGAATCTCTTCAAAATGGATTCGTGAAAAATTGAAGCCAATTATAGACAACTGGATAGAGCTTTTTGAAGAATACATGCCACAAGAAATACTAGATGAACATAAACTAATCTCTTATGGAGAAGCAGTCAGAAACGCACATTTCCCAGTATCTGATGAAGAATTAGATCGAGCAAAAGAGCGCCTAGCTTTCGACGAATTGTTCTTGCTTCAACTCAAGGCTTTGCAAAAAAAATGGTATTGGCAAAACGTCAGCGAACACGAAAAAAAGATAATGGAAACCCGTCCGGAAGATCTAAAAAAATGTGTAGACCGCCTACCATTCACATTAACAGATGCCCAAAAAAGAGTTCTAAAGGAAATTCTCGAAGACCTAAAAAAGCCATTTCCAATGACAAGACTCATTCAAGGAGACGTTGGATCAGGTAAAACTGTTGTAGCTGCATTAGCTGCATTGAATACAGTAAGAAATGGCTATCAAGTAGCAATAATGGCCCCAACAGAAATCCTAGCAAAACAGCATTACAAAACCATCCTAAAAACTTTGGGAGATTTCGGATTTAACATTCAATTCATAGCAGGAAGCACAACGAAATCGCAAAAAGAAGACATAGTCCGACAAATGAAAACTGGAACAGTAGATATAATTATCGGAACACACGCTCTGATTCAGGAAGGAATAGGATTCAAAAATCTCGGACTCGCAATCATCGACGAACAACATCGTTTCGGAGTAAAACAAAGAGAGATCCTAAAAAACCAAGGATCTCCTCACCTTCTTAGTATGACAGCAACCCCAATTCCAAGAACACTAGCAATCACAATTTACGGAGACCAAGACCTTTCAGTAATCGACGAAATGCCAAAAGGTCGCCAAGAAATAATAACAAGAGTTGTCCCAGAAAAAAAACGCATCGACGCATACCGTTGGATAGAAGATCAAGTAAAAAAAGGCAGACAGGCTTTCGTAATTTGCCCACTTATAGACGAATCTGACGTACTAGAAGTAAAATCTGTAATCCAAGAATACGCATTTCTAGGTGAACACGTTTTTCCAGATCTGCGCCTGGGTCTACTCCATGGAAAACTTCCACAAGAAGAAAAAGACCAAATAATGGAAGACTTCAAGGAGAACAAAATAAATATACTGGTCTCTACATCAGTAATAGAAGTAGGAATAGATGTACCAAACGCCACAATAATGCTGATCGAAGGCGCAGAGCGCTTCGGATTGGCCCAGTTACACCAATTTAGAGGTAGAGTAGGTAGGGGAGAGCACCAATCATACTGTTTCTTATTTACCGGAACTCTTTCAGAAGAAGGAACCACTCGCATGAAATCTATGGAAAAACACAGCAGCGGATTTAAATTAGCAGAAATAGACCTGCAATTACGAGGACCTGGAGAAATATATGGAATTCGACAAAGCGGAATCCCCGATCTAAAGATGGCAAGCTTGACAGATTTCAAAACTATCGAAAAAGCAAGAAATTGCGCAGCCAAGATTATAGATAAAGATCCTTTATTAAAAACTTACGAACGCCTTGCAGAAAAAATTGCAGAACTTGATGAAATTTTTATAAATGATTAAGGCAATTTTTGGAAAACTAAAAATTCAAATAAAAAGCATCTTTTAAAGAAAAAAGATATCCAAATAGGTGACTTGATCGAGCTAATTATCGACTTTTAAGCAAAAGCCTCTGAAATCGAGAGTTTTTAGTTTAGGGCTTATATAAGCCAAGAATGAGTACTGCTCAAGCTCAAAAACCACCAAGACAAGCATAAACAGCAAAGAATGAAACAAGAGACCAAAGAAAAACAAAATCTATAAAAAGAAATATCACTTTTTAACAAAAATAGTAGAAATTTTTTCCGACACGAAGTAAAAAAAGAAAGTAATAAAGCATACAGTTATTTAACGAAAACACAAAAGACCCAAGAGAGGGCAGCAAGAAGCCAAAGAAGAGTTGTGTCAAGTTATGCCCCTTTTCCTTTGCACAAGATATATTGTGCAAACTAAAAGATGTTTCTGGGATACTATCCCCTAGGATTTAAATCTAGGCGTCTTTCTTATCTGCTTCCCTTTCTAAGTCTTCTAATTTAATACCAATTATAGACGACACTGCTTGAGGAGCTTTATAAGTAGCTTTATCACCAGGAAGGCAAGCACCTCTAACCTTATCTACTCTACTCTTGTCCTCCCCTCTCAAAAATAGACTTAAAGCATATATTTTTCTTCCGGTTGTGGAATATTCTGAATCTGGCCGTTTTAAAACCTCAATAAGTCCATGAATAATATCCAAATACATTCCTTCAAGCTTGTATCCCCTATCTTTTCCTGGACCGATCAATGATTTACAAACGTCTATAATCTGAGAGTCTGGAGTATTTCCCACATCTCCAGCCGCATCAAGTCCAGCTTTTCTAAGTTCTTTTGTGAGAAACACATCCATGTGTCTACTATCAACCGCCTCAGCCAACTTTTCTGCCGTATGAGGTCCATCGACTCCGTCATTTGCATAAAGCGGATCATCGATTGTATAAGTGAAATTGCCATTTTCATCTTTATCCACAGAAATTTCACAAGAAAAATTTGTAGAATCTGTAGTTTCAACAGAACATCCTCCACCAAATGTACTTGATGTTAGAACAAGTCCAGATCCCTCGAAATACGATCTCGCAGCCTCAACTCCACTAGAAAAAGATGTGGCCGAAACCTCCTGCTTTCCAGAATAATCGGCATACATACTTTTTAGCTTCTTATCATTTGAAGCTTTGATAACTTTCTGTAAAACCTCATTACTGAGAATCTCAGCCTCTTCCTCAGAGATCCTTCCATCCTTCAAAGCATTATCGATTTCCGCTAATTGTGCATACGCCCAATAATACAGTTCGGGATCAGTATCTTTTAATTTATCTATCTCTTGGTATATAGCAACTTTCTTTTGTTCTTTGAAAAATTCCTTAAAAGCTTCTCTATTAAACTGCAATCCAAAAGGCGCAATATATTCACTCAATTTTTGTTCAACTTCCGCTAACCTTGCTTGTTCCTCTACAGTTAATTCCTTTCTAGAATACAAATCCTCCAATTCTTTCGACAACAACAAAAACTCCGGATCACTTAGAAGTTGGTTTACAGAATCATTAAATCTTGATTGTTTTCTCTCACTTCTAAACTGAAGAAATTCGGGACTATCTAACGTAAGCGGAGGATTATACTTCGCCAAGATATCCTCTACTATTTTTTTCAACTTATCATACTGTGCCTGTTGAAGAGAATCCCTCACTTGTAAATCATCAAGAGTAGAAAATTCATCATAAACAGCCAAAAATTGTTCATCAGCAAAAAGATCATCATAGACTTCCTGAGACTGAATAGTTTCGACAGGTTGTTCCAAACCAGCATCTGCTTCTTGAGATTTTGCCTCAGAAACGGCTCCAGGAACAGCCTCCGGAGACTTTGGCGAACAGGCCAAAAATAATTTTTTTCCCTGTAATCTCCTCCATTCTCCACGATTCACGGGATCAACAAGATTTACTCTAAGAGGAGGATCTTCCATAACAGGACCCGAGATCTGAGCACTAACTAACTCGGCCCTCTCACCAGAAACCTCTCTGGTTTCCATTCTTTTAGCTCTAAGAGCTTCGATTCTTTTAGCTGCAAAAGTATCATCAAGTTCTCTATGAGCCACAGCAGCTCGTTCTTGGACTTCTCTACCAGGGACTTCTCCCCAAGAAGCACCTCCCGAATGTTGACCTGGCTTTGGTACCATATTTTTGTTTTAAATATCATGAAATTATACCACAAAAAAACCTCTTATTGAAGGGCAAAATACTAAAATAAAATACTTCCTACTCACAAACTCTTAGTCATATATGTCCCATCGAGTTTATACCCGGTCTTGCGATAATACTCCCTGGTCCCAATCCCAGCGATCACTGCGATTTTTTTAAATCCAGAGTTTCCAGCCATTTTTTCAGCTTCGGCCATAAGTTTCCCCCCAAGACCCATGTGCTGAACATCACCCTTGTCTCCAACTGAAATTTGCCTGCCGTACACATGAACTTCACGGATCAAAGCAGCATCTTTTATCTCTTTTATGACCTGCCATTTTGTAAGTCGAAGACGGAGTAATGCAATCAATTTATTGTTTTTTATATCTTCATAAGACAAGAAAATCTCTTCTCCGCCACTCGCTTCATACTTTCTGACAACTAATTTTACATTCTTCGAATCAAAACTGTCCCCCTTTATTTCCCTAGATCTGATATCACGAAGACCTACTTTTTCTTTTTTAAATCTCACATCCAAAATTTGCCTTATATTCGACAATTTAAACCCACCAAGTATATCTGGCGCAGGAATATCTCTAGCTACCCTATCCACTCTGCACCACTCTGGGATAGATTTTAATTCACAAAAAAGAACATCCTCTAATTGTTTTTCAGTATAAGGCTTGTACTCACCTCTTTTATACAAATAAGCTAATTTTGCTTGAGCCATAACCACACACGGATAAATCTTTAAATAATCCGGCTGATAATCGTCTCCATTAAAAAGTTCACCAACCATCCTTTTATCCAATTCCACAGTGCTTCCTGGAAGATTCGGCATCATATGATATCCAATTTTGAAACCAGCATCTTTCAATAATTTTGTAGCTTTTTTAACCTCTGCAATACCATGTCCCCTATTACAAACCATATTAACTTCATCACTAATAGTTTGAACTCCCATTTCAACTTTCGTAACTCCAAGATCACGAAGCCTCTTAACCTCGGCAACATCTACATAATCTGGCCTTGTTTCTATATTTATTCCAATACATCGGATATCAGCAGTCTCGCTATCCTTTACAATTCTCTCGAACTTCAAAGATTTTGACTTCTTTCCGTTGAATTCATTAAGAGCCTGAATACACCTTTTTATAAACCATCTCTGATAACTTTTTGGATAATAACTAAAAGTTCCACCAATCACACGTAGCTCCACCTTAGAAACTTCATGCCCAGTTAAAAGAAGCGCCTTCAGTCTAACAACAACTTGAGTATAAGGATTGAAGTGCTGTCTGTACGCACGCTGAGCCGCCGGCTGACTAGGAACGTAACTCTTTGGCATTCTTATATCAGTAGGACAGTAAATGCATCTACCGGGACATTTATAAGGTTTAGTAAGAACAGTGACAGGAGCAACTCCCGAAAGTGTGCGCACTCCCCTTTTTCTCAGCAAATTTAGTAAACTGTTATTTGGCTTTATCTTGCCCTCTTTTATCAAGTCTTGGTAAGCCTTGATAAAATAAAGATTGTGGAAAATTACGCCCTTATTCTCCTTCACGATTCTATTCCTCAACGCTTCAAAATCATTCCTTCGCTTAAACTGTTGATTCGCAGCCTCAAGAATAATAATCCGAGCCAATTTCTGATATTTACCAAGATCTATTTTAGTGAAATCCATATTCGTTTTTTAGCCCCACAATTCTAACATATATGATATAATTCTCGCATGAGAAAAAAAATAACAGATCGCATACTAAATAAAGTAAAAGAAGATTACACCCTGATAGCGAGTGATTTTGATAGAACAAGAAGAAAACAAGAATCATCGGTATATCCAATAATGTTAGACTTCATCAAAAATAATGACGTTTTTGTTGATTTGGGATGTGGAAACGGCAGAGCATACGATTACATCAGTAAACACAAAAATATCAGATACATTGGTATAGATAACAACAAAAGACTTCTCGAAAAAGCTCGTGAACAATTTACAGAAAAATTTATAGAAGGAGACTTCCTAAATCTACCACTTGAAGCAGAATTAGCAGATGTGGCTTTGGCAGGAGCTTCACTACATCACATCCCATCAAAAGTTTTAAGGATAAAAGCATTATCAGAAGCATATAGAATATTAAAACCAAACGGAATTTTCATAGTAACGGTCTGGAATCTGTTCCAACCAAAATATAAAAAATATATCTGGAAAGCACGCCTAAAATGGCTACTTTCGCTGGGAGGTTACGACAGCCGCGATACATTTATTCCATGGAGATACACAAACATAAAAAGATATTATTACGCTTTTACTCCAAAAGAGTTAAAATGCCTACTTGAGAAAAATGGGTTCAAGATTTTAAAATCAGAAGTTTCAAAAGATATTATATTCATATGTCAGAAAAAGCAGAACAAATAGAAATATTGAAAGTGAGATTTGATAACGTAACAAACCAAGAAGCCCTAGAAAAAGCGTTAGATTTAATAAAAACAGGAAAACAAACATATATAACTACTCCAAACCCAGAAATACTCCTCGAAGCAGAAAACAATCACGGATTCAGAGAAGTTTTAAACAATTCAGCTTTAAATATTCCAGATGGAATAGGCATTCTTTGGGCATCGAAATATCTAGATGCAACCAAGAACTCTAAATCTAAACCGATAAAATTTGCAAAATGGCTAGGTAGCATTTTGGCAGTCCCCTTTCACCCTAGTTATATACGAACAGTTCTAAAAGAAAGAGTTACAGGAATAGACCTGATGGAAAATCTCTGTAAAGAGTCAGTAAAATACGGCTACCGAATATTTCTATTAGGAGCAAAAGAAGGAACAGCAGAACTCACAAAAGAAATTTTAGAGAAGAGATACAATGGATTAAACATAGTCGGGACATTCAGCGGAAGTCCAAAAATAGAGGATGAACCACCAATATTAGAGAAAATAAATACAGCAACACCAGATATTCTTTTCGTAGCCTACGGAGCTCCAAATCAAGAACTCTGGATCGCCAGAAATCTAGCAAAAATGCCACCAGTAAAATTGGCAATTGGTATCGGTGGAGCCTTTAATTTTATCGCTGGAATAAGGAAGCGCGCACCTAAATGGATGCAAAACCTAGGAATAGAATGGATGTATCGCTTAATCCAGGAACCTTCAAGAATAAAACGTATCTATAACGCTACGATAAAATTTTCAACGAAGGTTTTAAAGAAAAATCTCTAACTTTTCTTCTTCTTGGAAGCGGCCTTATTCCTTTTCTCAACAGCCATCTCAATATAAGGTCGAACCTTTTCAACAAGGAAGTCAATCGCGCGAAGTGGCTCTACAATTGTAGAATGAACACGATGAGTAATTTCAGTTACATCATCCACTACCTTAGTCACATCACGAAGAATTATAATGGTATAGAGAATCAAAACTGAGAGAAAAACCACCAAAACAATGAATCCAATTGCTAGTGACATGTTTAGAATATCTCCAGATGTTGCAAACATAGTAAATGAGGTTACTTATTTATAAAAAAATCTTAACACTAATGCGTTTAAACTTCCAACATTTTTTTAATAATATCATTCACCATTTGAGGATTCGCCTGACCTTTCATTTCCTTCATTACATTTCCAACCAAGAACGCGATGGCCTTATCTTTACCTGCCTTTATATCAGCCACAGACTGAGGATTTCCCTCAATTACTTTTTTACAGACAGTCTCGATCTGAGAAGTATCAGAAACTTGTTTAAGTCCTTTTTCTTCTACAATTTTCTTTGGAGATTTTCCAGTCTTATACATTTCTTCAAATAACTCACCCTTCGCAATATTGCCGGAAATGGCTCCGGAATTGATTAAATTAATCAGCTCAATCATCATTCCGGCAGTAACTTTTTGCTCAGTAATTCCAACTAGGTCCTCTTTCAAATATTTCATCAAAATCGTGTTTATAAAAGAAACTGCCTTCTTTGCATCTTTAGATTTTGCTACAATTTCTTCAAAATATTGAGACATCTTCAAATCATCAGACAGAATCCTCGCATCCTCTTCACTAAGCCCAAGATCACTAATATATCTTTGTCTTTTTACAGCAGGAAGTTCAGGGAGATCTTTTTTAAAACCAGCCACAATTTTCTTATCTAAATGTAACGGTGGAAGATCAGGTTCTGGGAAATATCTATAGTCATCACTTTCTTCTTTATCTCTCATAAAATAAGTCTTCTGCGCATTATCATCCCATCCTACAGTGGTGGGACCTTTCAGAGGATTCCCTTCGTTCCACAATTCAGTCTGTCTACTAATCTCATAATCGATTGCAGTTTCTAGTGCCTTAAAAGAATTCAAATTTTTAATCTCAGCACGTGGATAGAGTTTAGTCTCTCCTCTTGGACGAATAGAAACACTGGCATCGAAACGCATCATCCCCTTTTCCATATCTGCTTCACTACTCCCAACATATCTCAAGATCTTTTGAATTTCACGAGCATAAGCCCCAGCCTCTTTACTATCGTGCATATCCGGCTCAGATACAATCTCCATAAGAGGCGCTCCACATCTATTAAAATCAACAAGTGATCCATTTCGAACATGTGTAAGCTTTCCAGCATCATCTTCAAGATGAAGTCTAGTGATACGAATTTTTAAAGTTTTTATTTTCTTCCCAGAATCATCCAGAACCTCAACTTCAACATTGCCGCCTTTAGAGAGAGGCTCATCAAACTGAGATATCTGAAAACCTTTCGGGGAATCCGGATAAAAATAATTTTTTCTATCAAACTTACAATATTCCGGGATCTCACAGTTCAAAGCAAGCGCAGCAATCACTCCTTTTCTGACAGCCTCCTCGTTTACAACCGGAAGCATCCCCGGAAAACCCATACAGACCGGACAAGTGTTTATATTCGGCTCTTTGTCAAAAGAATCATTACTACATCTACAAAACATTTTAGTTTTCGTAGAAATATGCGCATGTATCTCCAGTCCTATAACAGCTTCGAAATCCATAATAAATAATCAAAATTACGACCTAGATATTACCTAGTTTAAGCAGTTTTATCAATTTCTTTTTCAAGGAAAAAAGACTTCCGTCATTTTTTATAAGGTAATCGATTTTCTTTGGTTTATTTTCCATAATAAGCAAATTATCAGATACATCACTGTCCAATTTTCGGTCATTTTCCAAAACCATTACTACCTCAGAAGCTGGCCTCTCTACAAACAAAATCTTATCAACAAGATCAAACAGACTCCCCTCTTCAAAATAAGTAGCTTCTATTGCAACATTCTTATTTTTTGTAACAGCGAGTATTTTTTTAATTTCTTTGATAACAATTGGATGAATCAATTTATTCAACTCAAGTAATTTTTTATCATCTTTAAATACAACTCTTCCAAGCTTTCGCCTATCAACATTTCCATCAATATCTATTACATGCTCACCAAAATACTCATGTATCTTTTTTTGCCCTTCCTTCCCTCTCTCATACAATTCATGCACGATTTTATCCGCATCTATACACACAAATCCAAACTCAGCCAAAAAACCCATAACAGTAGTCTTTCCAGCAGCGATTTTTCCAGCGACACCTAAAATCATAATTGTGCACCTAAATCTTTTAGTGCTTTTTTATACAAATTAAGCCCTCTTGAAACTTCATTATCTGAGATTTGTGACAGTTCATGAGCGATACGATTTCTAAGTTTATGGGCACTCCAAACACCATTTACATCAGAAAAGAAATGACCTCCTCTCTTCAGTTTCTCACCGAGAGAACCAGTGAGTCCCTTCTTGCCAAGAGCGTAATCTAATAATTTATCGGCATCAAGTACAGCCTTAACCGGATTATCTTCCGATTCAGCCATAATTTTAGACCAATAGCCCTTTATATACTTAATATCTAGAGAGGAAAGTCGGCCTCTTCTTTTCCACAAAGCAACAACGACAAAATAAAGAACAATTAGGACAAAAAGCAAAATTGAAATAAACAAAAAGTTCATATGACTAACGTTTTTTCTCTATCTTATTATTCTTTGCGTGATATGCAATCATCCCAGCAAGCATATCTTTTAAGGCTTCATGATCATGAAAACTGGAATCCTCTACGGATTTTTCCTGATATTTAACGACAAGTTTTTCTATACTCTTTGGATGAGGCGCCTCTTTCAAAATCAAAGACATGTGCGTACCCATAGTATCTATAGTCACATCACCAAAATTTAATATGGTCGCCATAATACCATTTATCTTATATCCCAAAGCATCTATAGCTGTATATTCCACTCGCTTGGCATTTTTATCAAACATACCATTAACTTCGATATCTATCACCCCCAAATCGGTAATGATCCAAACATCAAAATACCAATCTAAAAAGTGATACATCATGCCAATCAAACCTATAACCGCCCAAACAAAGAAAATGAAAATAAGTTGCGGAAAGACAAAATAGCCCGCAACAGGAATAAGAACACCAAAAAATAGAACCTTAAAAGAATCCCTAAAATACACATAAGGATGCCTGTGTAGTATCTCAAATATTTTCTCGTCTTCCTCTAGATGACTTTTAAACAAAAGATGTGAAAATTTCATAAAACGATTAAAAAGTATCCATCCATGCCATTATAAAAGTATTGTAATAATAATGCAAAATATATAGTATTTGTGTACGTATAAATTTCAATATGGAAGCCAAAACAAAAAAAGTCCTACTATACATTCTAGATCTATTTTTCAATATAGTTGTGATTTTTGGATTAGTGATAGTTATTCAAAAATGGCTGATTGCTCCTTTTGATGTATCGGGAGCCTCAATGTGTAGCACATTGAATGTAATCAACGGAGAGTGTCATAACGGATATGGAGAGAAAATTATTATAAATGAAGCTTCATATATAGGCAGCAACCCAGAGAGAGGAGACATAGTAGTATTCAAAGCTCCAGGAAATGAAGACAAGTACTTTATAAAAAGAATAATTGGACTACCGGGAGAAACAGTGGAAATCAAAGAAGGCGAAGTATATGTAACAAAAAAAGACGAGGATAATTCACAGAAACTTACAGAAAACTACCTGAACGAAATTAATAAAAACAACACGAAAACATATTTCAAAGAACTGTCTAAATTCACTGTTCCGGAAGATCACTACTTCCTGTTAGGTGACAATAGGAAAGAAAGCACAGACAGTAGAAGTTGTTTCGAAGGAATGATTTCTATAGATTGTATGAAAAATCCTCAAAAAGCCTTTGTTCCAAGAGAAAACATAAGAGGGAAAACATGGATAGTTTGGTGGCCAATCCAAAATATGAGAATAATAAGCCACGAGGCATACGACATAGACAGCAACTAAACGGCCTCCGAATCTCTATAAGAAAAATAAAATTCCAAAAGAACAATAACTACAACAAGTAAGAGTCCAGACCACCAGGTCAAAACTCTCATCATTTGGAATGACAAAGCAGTCACGGCTATAACACCTAAAAAAATCCCCTGCCTTAAAGATATAGTGATGTGCTTGTAGAATATTTCATTCTTAAATAGCCAAACTCTAAAATAAAACCCGAAAACAGTGAACGTGCAAATCAATGCAATAAATAGAGTGGAGTAAAAGAACGCTAGAGCAAGCCCCATAGACTCATACGGATCCAATTTAAAAACTACCATGATCCATGAAATCCAAGAGAGAATTCCAGCCAAAGCAATGAATGAAATATATTTATGATGCGTCATTTATCTTCTTTAAAATTATTGGAATCTTCTTGAAATCACTGAACAGAACTTCTTTCTTACTCGGATCATATAGCGCAACAGCCGGATGGTAAAGAGGAAGATACACTTGTCGCGTCTGCCATATACCATTTGCTCTTTTTGGTTGACCATGAACCTCGGAAATTTTCAAACCAGGAAGAAATCTTCCCATAGAATGCCTTCCCAAAGTGACTATCAATTTTGGTTTTATAAGCTCAACCTGCCTCTCCAGATATGGGAAACAAGTAGCAATTTCATCGAGTTCGGGATCTCGATTGTTCGGTGGCCTACATTTCACAACATTCGCAATGAAAACTTGATCTCTAGTCAATCCGATACTTTCAATAAGCTGCGTCAGAAGTTTGCCAGCAGCCCCAACAAACGGCCTCCCCTGAGCGTCCTCGTCTCTCCCAGGACCTTCCCCGATAAACATAACCTCCGCACTATAAGACCCCTCTCCTGGAACAGCATTGGTTCTTTTCTCACAGAGTCTACACTTAGTACAAGTTGTGATTTGTCTAACTAACTCTTCCACTTCTTGAGACATACAAAAAAAATTAGACTAAAAACGCAATAAATATAGAAGAAATTAATTATTTTGGAAATCCAAAAACTTTTGAGAAGAACTTTCGGAAACAATCTTATAGTGAACCTCTTCCTCAAGTTTACCAGGAACGGAGAATCCAGAAGCTTTAGGATGACCGCCTCCACCAAAATAAGAAGCTATTTTAGACAAATCTATATTCGCATTCCTGGTTCTAAAAGATCCTTTCACATTCCCCTTGCGATCTTCATTTATAAGAACAGCAAATTTACTTTCAGGAACCATATTCAAATAATCAATAACTCCAGATAATTCTTCCGGGCGAGCCTTTACCTCGTCATATTCATTGTCTTTCACAACAGAGATAACTACATGTGTAGGAGTAACTTGTGCATTTTCAAGAACTCTACCCCACAATTTTAGAGTAGACACAGGCCTCAACCTAAATAAATTCCTACTAATTTCGGCTATCTTAGCTCCTTTTTTCATTAAATCTGCAGAAATCTCATACACCTCCTTATTCGTATTAGAATGCATAAAACTCCCGGTATCATTATATATGCCAGCTAACAAACAAGTAGCCATGTCAGGATCAATAAATACTTTCCATGAAATAAGCATCTTATAAAGGATAATAGTGGCAGATGCAGCATTACTCTCAACAATGTTTACCTTACCATAATTATCATTTGAGGAATGGTGGTCTATATTCAAAACTGGAACATTAGATGTGAACAGATTTTTATGCTTGGTGTGAAAGTTTGTCATATAGGAAGCACCGGCATCAACAACAATCACTAAGTCGTAATCCTCAAGGATGAAATCATCCACAAATTTATCCACACCAGGAAGAAAAGAAAAAACAGTGGACGGTCTGTCCACACAGGCAAGAGTTACATTCCTTCCGTCTTTAACCAGCCAAAATTTTAAACAAAGCGCAGCACCTAACGTATCCGCGTCAGGTTTTCGGTGAGAAATAATAAGAATTTTTCTCGCCACATCTATTAAAGTCTTTGCCTGCTTGTAAACATCGCCTTTCATTATCTGAATTTTAAAAGATGTAATTATAATAGATATTTTAAACTTATCAAGCCCAAATGAGACCACAACTACAATATTTGGATAGAAATAAACATCAAAAATGAATAATATTTATAAAACCGATAATGACTACTATGAAAATTGTCTTCTTTGGAACTCCTAAATTTGCCGTAAAAAGCCTAGAAAGCTTATACAATAGCGATAATATCGAGATTTTGGCAGTCGTAACTCAAAGAGATAAAGCTGTGGGAAGAAAGAAAACGATCACTCCCCCTCCGGTAAAAGAATGCGCGCTTCGCTTGGGATTAAAAGTTTTACAGCCAAAAAACAAGAAAGAACTGGAAGAAATGCTAGGCCACATAAAGGCAGACCTGTTTGTAGTAATTGCCTTCGGAATGATTTTCTCAGAAAAAGTCTTACATATGCCAAAATATGGAGCCGTAAACGTACACACATCTCTACTCCCAAAATACAGAGGCGCTTCTCCAATACAAGAAAGCCTTCTTCGCGGGGATAAAGAGACAGGAGTATCCATAATGAAAATGGACACAGAACTGGACCATGGCGACATTTATTTAATACGTAGAGTGAAAATAGAAGAATCAGATTCACTGGAAAGCTTATCTGACAAACTATCCACGCTGGGAAGCGACATACTTCCCCTAGCAATCAGCGACATAGAAGATAAAATTCT
>Ga0074195_1001059_pt1 | contig 43030 bp, 47 predicted proteins | sample EPASupsiteHSE623_FD_64525 | JGI IMG/M metagenome (GOLD analysis project Ga0074195, IMG submission 64525) | Bioremediated contaminated groundwater from EPA Superfund site, New Mexico - Sample HSE6-23 | ecosystem: Environmental > Aquatic > Deep subsurface > Groundwater > Contaminated ...
CCTACGACGAGGGCCTGAAGACGGACCCGCAGAATGCCTCAGCCTGGCACTATCGGGGACTGGCTCTTGCAGGCATGGGCCACGGAACGGAGGCCAACCAGTCACTTCAGAATGCCATGGAGCTCCTCGACCAGAGGATCTAGGAGGACCCGAAAGACATTGAAGCCTTATGGCTGAAGGCAGAGGGCAGAGGGCATTGATCTCCTGGGGAGGAGTGAGGAGGCTCTTGAGGACTATGGCCAGGTTGCAGAGCTGAACTCGTCCCATGCTCTGGGAGCCCTGATAAGGGAGTCTGACATCCTGGCGGCTCTTGGCAGGTACAACCAATCTTCGCAGGCTTTCAGTAGGGCCATGGCTCAGGTCCCTGCAAACCGATCCCAATCGCAGCTAGGATTCCTGCGGCTGAGGGAGAACATCTTCCTATTCACAAAAGCCTGGCTCATCAACGGCCAGATTCACAGGGTCTCTAACGGATTGTATAATCTCTCTTCAGAGTCTTTCGACGAGATCGAGCAGATCAACTCCGACTTTGTGGCAGCCTTGCAGCTCAAAGGCAAAGCAATCGATGTTAACAGGCATGGCAGCTCTCTCATAATATCGAGCCTCAACTGTGATGTGTACATCTTCAACATACCCAAGACGTTGGCTTTGGCCAGGCCTACCTTCCTGACTATAACCAGAATCAATCCCACGGGGGATGAGTTCATCGAGATCTCCAACGGCCCAAAAGAGACCACAAACCTTCAGAACTGGAGCCTGGAGATTCAGGGCTCAAGAGTGCCGCTGCCGGAGAATTCTCTTCTGTCTGGAAAAGCAGTCAGAACTCATCTGGGAAGCGGCAAAGGAAATGAGACCGACCTTTCCCTGAACAGCACTCTGGAGCTGAACGATACTGCAGGAAGTGTCTCCCTGATAAACAGCTCGGGAGAGGAAGTACTTTCACTGGACTACTGGACTAAGTCGTTGACGGGAGATAAAGTATCCAATTTTTGCCGTCGTCGCCTGAAAATCGCCATCATCCGTAAGGCTAATTTCAGATAATGCCTTTGGAAGTTGTGTAAATTATCTCCCGCCAACTCCTAAGCAATGTCTCGATCTGATTCTTCGGTAGTATGCCCGATTACTTTCGCGGCGCACGGCTAGCCTTTATTTTCTGTTGCACTCCATCTAAAATCAATAATGCAAGTGACATGTAAATCGAAAGCAAAAACCTGCAAATCCAGATTCAGGTGATATAAAATGTCCAAGAACCCAGAATTTACAAAGTACGCCTCAGACCTTGCCTGCCATCAGGATGCCATTCGCTCTGCCAATGAGGATCTCATCAAGCTTTCAGAGAGATTTGGGCGCATGATGCCAAAACTCTCTAAGCTGGACTCCGCTGCCCTTCTCAATTGGTTTGGTCTTTATAATAAAATCAAGGATCGTGCCAAAAAGACCGATGATGATCTGGCAGCACTCATCAATAATGATCAGGCAGCAGGCAATCCTTTGCTGCAAATGCAGATGAATTACTACTATTCTCAAAGGCAGAGGCTCTGCTTCAAGATGGAGGTCATGGACGACATCCTTGGCGGCATGATGGAAGATCTTCTGGAGAACGGCAGCTTTGAAGAGGTGCAAAAGCAGGAAATGAGGACTGCCTTCGATTCCACAATGGAGCGCAGCTTAAGCAGCATCGAGGCTCCTGCCGTCTTAGCCTGATTACTTTTTTTGTTGTGATTTCTTTTCAGGCATTTCTTTGTATTCCTTAATGCAAGCTCTCTTTGGATATCTGCTTGCGCTTCTGTTCAGATGGCCATGCTCTTCGAGCTGGTTAAGAAATATCCGGATCCCAGGATTTGCCTGGTCGTCGGCATGGTGACGTTCGCCATCCATTCCCAATAGCCATTAGTTACACTCCCAGCCGCGGGATGCATGCCAGATAGGCACGGCGAACGTCCTCCGGGTCGATATGGTAGTAGATGTCCACTGCTTCCTTAATAGCGTCACCTCGTAGGAACTGGACATATTCCCGCCTCATCCCGGACCGGAGGAGATGTGTCGTGAACCAATGGCGGCAGCAGTGCGCGGAAAATCGTTCTTCCAGCGGGCCATCAGGATCATGCACGCCCGCGCGAGTCCCTGCTTTCCTCATGCTCTTCTTTAGGCCTGCATCTCCAAGTCTCTGATTGGAGTAATTCAGCCAGAGCGGGCCATCCGAGCCAGTGCGAGAGGCCCGGACCTTCAGCCAACGGGATAGGGCCTCGCGACATTCTTCATCAAAAAATACTATCCTGTTGCTCCGCTTTGGAGTGGGCTTTAGCCGGATGCTCATATGCATCATATCGACATCTGACGTATCCAACGAGAGGAGTTCGCCTTTTCGGATGCCGGTTTTCAGCAGCATCAAGAGCATAGCCCGGTCGCGCGTCTCGATGGTGAGCGCAACCATCCTGGCGGCGTCCTCGATGCTGATTAGCTGTCTTTGTTCTGAGTCAGACTTGTAACGGCGAAGATACTTTTTTCTGATTGCCACTACGTCCCTAGCAGTGCTGCTCTCATTTCGATCTTCTAGGAACTCGTAGAATGCAGTCAGTCCTGAAAAATCTTTTTTCAATGTCTCCGACTTGTGACCCCTCTCCTGTAGGGTCTGAAGGTAGGCTAGGAAGTCTTCCCGTTTCGCTGTCTGCGGCTGGGTGCTTCTCTTTTCACACCATGTCAGCCAATTTCGGACGCGGCAGACATTCCCCTCGATGCTCCGGGGCGTAAGACCCCTGAGCTGTTGATCTGCCGCAAACTCTTCTATCAGGCTCATCCTATCCACTTCCAGCCTTTAGGCCGCTCCTCAACTAGCCTCAGGTCCTGGAGTGCATGGAGCTGGCCGGCAAGGGCTTGGATAGCATCGATATTCTTAGGATCGATGTCAAGCGCTTTCATTATTTCTCCTGGTAACATCATCTTGCCCCGCTGCAAGATCTCTATTAGCTCGCTGGAGAACGATAGATTTCCATCCCTTTCAGGATGCTGGAAGATCTCGTGTTTCAGGCCGAAGAGTTCAGTCTCCAATCGCTTGACAGTTATTGTCTTCTCTTTTAGCTCCTTTCTGAGCTGAACGGCTTCTTCTTTTGCTTGTCTAGATTCTTCAAGCAGGCCGGGCGCAGGCATTATTGGCTGGTTCATGCCCCGCCTTATCATCTCCTTGCAGAAAGCAGACATGGGCATACTTGCCTTCTGTGCAGCTTCTAAAATTTCTTTGCATTCCTGGACCGAATCGAAATAGAGCTGAATGGATCGGCCTGAGTATCGCTCTGCGGGCATAAGCAGATGTTAGCGAATATAGTATTTATAACCCACGATCGAAGGCCAGGGTGCATGGGTGCACCACAAGTACAAAGCCCTGGCAATTCTGCTCTTTGTTACCAGCGGGCTACTCGGCGTCTTCGCCTTCGAGCGCGAGGGCCTCGCAACATCGCCCCTGGGCCTGGAGCCACAGGTGCTCCTGCCTCTGCTCTCCGGCATCTTCGGAGCGTCTTCCCTCCTGATCAGCCTATCCGCTCGAACAGAGATTGCAGAGCAGAGGGAGAGCGAGATCCATCTCTCAGCCGCTGCGCTGGCGAAAGCCGTCTTCTCCGGGAGCCTTGGCGGGTCTGTGGTGGCCTGGATTCCCGGCGTCTCGCCTTCGGTCGCCGCCATCACTGCGCGCCTGGGCTCGGCCCCCAGCCCGGAGGAGTTTTTGGTCTCCATCTCCGGAGTGAACACTGCGAACGCGCTGTTCTCTCTGGTAGCGCTCTATGTGATCGACCGGCCCAGGAGCGGCGCCGCTGCAGCCATTCAGGAGCTGATGGACCTCGACCAGAATGCTCTCGTGCAGATGGTTATAATAGTGATAATAGTAGCGGCTGCATCCTACCTGGCCTGCATAGCCGCGGCCCGCCTGGCTGGCAGGGCCATCACCCGGCTCAACTACCGGCTGCTCTGCCTCGTGGTGCTTGTCTTTTTAGCGGCCATGAGCTATGCATTCACAGGCCTCTTCGGGCTGTTTATCTTCTTTCTTTCTACTGTCGTGGGGCTGATTGCGCCCGTGGCCGGAATTCACAGGACGCATGCAATGGGCGTGCTGATGCTGCCGTTAATTGTGAGGTACATTTAGCCAGCCGGCTTGAGGTAAGCTCTCTTCAGGCTTTTGATCCGGTCATCTAGTGAAGGGGGCCGATGTCGAGCGAAGTAAATCATCATGGAAAGTTACTTAGCGATAGAAAACTAAAAACCATATCCAATGCGTTTTAAAGTTCTTGTCAGTGAAGGAGAAGACGGCTGGTTAGTTGTGGAATGCCCTTCCATTCCTGGCTGTGTTTCCCAGGGGAAAACAGTAGACGAAGCGCTTGAAAATATAAAGGATGCCATCCAGGGCTGTCTCGACGTAATGAGCGAGAGAGTTCAAGTCAAAGGATGCGAGAAAGTGCTGGAAGTAGTGGCCTGATGACCAAGCTTCCGGTAATTTCCGGCGCGAAAGCTGCAAGAGCCTTCAGCAGAGTTGGCTGGGTTAGTGCTAGGCAGACCGACAGTCACTTCATCATGATCAGAGACGGGTCAGTGGTTACGCTTTCCGTTCCTCTGCACAAAGAAGTCGATAGAGGTACAATCAGGAAATTAATAACTCTAGCAGGATTGACTGTAGATGAATTTGTGGATTTGATTTAATAATTATTCATGAACGAGCAGATGCGTGCTGCGCGTGAAAAAGCGCTGGAGATTTTGCAGAAGAACGGGATCAAACGCGCCGCCTTCTTTGGGTCCATAGTTCGGGGAGAAATGACCGATGAAAGCAACATCGATATCCTTATTGGATTCGAAGGCAGAAAGAGTCTTCTCGACCTCGCCGGCTTGAAGCTTGATCTGGAGGATGCTCTGAAAAGACGAGTTGATCTCCTCACTTACAGGTCGCTGCACCCCATGCTGAAAGACGGAATTCTTGCTGAGCAGATACCGATACTATGATGATTAGCATTGAGCTGCCTGAGCTGAAAGCAAAGAATGCCCGGATACAAGATGAATTGAAGCCGAAAAGCAACTACCTAGCTCAAAATTTCAAAGAAAAATAGTTCTTCAGGGCCTGTTGATCAGCCCTGACCCAATTATTCCCATTAAATGATTAGTATCTTCTGGGCGGCCTGGCTGGCTTATGCTTCTGGTAGCAATCGCTGCAATAAACCGGCCTGGATCCATCGGGCTTGAAGGGAACTTGACATGTCTTTCCGCACTCAGCGCATGTGGCATCGTGCATCTCTCTCGGGCCGCTGTTGTAGCCGCCCCTGCTGCCGCTTCCATATCTTTCCATTTAATTCACTTACCTTTGGCATCGATTCCTAGAATCGATCCTACTACAGAACATCCCCTCAAACTTAATTGATTCGACGATATGCAGCAATCACTTGAAATGGATAGCTACGTTATATACCTGTTGGTCAAATGGTCAAAATCGGCAAGTTTCAGAAAAATAGTCCTTGCAGGGTTCGTTTCTCAACCCTGCCTCATTTACACGCTAAACGATTATCTGATATCAGCAGATCGCTATAAACAAGCAGATCCGATCAGTATCTTCTGGGTGCACGAGCTGGCTTATGCTTCTGGTAGCAATCGCTGCAATAAACCGGCCTGGATCCATCGGGCTTGAAGGGAACTTGACATGTCTTTCCGCACTCAGCACATGTGGCCTCGTGCATCTCTCTCGGGCCGCTGTTGTAGCCGCCTCTGCTGCCGCTTCCGTATCTTTCCATTTAATTCACTTACCTTTGGCATCGATTCCATGAATCGATCCTACTACAAAACATCCCATCAAACTCAGATGAATTTAAGCGACGCTTACGTAGCATTTTTCGAGGGGATTGGCTATTTGATATATCTTTCGGTCCGTCGCGTCGATTCGACTTCAGGCCTACCCTTTGTACTCCCCGCCCACCAGCTCACGAATGCGTTGTGCGATCTTGGGCCCTACCAGCGGCGCATCCTGCAGCTCTTCAGCTGATGCAGTCATTATCCTCTCGACGGAGCCGAAGTGTTTGAGCAGGTTCCTGGCCACCGTCGGACCAATGCTTGGAATGGCAGATATCAGATATTCCTGCTGCTCCTTGAGAGTCCTCGCCGTCTTGTGGCCATGCACCTTGGGCTCTCGTCCTTCCTGCGTCTCTCTTCGGACCAGCAGAGCGATGACTTTGGCTGTCTCATCCTGGTCGTCGGTCGGAATGATGGGCACGCCGTAGTCCACGGCAACCGACGCTAACGCACCCTGAATGGAGGCTGCATTCATCTGGGTGGTGTAAAGATCCCTCCCTTCCAGAATCAAAACAGGCCTGTCGTAAGTCCTAGCCAGATCAGCAATCTGCCTGAAGAGGTTTCTCTCCGGATCGATGATCGATGAGACAAAATCCTGGGCGGTCTTGCGCTCGATCGCCACCCGATCGCTGACCACGTAGTCTCCTACTTCCAGATTCCGGACGGTTACCTCCAGGCCCATTGCCTCCAGGAGCTTGGCCATCTCCCTCTCCCGGCTGTCCACAAAGATCGCGCCAGCGAATTGGACGGGCGCTTCTGGCGCCACCATCTCTGCTGCACTCTCTGCTGCCCTCACAACCTGCGAGGTCTCCATTATCTCCTTTTCGCCATCTTTCAGGCCTTCTATTTTCTCAGTTGCGCGGGCAGGATTCTCGGTTATCTGAATCTGGCGGGGTGTTGCCTCTTTATGCAGCGGCAAGATGTCTCCGCTCATATCCCTTATCTGCCGGTTCATGGTCTTTTCTTTGCGATCTGATATCCAGTAATAGGCCTCATCCCTCGTGCCCTTGGCCATCAGCACCACCACTCTGCCAGCTCTGGCTCTGCCCGTCCTGCCCTTTCTCTGAATGCTTCTGATTTCGGAGGGCACCGGCTCATAAAAGAGAACCATATCGGTTGCAGGAATATCGATCCCTTCCTCTCCGACAGACGTGGCAATGAGAACATTGAAGTCACCGGCTCTGAATTTGGCCAAAATCTCTGCCTGCTTCTTCTGGCTCAGGCCCTCGTCATGCTCCCGGCTGGACTGGCCCACAAATCGAACAGCTCGAATTGCCGGATCGTCTTTTAAGAACTGGAGGAGAGACGTGGCCGTATCCCGATAGTTGGTAAAGACCATGATGCGAGACTGGGGGTCCACCTCAAGTTGCTCATGCAGGATCTTCTTGACAGCGGCGGGCTTGGGGTGCTCCACCTCCAACTTTTGCAGGGCATCCACGATCTGCCGGAACCTGGGATCCTGCATTATCCTGCGGGACGCCTTCGAGCCGCTTCGCGAGAGGGCCTCACCCTCCAGCCTCTGGAAATATCTGGCGAGAGCGTCAGGTCCCTGAGTCTCCGCCAGCTCTACAGCATGATACAGCTTGAGAATCTCGGCCAGGATGGAGATCGCCATAAAGGTCGTCTTATTCGCCTGGGACTTGGCCGAGGACATCAGAGACGCCTGCAGTCCGAGCAGCTCCTTCTTGGTTGATTTGATGTCGATTCTTAAGGGGCTCACTGCCAGGCGGTTCAGGTTGTCTATTCTGGTTTTGAGAACATCCTCGATGGCCGAGCGTATGGCAAGAAGCTCCTTCGGAACGACGAGCTTCACCCATTCGATCTCCCGCTCGTGAACAAACAGCGCGACGTCGGGGTCATTCTCCGTCCGGGTCTGAATCTTCTCAATTCCCAGATTGGTGCAGATCTCGGCTATCTTCTCGCTCTCGCTGCCCGGGCTTGCAGTGATCCCCAGAACGAGAGGGCTCTTTGCCTCGCGATGATATCGATTGGCAATATAGACATAAGCGTAACCGCCCACCGCCCGGTGTGCCTCATCGAATATCACCAGGGAGACGTCGGCGAGATCTATTCTTCTTGAGAGAAGATCGTTTTCGATCACCTGTGGCGTGGATACGACGATGCGACTGTTTTGCCAGGATTCAACCCTCTTCTCAGGAGGGCTCTCTCCTGTGAGCATTGCGACCATCTTGCCGTCTTTGAGCACCCGCTCCAGGAATGCTGCATGCTGTTCCACCAGGGGCTTGGTAGGTGCCAGGAAGAGAACTCTGCCCTTGTCCATTCTGGCTAGCAGCACCATGAGGGCAATTACAGTCTTGCCGAGGCCAGTAGGTACTACTATCAGGCTTGAGGCCTTAAGTGCCGTAGCAGCCAGATCCATCTGGAAGAGGCGCTTTTCAACGGTTTGCGGCAATAGACTTGGGTGCTCCAGGTAAGTGGACATGGCAGATCATTTTCCCTTTGTTATATTTGATCTCAATGCACTTAATACTAATGTAATTAAATTTAATTTAACTAATATTATTATGTAGCATATGGGTTGAGGTTGGAAAGGGCGATTCTATTGGCATAAGCCGCATGATGCAGGCGCATACTCCGCAATCTATCGGTCAACCCGCGAATATATTACATTGGGTTTCACCTCGTTCTCCTTGATCTCAATGCATCTATATGTCTGTTAATGCCTATTTATTATTCGTAATATATCAAACATACTATTTTACGTACAATAAATTTTCCTTATAGATCTTTTGATGATTTTATGACACCATATATGCGAGTTTTGGAAGGATAAATTTATATAATATAAAAGTAACAGAGTGATAGAAAGCTAAATTTCGCTCGTAAGCGAGATAGCTTTATTGATCGCTAAAAAAAAGGGGGCGAAAAGAAATATGAAGGGAGTAATGATTGTTGCATTTGTGCTGTCAATTGCCCTTTTGGGAGGTTGCGGCACGGTGCTCGCTAATCCACCACTGGTACCACCAGTGCAGTATGAACAGTTCTGTGAGAACCAGAAGGTTTCCGGATCCGGAGTAATCGACGTCAGCACGTCGATAATCGATAAGAAGCTGGCACTCGAATACTATAATACATTGGCCGGCGATGGTGACCTGGAGCTTGACTCCGAGCATGCTTATTCCCAGGATCCAGATAAGCTCAAGAGGAACGTAACCTCGGTCAACGGCGGAAATAAGTCCGGATTTAACCTCTACGAGACCACCAAGATGACCTATGCGGGCGCCACGCCTCTGACCGGCGGCAAGTACCTGCACTCCAAGGCATTCTATGGCGGCATTGGAGCCAATGTTCAGGAGATGTTCTCTGTAAACGAGATGGAGAAGGATGAGACTGCATTCTTTGCCTCTACCACACCTTATGAGCCCAAGGACAATGTCAGTCCGGAGAATCTTATCAAGAAGCTCAAGGATGCAGGAAGAGACACTGAGAAGGTTGAGGAGCTTATGACTGCCAAGAACGACATCTATGTTCCATCTCATCTCATAGGTCTGGAGAGCAAGAACTCCTTCAATGGTACCTGGGGAACCGATGCAACGTGGCACAAGATATTCTACAAGGATATAAAGGCCCACGAGATGTTCACCGGAGTCTTCGAGGCCGAGAAGACCATTAAGTTCCATGAGAATCCAGTGCCTGACAAGATCAATGTACCCTGTGAAGGCATCGACTGCTAGGGAAACCTGGCAGCACTTTTCTTTTTTCATTGCGCTTTTGATCCCTATAAAAATAGCTGAAAGCAAGTTCAAAATGAGGTGGATCGAAGGCAAAAGAAATAAATGGTTAGACCTCAAGTACCACAAAAAAGGGTAAGATTGAGTACCCAGTTGAGAAAGGAGGTTCATGAAATGAAGTTGATTCTTACTGTCTTCATCGTTGCAGTTCTTCTGGCAGGCGCTGCAAGTGCTGCCGAAGTCAAGGAATTGAGTACGTTAGGCAAAAAAGCGAGCGTAGAGGCGGTATCTCTTCCCAAACTCTCGCCCACCATGCCGACCATCGCCCCAACCTCACTAGGTGGCAATGTGAATACCGCTGTGAATGACCTCAGCACACTCGGAAAGAAGGCAGCGCTCAGTGTGAGCACAGCCACTATCAAGGGCGCGTCTCCAGTTACTATCACACCTATGTTCGCAGTCAAGAACGCCAATTCAACCAACCTGGCCGGATCTGTCGTCACTCTGCCCCAGGCAATATCCGCTAACGCTTCAGTGTACACTCCACCAATCGCAATATTTGGTGGCGCTTAGAAGAGGTAGATGATGAGGGTTGAGCTGAAGGTCGATGGAAAGGATGTTGATTTGAATGCCTTTACTCAGGAGATCATCGGCAATGCAGCTGCAGCCATGGCTGAGTCTCTGCACGGTGTAAGCTCCGACTGGAAAGGAATTGAGATCAAAATAGAAAAGTGATCTGTCTCAATCCTTCTTGATCTTTTTAAAAGCAGATGTCAGATCAATAAAATAAGTGCCTTCTTTAACTGCCATGATCAGCTCTTCTCTCTCGAATAGGGAGGGCAGGTTCAGCTCGTATGTGCCGGGAGCAGTTATCTTGATGCTCTCCAGTGTTTTGCCCACCGGTTTGCCATCAAATCTGTTGCCATCAATTTGATTCTTGCCATTCTTGCCATTGTTGTTGCTGTCGTCTTTCCGGCGTGGCGCATCCTCGGGCGTCTTTATGCGGTGAGGGCTCTCATCTTGATACGCTGCCTCTATGCCCTCTCTAGCCTTTGGCGGTTCCCTCACACCCATAGCCCGGGTTATTATCTGCTCGCTGTGCGTCTCGCTCTTATCATTCCGCAATCCCTTCTTCACGAACATGAACTTCTTCCAGCCGCAATTCGGGCATCCCTTAAGGATGTCTTCACCTGAATCAAAGACATTGTTGCAGCGGGTGCAGATATGAGGCATCTAGTCTCCCACCGATACCTTGGTGCTGATCTGGTATTTGTCCTTCTCAATAGTGCGTATCTGGTTGGCAGGACCTATGATCGTCATCCTGCCTTTGATGGATCTGCCGAATATCCGATCTAAAAACGATCCTTCCTTCTTGGAGGGGTAGCTCTCAATCTCTATTCCGGAGAACTCGTCCACTCGAATCTCGGTCATGGTCATCTCGATGAGGCGTACCTCCTCATCCGGAGTAAGTCCGTTCTCCAAAACGACGATCTTGCCGTTCTTGACCTTATCAAGGATGAGCCGAATCTTCTCCATAGAGGTCATGTTCTCCAGCTTCTCCGCGGAGATGAGGTCCATATGCACTTCTCTCATCAAGATCACCCGAAATGAGCTGCTATCGCCTGGTAAAGATTATCTATATTCGATCCTTCCAGAGCGGAGATCTGCACCATAGAATGCTGGGGAAAGGCCGCTTTGATTCTGGCAGGAGATGCGTTGGGCAGATCCATCTTATTGGCCACGATGAGAAGGGGAAGCCTTCTCGCCTCCATGTTTCCAATCACTGTGACATTTACCTGGGTGTAGGGATCCTCGGTTGAGTCCATGACCAAAAGCACCCCATCCAGGTCGTCCAGCCATTTTATAGCTTCAATAACGCCCTCAGTTGCCTCTTTAGCTCTCTTTTTGGATTCTGCTTCAGAAAGGCCGAAGGCCATGAACTCCTTGAAATCAATCTTCGTGGCCATGCCCGGAGTATCGACTATGTCAAGCTCAATGCTTGATCCATTGGCATTGATCACCACGCCCTCCTTTCTCATGGCTCTCCTCGTCTCGTGAGGAATTGGAGACACCTCTCCAAAGCACTCTCCGTCGGTCCAGTCATGCAAGATCCTGTTAGCTAGCGTGGTCTTTCCGGCGTTAGGCGGGCCGTACAATCCTATCTTGGCCCTCTTTTTTTTAAATATCCTGTTTATCCAGGACCCAAGGCTCTCTTTGAGGCTACTGATAAAACCCATGTCCTACCTCATGGGTTGATAAGGGGATGTCTGTACTAATAATTTTCCGTGACTTATAGCTCGGCTGCCAGGTCAAGAAGAAAAATGGCTCTTCGCTATTTCCCAACTGGAGGTTACTGCGGCTCTTGAGTTTTTGTTTAGTTGCTCTGTGCGTACTCTGTGAACTCCGTGCTGGACACGTCATCTGCCACTGGTTGCATCCGGTTACGGACTGTCACCACATCAGTCACAGAGCGCACAGAGGACTCACAGAGGCTGCCCAGAAAAACGTTATGTGCATTAGCAGCCTTGGCTGAATATATCCTGGGCCGGACAATAGCTTACGAATCCATCAAACTTCCCGGAATGACGCACGGACTTCCAGGCCTCTTTCAATGGGACATCTTTGATATTGGCGTAGCTCTCCTTCAGGTAGGGGCAGGCTCTCACGCCACCATCAACTGCCACATGCATCCATCTTCTTCCTGCCATGCAGCCCAGCATCTGGCCCTCAAAGTAGGTATTGGCAAAGATCCTTGGCCCGCCTGGAGTGGAGTTGATCTTTTTGTAGATATCTACGATCTTCTCTCTCTCGATGATGGTCAGCAACTCTTCAGGCGTTTTTGGCATGCCCTCCCAGATGGACAGCTCATGCACGCCCAACTCTGTGGCCAACTTGTAAAGATCCAGGATTCTCTCCACCTGCCCGCCTTTGATATGGCAGGCCATCGTGACCATCAGTCCAGTCTGAAGCGCGATCTTTATGGCTTCAAGGGCCAACGAATGAGCCCCGGCGACACCCCTCACCAGGTCGTGCTCCTCAGGATTGGTGCTATAAACGCCGATGATCAGATTGTACAGACCCGCCTCTCTGAGCTTGACAGCCTTCTCAACAGTCAAGTCCAGGCCGGGCGTGAAGAGATTGACGACGGCTTTTTCAGGATTGACATGCTTGATGAGCGAGTAGATGTCATCCCTCAGTAATGGATCTCCTTCTGTGAAGGTGATGATGCATGCCCCAATCTCCTGGGCCTGATCGATGACTCTTTTGATCTCCTGGCGGTCCAGCTCTCCCTCACCCTCCTTGATCAGACAGTGGTCACAATTCGCACCGCAGCGTCTGGTGACCTCAATGGAGACTGTAGAGGGAACTGGCCGGCCTATCGCTGACCTTGCCTCATTTATCAAGAGCCTCTTGAACGGCCCGCTTGGAATGGGTGGCAGCCATGTGCTGGCAACTATGTCTTTGAGCCTCACCTGGGCAGGCTTCTCCTCAGCCAGCCTCTGATTCATGATATTCAAAATCGGCTGGATCATCCGGGCTAAAGCGCCTGAGGCCTGCAGGATTCGCAGGTCCCTATCGAAGTCCACGCATAACGCGGCCGTCCTGATGAGCTGGGTCATTATTCTACCGGTTTTTTCGTGGCAGTTATAGAGTTATCGCTTCTCTGAGAGATAAGGTTAAATCGACGGTGTCTCTTGTACGGAAGCGGTGAAGCTAAAGTGTCTGAAGTTGTACTGGCCTATTCCGGCGGCCTGGATACATCAGTTTGCATTCCGCTCCTCAAAGAGCGCTATGGATTTGATCGAATAGTCACAGTTCTAGTAGATGTCGGCCAGCCGCGGTCGGATGTAGATCGCGGAAACCAGAGGGCAAAGCTGCTGGCGGATGAGCATTATGTAATAGACGCAAGAGAAGAGTTCGTAAAGGACTACATCTTCCCCCTGATCAAGGCCAACGGCTCCTATGAAGGATATGTCCTGGGAACAGCCATAGCAAGGCCACTCATAGCCCAAAAGGCAGTCGATATCGCCCTGAAAAAGGGCATCAAGAACCTGGCTCACGGATGCACGGGCCGCGGAAACGATCAGCTCCGGTTCGAGGCCATCTTTCGGGCTACTGACTGTCGGGTCATTGCGCCCATGAGAGAGCTGGACCTCGCCCGTGAATGGGAGATAGACTATGCTCGCGAGCACGGAATTGAGGTTCCCGTCACTCGCGACAAGCCCTGGTCCATTGATGAGAACATCTGGTCCCGCTCGATTGAAGGCGGAAAGCTTGAGGACCCATACTTCGAGCCGCCTGAGGAGATCTACGGCTGGACGAAGAAGCCGGATGCAAACAGGGCTGCAGAGGTCGTTGAGATCGGATTTTCAGGTGGAGTTCCAGTCTCATTGAACGGCGTGGCTATGGGCGGAGTTGAGCTTATTGAGAGGCTCAATCAGATCGGCGGCGAGCATGGTGTGGGCAGGACTGATATGGTGGAGGATAGGGTGCTGGGGCTGAAGGCCCGCGAGAATTACGAGCATCCCGCGGCCACAATTCTCCTTGCGGCTCACAAGGACCTTGAGCATCTGGTCCTATCCAGAGCTGAGCTTCGCTTCAAGGTCATGGTGGACGAGGCCTGGTCCGAGCTGGCTTACATGGGGCTGGTGGGCGATCCACTTTACGCAGACCTCATGGCTTTCCTCGACCAGTCTCAGAAGAGGGTCAACGGCTCTGTCAAGATGAAGCTCTACTGCGGACAGGCCATCTCAGTTGGACGCCGGTCTCCCGATGCACTCTACTCCCAGGATATGGTCTCCTTTGACTCCCAGACTCTGAGCCAGAAGGATGCAGAGGGTTTTGCCAAGTACCACGGCTTCCAGGCCAGACTGCTCCAGAGAAAGAAGCTGTAGGAAAAATCGGAAGGGCAGGATTTATTTGATATCGCTGCCCAATATCTTTGGTATGCCTCGACTTGTGATATCAGAAGACGCCAGGTCTGAAGATCTGGCGGCACTTGCTCTAGCCATCAATGAGATCCTACGGCTTCCCGTTACCTTCCGCAGCAAGAGACATCCTGGTGTGCGGGTGGAGAATGGAGCAGTTCTGGATGACAACTACAGCGGACCGGTTCTGGAGGAGGTCATCAGGACAGGCAAGGGCATCCGCACCATTCCGGCAACGGGCGCCTATCAGGGTGTTCCTGTGCGCGTTGCCCCTATAATTGTGGATGGCCAGGCCATTGCTGCAATTGGTGTAGTTGACGTGATGGGCACTATCGATATCCCAGAGGTCTTTGGGGCCTATGGTGATGTCATAAAACAGGTCCAGGGCCAGGCGCCAGAGAGGAAATGAATATCCGGAGAGCAGAGCCGAGAGACCTGGCTCAGATAGTCCAGATCGAAGGGCTTTGCTTTCCTGATGAAGCAGCTTTTCCTCCCAGGATGTTTGCCTACCTCATTCGCTACGCAGTCTCAATAGTTGCCTGCCAGCCTGAGAAGAAGGTTTTGGGCTTTGTGATGGGATATGCCAGCGGAAAGGCGGGAGCTGTTTATACCCTGGATGTCCACCCTGACTATCGCAGGATGGGGCTGGGCTTGAAGCTGATCTTTGCACTGGAGACGCAGCTTGATCTTCTCGGTGCCGAGACGATTCGGCTGGAGGCCGCAGCAGAGAACCCGGAGGCAGTAGCGCTTTACAAGAAAGCTGGCTATCAAGAGAGAGAGCTGGTCAGAAACTACTACGGGCGAGGAAAGCATGCCCTGAGGATGTACAAGAGCCTATGAGTTGGGACGTGTTCTTATGCTCAATGATAAAAGCCGTATGAAGAGCGGTGATATGGAGGCAGAGCTTTCTGCCAGGGTGGACGGGCTAATTGACGAGTTCATGGCAGTAGTTGACGATTTGACAGAAGAGAGGCATCTGCAGAGGGGCATTGCCCGAAGTCAGTTACCTTGCAGCACTGTAGCCATCCTCGACAAAAAAAGCCTCTCCATATTGGGGCAGTTCCGTATGGAGAACAGGATCGCAAGCTACTTCTACAGGCCTGATGTCGTTCTGACTCCCCAGCGGGCGGCCAATAGCGCCCAGTGGGAGTTCGGATTTGACGATCCCTTCATCATCCAGTTTCCGGCAGAGCTGATGGAGCAGAGCAGCATTGATCGGCGGGCGACTTTGCGGGCCGTAGCATCTGAGCATATCGACTCAGAGTTCCTGAGGCTGCAGCAGATGTTAAGCCTCGTGCGCACCCGACCAATATTCGGCCAGACATCTGAGCCGGTAGGGGCCAAGACCATCCTTCTGCTCTTGCCGCAGGATGCGAGTCTGCGAGGAGATGAGAACCCTATCGCAAGCGCTATCTCGGCTAACAATCTGTCTTTTAATGAGGCACCAGATATCCGCAGCGGTAGAGCTGCAGTGCGTGATATATGGGATTGCATCAATCATGCCGCAGCGATAGTTGCCGACCTTACGGGAGCTGATGCTGGAGTGATGTATGCTCTGGGCATCGCACACACTCTAGGAAAGGAGACCATCCTGATTTATCCGCAAGGCTCAAAATATCTGACGGATATTCCGAGAACGCACCGAATAGAGTATGACGATAGCGAGGCAGGTAGGGCTAAACTGGACGAAGAGCTTTCCCGGATGCTAGATACAATGCTCGCGCCCATTGTGGAAGACTAGACCAGGACATGGGCAATTTGGATGAGCCCCGCATGGGGCCAGTAATGCCAATGAGGCCTATAATGTTATATATGTCCTGCATTTATACGAAGCTCCGACTCCGAACTCAGGTCTCCTAGCTTCATTTGACCCAGGAGGGGAAAAGAGGTTGAAAAAAATAAGGTTGGCAATCGCAGGCTTGGGAAACTGCGCCAGTTCCCTGATTCAGGGGATAGAATATTACAAACATGTTGATGAGAAAGAATGCATAGGACTTATGCATTATGATATCTGCGGTTACAGAGCCAGCGATATCGAAGTTGTGGCGGCCTTCGACATAGATGCGCGAAAAGTGGGAAAGGACGTAAGCGAGGCCATATTTGCACCACCCAACTGCACCAAAGTGATCTACCCAGATGTTCCCCACAAAGGCGCCGAGGTCAAGATGGGGCCGGTTCTGGACGGCGTCGCACCTCATATGGTAAATTATCCTGATGACAAAAGGTTCGTAGTGGCTGATGTGGCACCCTGTGACGTGAGAAGCGAGCTATTGGCAAGCGGCGCGGATGTTCTGGTAAATTATATGCCGGTGGGCTCTGAGCAGGCTGTGCGCTTTTATGCTCAGGCGGCACTGGATGCTGGTGTGGGCTTTGTTAACTGCATGCCTGTCTTCATCGCCTCCAATCCGGAGTGGGCTAAGAAATTCCAGGATGCCGGTGTGCCCATTGTCGGCGATGACATCAAATCTCAGATTGGTGCCACAATCGTCCATCGCGCTTTAACTCAGCTCTTCAAGGATAGGGCATGCGTCATGGACAGGACCTACCAGCTCAACATCGGTGGGAATACTGATTTCCTGAATATGCTGAGTCGAGAGAGGCTCAAGTCCAAGAAGATCTCAAAGACCGAGGCTGTTCAGTCTATACTTGATGTGCCTCTTTCTGATGATGATATACACATAGGCCCATCGGATTATGTGCCATGGCAAAAGGACAACAAGGTCTGCTTCCTCAGAATGGAGGGCAGGATCTTTGGAGATGTGCCAATCAACCTTGAGTTGCGCCTGTCTGTCGAGGATTCACCTAATAGCGGCGGAAGCTCCATTGATGCCATAAGGATCTGCAAGGTGGCCAAAGACAGAAAGGTCGGCGGTCCGCTTCTGGCCATTTCTGCTTACACCATGAAGCATCCACCAGTCCAGTATCCCGACGAGATGGCCAAAGAGATGGTAGAAGACTTCATTCTAGGCCAAGCAGGCGATCTAGAGGGTGCGAAAGCATCCAGGCCGCAGGCCGTGAGGGCCAGATAATCATGGTGTTTTGTTCCCTGGCCGTAACAGCTCGACCGGGGATTGCTGCACCTTTCCGTTATTCATTCATAAATAGAAGTACATAGAAATTCCAGGTGACAGCGATGTTCTTTGAATATTCTGATGCGAAGGCAGTGGAAATGCTTCCAGGGCTGATCCGCCGGACACTGATCAGCGGTGACAAGTTGATGATCTGCCGGTTTGACCTGGACCGCGGAGTGGAGATTCCAGTTCACTCTCATCCCCATGACCAGGCTGGCTACATAGTATCTGGAAATATCCGGGTGACGGTTAATGGCAAGAGCCTCGATCTGGGGCCGGGCGACAGCTACTCGGCTCCATCAGGCGTGCTTCACTCGGCTTTGGCCCTGGAGGCGACTGTGGTTGTGGACACATTTTGCCCTCCGAGAGACGACTACAGAGATTAAAGCAGAATCGAATGATTGCCAGGAGAATATGATGATAGCCAGGAGAGCAGAGGAGATAGCTCCCTTCATCGTCATGGAGGTCTTGGAGAAAGCGCAGGAGATGGAGCGCCAGGGAATTGACATAATCCATCTGGAGGTGGGCGAGCCGGACTTCGATGTACCTCCTGCCGTAAAAGAAGCCACCTGCCGGGCACTGGATGAGGGGCTCACCCACTACACCCATAGTCTAGGCGACCTGGATCTGCGCGAGGCCATTTGCGAGCACTATTTCGATGCCTATGGCGTTGTCGTCAAGCCTGAACAGGTGGTCGTCACCTCCGGCACCTCTGCCGCCATGATGCTGGTATTCGGAGCCCTCCTTGAGAGAGGTCAGGAGGTCATCATATCCGATCCGGGCTACGCCTGCTATCCGAATTTCATCAATTTCCTGGGAGGCGTTGCCGCGAAGGTCCCGGTCTATGAGAAGGACGGCTTCCAGTTCCGGCCTGAGGCGATTCGAGAGAGGATCAATCGAAAGACAAAGGCCATTCTCATCAACTCTCCCTCCAACCCGACTGGCAACCTGCTGTCTGAGGCCATCATGCGGGACATAGCCGAGTGCTCGCCCTACATAATCTCGGATGAGATCTACCACGGTCTGGTCTATGAGGGACAGGAGCATTCAATGCTCGAGTTTTCCAATCGTGCCTTTGTCTTGAACGGCTTTTCAAAGCTCTATGCCATGACCGGCTACCGCCTGGGGTATCTCATCGCCCCTGAGAGTTTCGTCCGGCCAATTCAGAAGATGCAGCAGAACTTCTTCATCTGCGCGGGCTCTCTTGCCCAGAGGGCAGGTATCGCAGCCCTGAAGGATACCCGTTCAGAGGTCGAGGAGATGAAGAGGATCTACAACCAGCGGCGGAAGTTCATGATAAAAAGGCTGAAGGAGATCGGCTTTTCCATCACAGTTGAGCCGACCGGGGCCTTCTATGTCTTTGCCAATGCCCGGAGCTTTTCGGGCGACTCCTACCGGCTGGCCTTCAACATCCTGGAGAACGCTCATGTGGGCGTGACTCCTGGAATCGATTTTGGCAAAAACGGCGAGGGCTACCTGCGGTTCTCTTACGCCAACTCAATGGAAAATATCGCTGAGGGGCTGGAGAGGATCGAGAGATATCTTTAACAGATTTTGGCGGAAATGCTTGCCTGGATGATAGAAGCGCTCTAGAGTCAAGAGACAACCTCTCCACTATCTATTTTCCATTGCACTATTCCCCGAGATAAATTGTAAAGCTCTACAAATCCCATTGAACTCATGAGCAGCAGCGTCTTTCTTGATCTAACCCCGGTGCGGCAGTAGAGCAGATAGGCGGCATCTCGATCCAGCAATGAAATTTGATCTCTGAAGGATGGAGATTTAAAGTCGATATTGATCGAATCCTTAAGGTGGCTTGACTGGTGTTCCTGTGCGGTTCGAACATCCAGTATCACCAGATGTTTTGAACTAGGCGAATCGTTCCATTTTTGTAGGCGTGATTGCCGTTCGATGAGCGTCTTGCATTCCGAGGAAGATAGCTCTCTGATTACGACTCAGATTTCGTCTTCCAGGTCCAAGAGGTATCTTTCCAGTACTGCCGTCCTCTTCACCGCCAGCCTTTTAGCGCTCCTGGTATGCATGCCGGCCTCCAGTTTTAGGAGTTTCTTGTAGAAATGGTCCAGATTCCATCGTCCGTCATCCGGCTCTCTGTACCGGCAGAAGGGATCTTCAGGATGATACATCTCCCGTCCGAGAGCACCTCCTGTGAGAAAGACGCGGGCAATGCCAACTGCGCCCAGTGCATCCAGCCGGTCGGCATCCTGCAATATTCTGGCCTCCAGAGTAACGGGAAGGATTCCTCTGGAAAATCTGTGGACGTCTATCGCGTAGAGCACTTCTTCTTTCCTCTTTTCATCCAGACCCATTGAATCCAGGAATGTCTCAGTAGCCTGCCGTCCAAGGTTTTTCTTTTCTCTTTCAGGGTCGCCAGAATTATCTTTTTTATCCGATCCCACGTCATGCAGCAGTGCGGCCAGGAGCAGGACGGGCATGTCCGCTCCCTCCTCCTGCCCGATCCTCCTGGCATTTCTGTAAACCCGCAGAATATGGGTGAAATCGTGGGCCGGATCGGATTCTTGGTAAAGCGAACGTATCTCCTCGATCCAAGGCGATGGATCAAAATCGACGAAGGTCATTGAGAATGTGATATGTCTGCACAGAAATAAAAAAATGATGTTGGAGGCTAAAGCTAGCTGATGGGCGCGTAGATGATAGTCAGTATCTCTTGAGGCGCAACCTCTCTTGGATCATTCAGATAAGCTTCTCTTATGGGGCCGGATAGCTTCCTGCCATTCTCCTCCAGCCAGAGAAAGAGCCGCTCGTATGTTGGCCCGCACTCCTCGTAAGGTCCTTTGTAAGCGATCTTGGCCATCGTTCCGCCAGGAAGCTCGTAGCATTTGATCTCATCGGTCTCGGATATGGTCCTTGCTATGGGAACACAGACCTCTACATCGGCACTGCCGGACTTATCGGCTTCTTGGGCTTCCTCTGCGCTTTTTTCATGAAACAAAAAGAGTGGCGGACCGGCGATTATCGCTTTTTGGCTCAAGACGTATTCAAAAAGCGCGCCAAGCATTGGTGCGATCTCTTTATAATGCCCGCGTTTTCTCATTCCAGCAACAAGCCTGGGCTTTTCATCCACGGTCTGTATCTCGGTCATGCTATCACTTCAATCTATATTGTACCAATTATTTTTGGACCGTGCCTGGCCACCACGGTCTGATATTCGTAGCCTAGCACAGCTCTTCGCAGGGTGATCCGTTCAGTTCTCCCAGAGTTCCATCGTCATATCATGGTAGTATTCGATCCTCGTTGGGACCAGCTTGAGAACAACATACTCGGGGTTCTCCGGCGTCTGAAAGTAAGGCTCAAGTCCCTTGTCCCAGAATTTTCTTTCCGTCTCCAGATCGTCATAGATGATTGCCTTGCCCCAAATCATGACGTAAGGATCGGAAAAATTCTTGCCGGACCAAATAGAAATAGATACATTTGGATTCTTCCTGATCTGAGCCACCTTCCGGGAGCTTTTCATGGTTGCTCCTACCAGTGTGAGATCCTCCATTCCGGCCATTGCTAAAAACCTCACGGCTGGTCGTCCCTCGTCTATTGTGGCCAGGGCAGCGACATGCTCGCCGCCAATGACCTTGAGAATGCCTTCTTTTATGGACATGAGTAATTTCATAGAGTTTCTCATTGATAAAAATGTTGTATCTGTGCATCAGACCCGAATTTCCCGCTCAATCATCTCTGCAGATATCGCGATGCCCTTGCAGGTATGCATGTTGAGCGAGAGGAGCAGGCCCACCACCAGGCCGTCCTGGATCAATGAGCTGCCGCTGTCGCCAAGTCCCGGCAGATCGCCTGGGGGCAGCACCACGTAGACCACCGACCATGATGCCTCCGAGATCCTGCAGCGCATGCTGTGCCGGGAGTTCTTGATCTCCGCCTCGCCGAGATGAGGCCTGGCGAGATCAGTGGCCCGACATGCTCCGAGGATTGGGAAGAACGCCAGGTCTGCGTCGTTCGGCACGTAGGCCACCTGACAGGTGAGGCCGCCCACTTGCAGCCTATTCGTTCCGGCTGCCTGGAAGACGTGCGCCGGAGCTACGCCAGCATAGGCTCCCCGCCAGGGGACTACTGCGCCCACCACTCCACCGGAGCGCCCAGCTATGAACTGGTCGCCTGATTGGATCACTCGCAAAATAATCTGATCTCCTGGTAATTAGGATTTTCCAGCCTTTTCGAGGGAAAATATAATTGCCTGCATTGACAAACGCAGCTGGAGGTGAACGCAGTTTGCATTCTCGAATCCTGATTCTCGCCCTGATCCTCTCGCTCGCCCTCGCGTCCCCCGCCTCAGCCTACGGCAGAAGCGTCGAGGACCTGGTGGGCTCTTTTTCTATCGGCAAGACCATAAAGATTGGAAGCAGCAGCGAATGCTTTTCCTCTGCAGGAGATGCGCTCGACCCTCTGACATCGCCCCAAAGCGGGGCAGCGGGCCCCCTATCCGACGACCAGGCTCCTAGCCTTGCAGGATTCGGCATCCAGCCGCAGCAGCTCTTCCAGGCAAGCATGAAGCCCGTCAACCTCACGGCTCATCTCATTGACGACCAGGCTGTCTGGGCGGCTCAGGCGGCATTTTCCGGTCCGTCGGGACGGGAGGCCATTGCCATCTTCACCTCTGAGAGCCTGACCTCAGGAACTGCAAAAGATGGACTGTATTCTGCTGAGATGACTCTTCCTGAAGACAACGAAACCGGCGATTGGCAGCTGCAGAATTTTACCCTTGTGGACCAACAGGGCAACCGCAAGGTCCTGCTGGGAGAGGATTTGAAGAGACTGGGCCTGCCAACGATGATAAATGTGATCTAGCTCCCTCCATCATTTTTGGCTCTTCGCGGAATCGTGTGGGTTGGACTGTATGGAGAGATCAGACATAAATTTTTCTTGTTCCTTTGTGTCTTTGTGGTAAAATGTTGCACGCTGATCACCACAAAGGCACAAAGACACAAAGGCTTCGGAATTCATTATGCATACTCCAAAATTATTTATCGCTTGCGAGGCCAACTACGAGCATGTCTTATTATGGGGCGGTTCGGCGAATACTGATAATAATATTCGTCTTCAATATTGTCACCGCCCTGGCCAAGGGAGGCTACGGCCTGTTCACCGGCTCATTGAGCATGGAGGCCGACGGTCTGCACTCTATCTTCGACAGCACTGCTAACATCATCGGCCTTGTCGGGATCTCTCTGGCTGCCCGGCCTCCTGACAGCGATCACCCCTACGGTCATTCCAAGTACGAGAGCTTTGCATCCATCGGCATAGCCATACTTCTCTTCACCAGTTGTATTCAGTTGATCCTGGCGGCAGCAAATCGCCTGCAAAGCGGGTCGACCCCGGAGATCACCGATCTGTCCTTTATCATCATGGCAATTACCTTGGTCATCAATATCGGCGTCTCGACATACGAATATGTCCTCGGCAAGAAGTTGAAGAGCAGCATCCTGGTTGCCGACTCCATGCACACTCGAAGCGATATCTATGCCTCATTGGGAGTAATTCTAGGGCTCATTGCAGTCGATATGGGCTACCCGCTGGCAGATCCGATCATTGCCCTGGCCATCTGCGTCTTGATAATTCATACGGGCCTTGAGATCATCCGGGATACCTCTCCTGCTTTGCTGGATCGTGCTCCTGTGGAGGCAAAGGCGATTGTAGATCTTGCAGAGTCGGTCGATGGTGTCTGCAGTTGTCATGCGGTACGTACGAGGGGGTTAGCAAGCGAGATCTATGTGGACCTGCATATCGGAGTTGATGCTGAACTCAAAATGGACGCCGCCAATATGGTCAGTGATGAGGTGGAGCGGGCCATAAAAAGCAAGATTCCTGGAGTCAGGGATGTGGTGGTCCATCTTGAGTCCAAGGATAGATGCAGGCCGAAGGACTCCGCCGGCAAATAGAGGATGAGAAAATATGCAAGATATCACTATCATAGTATCTGAGGCGGGAACTGCCGCCGCCAGGACCTTTGCCTACAAAATCCAAATTGATGGGAATGTCGTCTCTGAGAGAATCCTCACGCCTGTTCAGACTGCACAGGTGCAGGAGTTGACCCAACAGTACCTTTCCCTCTTGGAGGGCGCTGGCCGGCACAAATATGTATCCGCAAAAGGCTACCTTCCAATCCTGCGCGATGGCATTTCTCATCTTTTCCAGGAGGCCGGCGGGAGGGATCTGGCATCGTGGATTTCACCTGGTGCAAGGCTGACTGTGAGGTCGAGCATCCCTGAGGTCCTGCAGCTTCCCTGGGAGCTGCTATCTCATTTTTCGGATAAGCCCGGCGAATACGGCGACATCAGCGTCATTCGCCAGCCTATCGCAGCCTCTGCCGCAGTCGAGAAGCTCAATCCCTCACCAGGACCGTTGCGCCTCCTCTTTCTGGCGTCCGAGCCCCTGGACTACGAGGCGCAGGAGAAGTCGATTCTTGAGGCGGCATGCGGTCTGGACATGGAGGTAGTCATCTGTGAGAGTGCAACCATTGAAGAGATCAGGGATCTGGCAGAGCGATTTCGGCCTCATCTTTTGCATCTCGCCTGCCAGGCAAAGATGGCGGAAGGCCGGGCAGCGTTATCTCTGGAGTCTTCTAATGCGACGGCAAGGAGAGCAGCTCTGCTGGGGGCCGAGGATCTCGCTCTTGCTCTTCAGGGACTGGGTCTCGCAGGAGTCATCCTCTCTGGACCTCAAAGCGAGTCCTCCGTCGCCCTGCATCTGCTCTGCCAGAGGCTCTCAGAGACAGTTCCCATGGCGGTGGCCTGGAATGCAGAAACGGCTCGCGCCCGGCCTTTCTATAATGCCCTGGCTTCAGGTCAATCGATTGAGTTGGCCCTCAGAACCCTTCTCAGGGAGGACTTGTCTTCATCTATGTCCTCATCAGCCAGCCTTAATTCGATGCCCGAATCCTTCCCGGCTCTGTACTCGATAGTTTGCCAGTCGATGATATTCAACCCGCAGGAGAAGCAGGCAGCATCCACCGGTTTTCCCTGTCATGAAGTCTCCATGTTGCCAGGCCTGAATGAAGGCCGTGCGGATTGCTTTGTGGGACGGAGCCGGGAGACATCCCAGCTTCTTCCTGGCCTTCGAGACGGCAGCATGAATGCGCTCGTGATAACAGGCCAGGAGGGTGCGGGAAAGAGCACTCTTGCTGTTTTCCTCTCCATGCAGATGAAGTCTCTTGGCTACAGCATTTTGCCGCTCTACAGCTCGCCCTACAATCCAATTACCAGCACCCGTCTTCTGGAGGCTGCGGCTGCTCATTTGGGCGGATTGGGCAGAGAAGGGGTGACAAAGGACCTCAAAGACGCAAAGCTTTCGGTCAAGGAAAGGCTGCGGGTCCTGGCTGATGAGCTGAAAACGTCTCCTATCCTCATGCTCTGGGATGGTCTGGAGACGGACGGCCAGAACGGCAGGATTCTGGACCCAGACTTGGTCGAGTTCTATCTTCAGATGCTGCGGGGCCTGGGCAAGAGCCGGGCGATTGTCACATGCAGCACGCTGCCTGCGGATGCTCTGACTCTGCCCGCCCGCGCTAGGAGGTGGGAGCAAAAGGGCCTGTATGAGGCCGCTTTCATCAGAGCTCTTCTCAAGGATGAAGCCGTAGCGAATCGATATAAAATTGGCGAGATCAGCTATGCCAGTCTGGCCGAGCTACACCATTCTGCCTTTGGCCTTCCATCTCATCTGGCCCTGATCCGCAGTGCTCTCTCGCTTGGCGATCTGGCACCGGGGGAAAATGCTCTCTCAAAGGTCACCTCAGGCCTCGCCCCTGCGTCCTATCACTGTCTATCTTGCTTCGCGGTCTATGGCATTGCCGTGAGCCTGGAGGGGTTTCTAGCCGTCTGCAGCATGACTCGTGAGCAGGCTGCATCAACAGTCCATCAGTGGCAGGGTCTCTCGCTTGCTTATGCCGCAGGAGATCTCTGGTCAGTGCCCACAGGCATCCGAAGAAGCCTCCTGGAGGCACTGAGCCCGGAGGAGGGGCGCGCGGCTAACAGGTCGGCTGGAAGCTTTCTCCGAGAGATGGCCGAGGCCGGGCGCGCGGCAGAGTTGGGCCTCTCTCGATTCGATCTTCTCATGGAGGCGCGGGGACACTATCTGGATGCGGATGATCTGGATGCTGCAGCTGCAGTAACAGCTCGAATCAGCGGCTACCTGAGGCGGCGCGGCTATCACAGAGAGCTGATAAGGCTGAACCTGGAGATCTTTGATCGTCAGATGCAATCGGCGTCCAGCGCAGCCTGGATCGCCCAGGGGCAACTTGATCTGGGCGAGCATCGAAAGGCTGCGGAGTGGTACAGGAAGGCTTTGCAGATCTCTATCGACCCGGCTTTCTACCATGGTCTGGGCCTGGCGCTGCTTGGAGAAGCGAAGCTCGACCAAGCAAAGGAGGCTCTCCAAAAGGCAGTTGATGCCTATCGTGGCTCAGGCGACCTCTCAGGCGAGGCTGCCGGCCTTGGCAAGCTGGCAGAGATCGACCTGAAGATGGGCGAACAGGGGGCAGCCATCCTCAGGCTGGAACGGGTCATGGAGATCATGAGGCTATTGGGGGATCTGTCCGGTGAAGCCGCTGTTCTGCAGGAGGTGGCCAGACTGGAGATGGCCGGCGGGAACCACGATTCCGCACGCGATAGAATTGTTCGGTCCCTGGAGCTGCTCGAAAATGCCAAAGACGAAAGGGGGGCATCCTTTGCACTCTTCAACCTGGCAAGCCTCGACTTAGAGAAGGGAGACTTCACTGCAGCAGCAGCCGAGTTCACAAGGGTTCTGCCCCGGTTCAGAGAGGTCGGCGACCAAGCAGCCGTGGCCGCAATACTGCATAGCCTCGGGCTAATCCATTCCCAGGCCGGGGAGAAGGAGGCTGCAGCCAAAAGCTTCAAGGAGTCTCTCTTGATAAATCAGTCACTGGCAGACAGAGCCGCAGAAGCGGGAGCATTTTTCCAGCTCGGCGCTCTTGCAGTGCAACAGGATAAGATGGCAGAGGGCCTCAGGCTCATGGCCCTCGCGGCCATTGTCTTGAGGAGCATCAAGAGCGAAGAGGTTAATAATGTCGAGCCACTGGTGGAGAGGCTCGCATCCCAGCTCAAATACAGCCAGGAGCAGTTCATGGTCATGGTGCAGGGGGTACTGAACAGCTACGCGAAGGACCGGGGCTGGGGGATGGTGGAAAAAGCCTGGGGGAAACAGGAGTAGTCAGCAAATTGTCTCATCGCGATCTCCTATGGGTGAACACAATGATTCCAACCCACACAATTCGGCGAAGAGCCTAAAAATGCCTGGGGCCCCGAGTCCCGTCGTCTACTCGCTCTTCGGGGCAGGTACGGCGTCCACTCCGCAGGCTGCGATCTTCTCTGCGAGCTTTGCAAGAACGTCCTTTCTCATCCCGCCCACGAACTTTATCGAGCCGACCACGAGGTGCCCACCTCCGGATACTCCCCCATTGGGAATCTCCTCCATCAGCTCTTTTACCATCTGGGGGATGTTCATTCGAACAGCGCGGCTTCGGAGAACTGCAAAGTCCGGGCCGTAGCCGATTGTAACAACGGGCTTTCCTGCGAACTTCTTGCACAACCTGTCATGCACCTCGCCGGATGTCTTTCCGGGCGGCGGGAATGTGAACTTGTGAGCGAAGTTCTCCACATCCAGCACATTCATGATGATGCCGTTTGGCAGCTTCGTGCTCTTGACGTTGCCCATGCTTGCTCGCAGTTGCTCGTCAATCGCGGCATTGGCCTGCTCGCACAATAGGTCCACAATCATCCTGTGCCGATCCAGCCTTCCCAGGCAGAGGATGTCGTTGATGAGCCCCCGGCCTTCATTGAATCGCAGCCAGAATGCCTCGTAGTCTAAAGCCAGGGCGACCTTCTTGAGATCCTCCCGACCGTACTTGTCCTCGACCAATTTGATGTACTCTGCCGCTTCAGGTGCCTCGCTCCTGTCGCCAACGGCTGAAACTGCCGGGAAGTGCTTGATCTTGCTCTCCACCTGGGGGTAGATCATCCGGGCAATCTCTGTCGCCAGCATTCCTGTCGTCAGGCCGAAGTCGCCGCCCTGGTGAGCCGGATTGACATGAGCTATCAGGAACTGGTCCACAATCTTGTGAGGATGGTGATGATCGACCACCAGCATCTCCAATCCGTAGACCTGGGCCTGACGCATGGCCGGGACATCTTCTTCAGTCGAGCCGTTGTCCATCAGAACGATAAGCGGCATCTTCTGGCCATGCCGGGTCTGATCCTCCAGAGCATAGGTCAGATCCTTTGTCACATCCTCCAGCTCGTAAAATGGCGCCTTGCTGGGGGCGCGCCGATAGTTGTAGTACTCGGCATCGGGCCCTCCGACCTCCTTGATGAGCGGCAGAATCGCTGTCTCTATTGCCACTGCCGCGGTGATGCCGTCTGCATCGGCATGATGGCGGACGACAATGGGCTGGGACTTGAAAACCGCCCTCCTAATCTCCTTGGCCACCTGCTTCATTGCCGGGATGAGCTTTGTCATTACCTCGCTCTTTACCAGAAACTCAGTCGCGAAGGGCTCAGCCCGTCGATCTATCGCCTGCTCTATCTGGTCCTTGACGGCTGACGCATCTCCCCCCCACAGGCGCTTCATGGACTTGATCTCCACCTGGACCTGATTGTTCCTCAGGCTGACCTCGCCTATCACCCGGACCATCATCTCGCTGTCTATATCGGCATAGGCCCTCACCCCAGCTCGCTCGAATGCGGCACAGAAGACAAGCCCACTGTCGTCGGCCACTGTGAAGATGGTAGGCCCTCCAGTCTGCTTGACCTGGATGACCTCTCCTTTTAACATAATCTGCTTTCCAACGAGCTTCGAGAGCTCAGACGCTTTAGAGGTGGGTAGCTCCTTCTCTACTTCGACGGTATTGTAATCCTTGATATCGACGGGCTCAAGCTCGATGTTGCCGTTAGGAAGAATATTCCGAACAGCCACGAAGATTGTTTCACCCACTTCAGGCCTGCTCTTGAGGTACTTGTTGTGGGCGAGCCCCCTCACGCTCTCGGATAGATCGACAAAAGCCCCGAAGTTGGCAAGACCATTGACCTTCCCCTGGTAGATCTCGCCGATAACGATATCCTTGACATCGCAGGCAGGATCGAGGATATGTACCAGCGGCTTCTTGGCACAGCGCTCGCATAGCTCCTTCTTGCTTGAAAGCTTCGTCCTGCACACAACGCACAGATACTCGCGTCCGAGACCCCCGCAGTCGGGGCAGCTCTCGGTTACAGGTATCTTGCCAGTGCCGTGGCAGACACTGCATTTCGTGGAGCCCATCTCAATCAGCTCCTTCATATCGCTGTCCGTTGCATCCCCCAAGGAGATGGACCCGGTCTTTCCGCTGCCTCCGCAGTTGGGACAGGCCTTCTCGCCAACTACCAAGTAGCCCTTGCCCCGGCATCTCTCACAAAGATTCATCGTGGCCTTTGATGCGCCTCGTGAATTTAGCTATTTTGGAAAAGAGCTATAAGACTAAATAAGATGCCATCTCTCCCGCGGCCATGCGAGTCGTGGTTTTGCGTATCGGCCACCGGCCGGAGCGAGACAAGAGGATAACCACCCATGTGGGTTTGGTGGCGCGGGCCTTTGGTGCAGAGGAGATGCTCTTGGGCGGGCGCGATTCTCACGTGGAAGAGAGCCTTGTCGATGTGTCAGAACGCTGGGGCGGCAGCTTTCGACTGAAGTCTGACGTCTCCTGGAAAGGCGAGACGGTGCGCTGGAAGGAAGCGGGTGGAAAGGTTGTCCACCTCACAATGTACGGCTCCAACCTGCCAGATGTGATCGATGAGATCTCCAACTGCGATTGCGATCTGCTTGTGGCCGTCGGCGGCGAGAAGGTCCCTTCAGAGATGTACGATCTTGCTGACTGGAATGTGGCTGTGGGAAACCAGCCCCACTCCGAGGTGGCGGCGCTGGCTGTCTTCCTGGACCGTCTCTTCTTGGGTCGGGAGCTAGTTGGCCAATTCGAGGGCGGCCTGAAGATTGTGCCCCAGGCCAGAGGAAAACAGGTGCTCTATCCTGAATACACTCCTCGAAAAGAGGATGAAGAGCAATGAGAATTCTGGTAATCGGCATAAACATTCGCCATATTGCCGGGTCTGCATGCCGTGCCGGGCATGAGGTCATCGCAGTTGATTGTTACTGCGACCGGGATCTGTCGCTGTGGGCAAAAGAGACGGAGAGACTGCCGCGCGAGGGATGGGTGCAGCGTCTTCCTATCTTTGCAGAGCGATTCCGACCGGATGCCGTCGTCTTTGGCCCGGGACTCGAAGAGGCCACCATCCAGGGTGTCCCGGTTCTCAATAATCCACAAGAAAAGACCTCCCAGGTGTCCGACAAGTTGTGGCTTGCTCGCTGGCTGGAGGAGAAGGGCTTTCCTTTCATCAGGACCGAGACCTCTCCAGAAGGCCTCTCCTATCCATTCCTGGTAAAGCCCCGCAGGGGCGCGGGAGGCGTGGGCTGCAGGGCGGTCGATTCGGCAGAAGAGCTGCAGTGGCAGGAGGGGCTCATCGCCCAGGAGCTGAAGAGCGGCCTGCCTGCCAGCGTGTCCGTCATTGGTAATGGTCGCGAAGCGAGGGCGATAGCCGAAAACGAGCAGCTCATCGGACTCGCCTGGGCCGGAGCAGATGGTTTTCGCTATAGCGGAAACATTACCCCACTCCCTCTTTCTCAGCGTGGCGTGGGTGAGATGGCAGAGATGGCCGAGGAGATCATCGCCGGCCTGGGGCTGGTAGGCAGCAATGGCGTGGACTTCCTGCTAACCGGTAGCGGCCCAGTTCCTGTCGAGGTCAATAGCCGCTTTCAGGGCAGCCTGGATACGGTGGAAATGGCCACCAGGATCAACGTCTTCGATGCCCACCTGCGATCCTTCTGTGGCGAGCTGCCACAGCACCCCCCACGGCCTCGATTGACTGCAGGCAGAGTCTTGCTCTATGCTCGCCACGATCTGACAGTTAAAACTGATCTGATGCGAAGCTGGACGGCTGATGTGCCTCCAAAGGGATCGCGAATATTGGCGGGCGAGCCCATTCTTTCAGTCACAGCCCAGGGGTCTGATCGAGAAGGGGTTATGGCAATTTTAGGGTCGCAAGCGACCGCGTTAAGGTTATACGCATAAAACAAAATAATAATAAACTAACGATATAGAATGGCTACAGCAAAAGCTAATGGCCTTAAGCCTGATTTCAGAAAAGGCTTACCAGGACACTACTCTGTATAACCAGTTGGCAATTAACGTCCAGGCCTTGACAAAGCCAGATCCTTTCTCCAGCTTTTCCTTGTCCTTTTCGCTGTACACATCCCTGTCCTTCATCCATGAGTCCATGATTAAGGATGATTTCTCATTGGAATTTAACAATTCCGGTCTGCCAAAAACTGAGATTCAGATGCAGGGCCAGCGGGAATGCCTGTTCCGGCATCGGTATTTAAAGATAATGCTTGATAAAGGTAATATAGCATAAAGAGAGATAGCTTAGATAAATGCTGTGGGGATAAAATGAAATCACCTGAAAGAATTACCGTCGCCTTGGACGAAGAGACGGCAGGCCTGTTCAAGAAGATGAAGGATGATCTTGGCATGTCCCAAAGCGAGCTGATGAGAGAGTCTCTGAAGTTCTTCGGCAAGCACAAGATGCTCTTTGAGTTCGCCGAGGACAAGAAAGTATACACTCATGCAGAGATGCTCTCCGCAGGCGAGCATGTGATCCTGGACATCGATCACTGGATATTGTTTTTAAAATTCATCGAGACGCACCCTGACAAGGAAAAATTCTGGGATCTGCATAAAGAGGTCTGTCGGGCTCACGCAGAGCAATTCAAGCACAAGCTCTTCAATGCTGAGAGCATCCTGAAGAGGCTGGAAGTCTGCAATCTCTTTAACATGAACAAGACCGGCAAGAATGAGTTCACTCTCATCTTCGGTTCAGATGCACCAAAGAAATTCGTCAGAATGGAGCTGGAAGAGATATTCGCAGGCATGGGCTTCCTTGTTGAGATAAAAGAGGATTTCTCCAAACTGAGGGTCAAGGTAATCCACGATCTTTAATGCAATCTCTAATTCAAGGCATGAATGACGCAGACATGAATAGCATATCTCTGTCCACAAATCTCCTGGACCAGGTTCAGAAATTCATGTCCAAGAAGAATGAAAAGCTAAGTGAAGAATTGAGCGAAAAATATGGCGTCCCCTCAGAGGAGGTGGCCGGAGTAGTAGAGTCCTTTTTGGAGGACACCTACGGGCCGGCGAAGAGACTTGCCGAGATCCTTGCAGTAAAAAATGAGACAATGTTGCTCTTCATCGGCAAAAAAGACTGCGACATCTGCAGGAGATGCGAACCTATTTTAGAGAGCTTCCTAGAGAATCATATGGAGCTGAAGCTGGCAAAACTGAGCTATTCCCAACCCGAAGGTCTGCTCTACCATATGATTCACGACCAAGATCGGGGCAAGCTTCCGTTGATTGCTTTTCTCTTCCAGGGGAAGATCATGGCGGTCTTTACTGGGGAGTGCCATTGCCAAACAGTTTACGAAAAGTGTTATAGTAATATCCTGGCCGAATGCAGCCAAAATATATATCCCCACTGAGAGAACACAACTGCGGCGAGGAATACTATGACCTTAATCGTGCTCAACTTCAAGACCTATCGTGAATCTACCGGCCAAGAGGCAGTCCGCCTGGCCCAGATCTGCGAGGACATTGCCAGGGACTACTCAGTTCAGATGGTTGTGGTGCCGCAGGTAGCTGATATCTCTGCCATCTCAAAGGCCGTAAAGATACCGGTATTCGCTCAGCATGTAGATGGCGTGGGATACGGCGGCTTCACCGGGCACATAACAGCCGCGTCATTGAAGGCTGCCGGAGCCTCCGGGTCGCTCATCAACCACTCTGAGCGACGGCTCAAGTTGGCCGAGATCGATGCATCCATCGTCGCCTGTCGCGCTGCTGGCATGAAGATGATAGTCTGCACCAACAACGTAGCCACCACTCGCGCGGCGGCATCACTAGGGCCAGATTATGTGGCAGTGGAGCCACCAGAGCTTATAGGCAGCGGCATTCCCGTATCCAAGGCGGACCCAGAGGTCGTCACCAATTCTGTTGAGGCAGTCAAACGCATAGCTCCCAATGTGGAAGTGCTATGCGGCGCAGGAATAACCCACGGCGAGGATCTGAAGGCTGCCCTTGAGCTGGGATCGGTGGGCGTTCTGCTCGCGTCTGGAATCATCAAGGCCAAAGATCAGCGTAAGGCTTTAGAAGATCTGGTTACTGGAGTTGCCAAATGATTGCAGTGCATGTCCGGGTATCGGGCCGGGTGCAGGGCGTTTTTTATCGCGCTTTTACCCGTGACCGGGCCATTGCCCTGGGTATCAAAGGCTGGGTTAGAAACGTTCCGGGCGGTGGAGTGGAGGCCTTCTTGGAGGGAGAACGGAAGCAAGTGGGCGAGCTGCTCAAAGCCATGAAATCCGGGCCCACAGGGGCTATCGTCCTGGGCATGGAGCTGTCCGAGCTGGAAGGCAAAGGATACAAGGATTTTGAGATAGAATATTAATAATAATTATCCTAAATGATGTGATCTCATGCTTACCGTCAACAGATACAAATGCTGCTACTGTGGTGCCTGCGTCGGTGTCTGCCCGACATGTGCCCTGGAGCTGGTGGAGACCTGGCTGGAGGTCTCGGCAGAGTGCAAAGAGTGTGGCCTGTGCACCAAGATTTGCCCAGTTGGGGCCCTAGAGGTCAATGCATGAAGTGCGACCTGATTGTGGTAGGTGGCGGCCCTGGCGGTTCAATGGCGGCAAAGGCAGCAGCCGAAGCAGGCCTCAAAGTGGTCATGCTTGAGAAGCGCCAGGAGATCGGTGACCCCGTGCGCTGCGCCGAAGGCGTCAGCAAGAGGACATTAAACCGCCTGGTCAAGCCCGAACCGGAATGGATTGCCTCCGAGGTCAAGGGAGCCAGGATCTATGCTCCAGATGGAACGAGCATCGTAATGTCAGAGGACAAGAGCGGTGGCGAGGTGGGCTATGTCCTGGAGAGGAAGGTTTTCGATCGCGGCCTGGCCATGCTGGCTGCTCAGGCGGGGGCCACTGTTCTGGTCAAGACCAGAGCTTTAGGCCTCCTGAGAAAGAATGGAGCCATCAGCGGAGTCTCGGCCCTGAGAATTGGCGAGCCCCTGGAGATTGAGGCTCCTCTGGTCATAGGCGCGGATGGTGTGGAGTCCAAGGTCGGACGCTGGGCCGGCATAGACACTGCGCTCAAGCTTCAAGACATCGAGTCCTGTGCCCAGTTCCTGGTGCATGATGCATCCATTGATGAAGAATACACAGAATTCTTCTTGGGGAACAACATTGCACCATCCGGTTATGCCTGGTCGTTTCCAAAGGGCGAGAAGCTGGCCAACATCGGCCTGGGAATTCAGGGCTCAAGGTCCAAGCCAGGTGAAGCGGTTCGGCTGCTCCATCAGTTCATGAAGACCCGTTTTCCCAATGGCCGTGTAGTGGAGATGGTTGTTGGAGGAGATCCCTGCTCCGGGCCCATTGAATCAGCTATCACTGATGGAGTGATGCTTGTGGGAGATGCTGCCCATCAGACCGATCCGCTCACAGGTGGAGGCATTCTCAATGCCATGCAGGCAGGAGTCATGGCAGGAGAGGTCGCGGCCAAGGCAATATCTGCAGGTGACATGAGCCGCAGGGGGCTCGCCGAGTACGAGACGCGCTGGCGAGAGAAGATAGGCAAGACAATTGCCCGGAGCTTCCAGTTCAAGGAGTTCTTCGTCAAGCTCAATGATAAGGACATGAACCAGCTCCTCGGCTCCCTGGCTAAGGAGGACATCTCAAAGATGGATCTGGCAGGGATGCTGCGCGTTTTATTCCGATTCAACCCGAAGCTGCTCTGGAGTCTGAAGAGCTTGATAATCTAGTTATGGCAGGGCGAATGGCATGTCGTTGTCTGTTCTTTCTCTGACATGCCCTGCCAGAATCTCTTTTGAATGATCTTCTGCTCGATTCTAATCCAGTACAGAAGAGCCATCCGCCTTCTTCGGCAGTCTCTCCATATCAAAAGATACAACGATCTTCTCTTTGTCTGCGTCGATTGCAGCCACGGACATATGGAAGATGTAGCGCAAGGTTCTGTTTCCATCCGGAATACGCAGCCTGTGCTCGCGACGGAGGATCATGGCGCTGGCGGTCTGCAGGGCAGGGCCGCTTTGCAGGAACAAGAGGCCTGGCAGGTTGAGGCGATGGTGGCTAGTGGTGGGATATCTCTCCTCGATCAGCTCGCCCAGCTCTTCGCGACGAATCACGACCTCACTCTCGTTGCTCTTCACGGCAATCTGGCTATTGTCGGCATGTATCAGCTCAATATGGGAATGAAGGGCGTTGAGCACGTAGCTGTCTCCCTGTCCCTTGTTCTCGTCAGGCAAAAGGGCTTCCAGCTTGCTCATAAAGGGGCGCAGAAGCGGGCTGGTCCTTGCAAAGAAAGCCCCGGGGAGGTTCTTAACCTCGGTCCGGGTCAACTCCTTGAGATCCTTCTCGCGGATCTCGATGGATATCATAGTCGTAATCTTATCCGTACTGGGAAATATACCTTGCTTGGCATATCAGGCCAAATTCTGAAGGCAGACGGACTGGTCTGCATTCAACATTAACTTTTCTTTATAAATAATATACTGATATGATATATTTCAATTCTCTCTAAATTAATTATTTCGCTCTATTTAGGAGCGAAACCGATATATTTCTGCAAAATCGCATCGGTTTTGTAAGCTCGATAATTGGTTCAAAGAAATTTTTACAAATATAAATTCTTAACTTAATTGGTTCAAGGTTGCACAGTCACCTAAATGTAAATGCCATTTGCTTTTTAAGTTATTATCTAAAGTATTAGTCTAATTAAGTAAAATTAAAAGGCATTCCCTTTCAAAACAAATTATTTATATCATTAAGTATTCGTGACAAGAAAAATATGGTGACGATTATGAGAGAGTCCACAGTTAAGATCCTGGATGATAAGGACATGGAATTTGTGGAAACGCTTCGCTCCCTGAGCGTTCCACGCAATGTTGCAACGTTGATAACCTTCCTGGCCAATGTGGACGAGGCTTCATCTCGTGAGATCGAGATGGGCTCCGATCTCCGGCAGCCGGAGGTAAGCATTGCCATGCGCACCCTGCGCGACAATAATTGGATTGAGGAGAAAGAGATCAAGCGAGAGGGCAAAGGCAGACCGATGAAAGTCTACTCGCTTAGAGCTGGCATCGATGAGATCATAAAGCATTTCGAGGAGGAGAAGCTGCACGAGTCTGCTCAGGCCATGGAGAGCATCCAGAGGCTGAAGCAACTCATATCAACATGAAATCATAAATCACATGGCAGGAGGGGCGAGCACCTCCACCTCTATTTTTGCGGCAATATTCCTGCCCAGCGAGATCTTTGAGCAGTCTACCTCAATTACAACGGGCCCGCCAAAGGGCTGATCGGCAATCTTTCTGATGCGCCTTCCCTTCCGTATGCCCATGGATTCAAATCTCTTCTCCCAGTTGACATCGCCATTGACTGCCATGACTTCCAGTATCTGATTGCATGGAGCCCTGGTAAGCTCTACGTACCTCATCTCTGATATATCCGCTCCGTTTGCTTTTCCCTGGCCTAATCCTCTCCGCGGATAAATCTTGCGCAGAAATGTTGACGCTTTCTTGATAGCTATTTAGACCCGGACGTTCACGCCTCTCTCTTTGAGATAGCTCTTCACACTGCCTACAGTCCACTCCCCAAAGTGAAAGATGCTGGCTGCCAGCGCTGCCGAGGCATTTGTCTTCTCGAAGACCTCAAGCATGTGATCGGGGCTCGCGCTGCCGCCGGAGGCAATCACTGGCACATTTACGATTTTGGATACTGTATCGGTGAGAGGAATATCAAATCCTTCGTATGTTCCGTCCCGGTCCATGCTCGTGAGAAGGATCTCTCCTGCACCCAAGGATACTGCTCTCTTGGCCCAGGCGATGGCATCAATGCCTGTGAACTGCCTGCCGCCATAGTAGGAGCACTCAAACCAGCATGGGCCCTTCTCAGTCTGCACGACCTCCCGGCCTTCTTCGATGTTGAAGCGCCGCTTGGCATCAATTGCCAGGACCACCGCCTGGTTTCCATACTTTTCGGCGATCTCGCTGATCAGTTCTGGGCGCTTCAAGGCCGAGGTGTTCAGGGTGATCTTATCTGCACCGGCGTTGAAGACCTCTCTGGCCTGCTCAACGCTGCTTATGCCACCGCCCACCGCCAGGGGCACGAATACAGAGCGCGAGGTCTTTTTGATGACGCTGGTCATGGTCTCCCGTCGTTCTGCCGAGGCTGTGATGTCCAAAAATACAATCTCGTCTGCACCATCCTCATAGTACTTGCCAGCAAGCTCCCAGGGGATTCCAGCGTACCTGATCTGCTTGAACTCGATGCCTTTGACGACTCGACCGCCAGGCACTCCTAGGTCGCAGTCCAGGCATGGAATGATTCTTCTAGCTAGCATTGAGTGGACCTCACGAAATTCTTCAGTATCTGCAGGCCCTTAGGCCCCGATTTCTCTGGGTGGAACTGAGTGGCAAATAGATTGTCCTTGGTCACAGCAGCAGTGACCTCCACACCATGATCTGTGGTTGCGGCTATTACCGAGCTATCCACAGGCTGTCCATAATACGAATGAACAAAATAGAACATGTCTCCGTCAGAAATGCCGTCCAGGATCTCTACCGGTCGCTTGATAGTGAGGCTGTTCCAGCCCATCTGGGGGATCATGACGCCATCCGGCAGGCGCACAACTTTTCCGGAAATCCAGCCCAAGCCCGCTGCTCCTGGGTTCTCCTCGCTCTCATCGAAGAGCACCTGCATGCCGACGCAGATGCCAAGCATTGGCACACCATCCTGGAAGTGCTCCAAGAGGCTCTCTTTGAATCTGGAGAGCTGGCTCATGCAGCTTCCAAAAGCTCCAACTCCCGGAACTACTATCCCGTCTGCTTCCTTCAAGTCCTGTGGATCGCGGGCGAACCTGGGATTTCCGCCCACATAATCCAGGGCATTGTAGATGGAAAACAGGTTTCCCATACCATAATCTACTATTACGATTGCCATCTTGGTTGTCCTTCTTGTGCCAGGTCTACTTGATATCTCTACTTACGATCTACGAATCGTGCTCCAGTCTACCGGAAAAGCTTTTCCTTTGATTGATTTATATAAGTTATGATAGAGATCCTCGTCCGGGGCAGAGATGTTCTTCATCCCGAATAAAAAAAGATGATCTGCTCGATATCGCCTCCTGGTTTTGCAGAGATATCAGGCAGACACTATTCCTTTCGATTGTTTAGAGTTTTATGCCCCCAACCACTGCACGTACCATCCTTTGCTGTTGGCATATTCCGGCGTCAATGCCACGCCACTTTGGCTCTTTAGGTAGGTTCTGAATCCATTGGCAGTCTTGGAGTATATTGCATCCACACCCTGGGCATCGAAATGATTGGTTCTACCTCCTAGTGATGCAAAATAGTGCGGTGTTTCTGCAAATTCCGCTGCACTTGTATCTATATCCACATAGATTGCATTTGTGCTATAGGTTTTCCAGGAAGTGTCTCCTGGTGTTGTGAAACCTGCATTGTCGGAGGTTTTGGGCACGCCCAACCACTGCACATACCATCCTTTGCTGTTGGCGTATTCTGGCGTCAATGCTATGCCACTTTGGCTCTTCAGATAAACTCTGAATCCCGTAGCAGTTGCGGAGTATATTGCATTTATTCCTTGGGCATCGAAATGATTGGCTATGCCGCCCAAAGACGCGAAATAAAGCGGAGTGTCTTCAAATCCCGCTGCACTGGTATCTATATCCAGATAGATTGCATTTGTGCTATAGGTTTTCCAGTCAGTAGTTCCGGATGGTGTAAAACCTGCATTTGTGCTCGTTTTTAGCACGGCCAACCACTGCACATACCATCCTCTGCTGTTGGCGTATTCTGGCGTCAATGCTATGCCGCTACTGCTCTTCAAATAAATCCGGAATCCAGTAGGTTTTGCCAGGTAGATCGCATTTGCACCCTGGGCATCAAAATGGTTGGATGTTCCGCCCAACGAGGTGAAATAGAGTGGAGTTTCTTCTAATCCTGCTGCGCTGGTATCTACATCCACATAAATGGAGCTGCTGGTATAAGCCTTCCAATTCGTAGCTCCTGGGGTGGTACTGCCAGACACCCGATCTGTTATGGTAACTGTTAACGGATCCGACCATTCCGAAGACACATCTTTGCTGTCTACGGCTTTTGCCTTAACCGAATAGTCTCCTTCTTTGCTCCAGCAATGACAAATTGTCGCAGTTGTACCCGAATCAACCAGGTCTGTCGTTGTGGTTGTTCCATCGTTACAGTCAAATGTGAGCTTTACCTGATCGCCATCGGGATCGGTTGCTGAAGTAGAATAGCTGCTGCAGAATCCCGTGATGCTTGATTGCGGTCCGGAGGGTTTTGACGGCTTAGTTGGAGCCTTATTCGAATAACAAGTGGAGACAGATGGATCCCCAAATAGGTTGAAGTCGTAGAAGTTCATCAGAAGCTCTCCGCAATAGGGATCGCTCACTCCTGAGTCTTTCATGACATACAAAGCATCACCTGCAGGCTTTCCTTGTACCAGGAGCTTCACGTATTCATAGCCCATTCCTGCGTTAGAGGGGCTTGTCTCAAAGCTGGTCTGTCCGATGTAATACCACGAGACTCTTGTAGCAGATGTAGTGGTAATGCCGCCATTCTTCAAGATCGCATATTGCAGATTGCTGGATTTTTCAGGATAACCGTTCGTACAGGAGCACTGATAAGTATGCGATGGATGATCATTGTCAAGTCCGGGAGCATCGCTTGTGAGCATAAGTGAACCATCGGAACAACTGCCATATCCCACGTAAGCTCCTTCTTCGTTTCCATGACCCCACCATGTGACTATTCCAAAGTCGTTGTTAGCCCAGCGATCGGGCACCACACTGCCGCCTCTCAGGTTCTCTTCGCTTGCAAACTCAGAGTTCAGGCTGCAGGATCCGGACGGGCCGTGCTGGTACATCCGCCAGCAGGAGTAGCCGTTTGATGCGAGGTAGTCTGTCTTCATCTGTTCGCCAAGATAAGCTCCGTCGGTGCTGGAATCTGAGAAGCTCATTGGCAGCAATATGCTCTTTCGCCATTCTGTGTCGGATGATGTCTCGTAATCAATGATCTTTTGCAGTATGCTGTCCAATGCGGCATAGTCGGAGTTGTAGACAGGAATCCTTCCCACATAGACTTCTGGGGCAAGATCTACGCCGTTGGCGGTCGTATAATCTTCCCACTCTCCGTAATAGTCATTGTTGTTTATATTCCAGTTTCCTGTAAGGTCGGCATAAAAGTAATCCGTTGGGGCTTCCTTATATTCGTCCTCCGCACCCAATCTGGGCCAACACATCTTCATGGGAATATCCCCTTCTCCGCTCTCGTATGGAGTTGGATCCCCTATGAGCAGCACATATTTTATGCCGTCAGCAATGTAATTTTCCTTTAGCCACTGCCTGATCTTCTCTGCCTTGTGGTTTGGAGCCTGGCCGGTCAGGCTATCGAAATCGTCTTCTGTTACTACCAACACTTGATATCCAAGGTCTTCTTTATGGGCAACAAAGGATTCCAGATTGCTGCTGCCCTCTTCAATAGCGTTGGTGGTTATTATTACGTAATCAGATACCGCAGTTGTTTGCAGCTTTGATCCATCAGTTGGCACATACCAGTCGCTCGCCTGGCCATAGTTGATGAACCTGCTAGCGGCAATATCATCGAGTACCGTGTCTGATGCAAGGCCTGCAGATGCAGCAGAAAGCGATTCATTCAGGCTATAGCTTATTTCTATCTCAACGTTCTCATGGAGAGTAAGCTTTTTAGTGACAGGATTGTACTGGAATGGAATAAAGTTTACTGGCACAAACACCCATTTTCTCATTTGGGATGATGGCATGAGATAGACAAAGTCCGCGGGATAATACGCGTCTGTTCCATAAGTGTTTTCGTTCTTCGTTATCTCAGTAGCGCTTTCATCTGATGTCTGAGGCATCCATTTGGGTGAGGGCTTGATATCATATGTTCCATCCAATTCCTGTGTCTTTGTTGAGACTATATTCAATTGCAGGCTGGACATATCGACATCTGGCGGAAGGATGACATCAAATGTTCTCTGAGGCAGCATCGGATCGCCGGTCTTGACTCTGTCAGAGAACTGATCCATAATTATGACATCATATCCAGAATTGTCTTTAGAAATATTATATGTCTCAGCTGCCAGGGTAACTGTTATGTTCCCGGTTGTATTGGCCAGCCCACTCATGCTAATAAAAAAAACAATTAGGCTGAACAATGCCAAATTAAACAAAATATCTTGGCAATTGGCACTTTTTTGAGTCCAAAACATCTCAACCCACATCCTTAATATTTGATGTGAGTAAGTGCCTATATTGCTATATTTATCTTTCGGCTGTATTGTAAATCTTTTGATTTGGACCCATGCCCCTACCTTCCTTTGATCTGCCTGATCTCTACTGCAACGCCTCTCCTGGATGCCTTCATCTCCCAGCCTGACATCTTTGCCCGCCCCACACCGAAGGCCCTCTCGCCAACTACTATTACCTCGTCTCCCGGTCGGATCTGCTCGTCGGCATCAACCACTCCCGGAGCGAGCAGAGAGCCCATAGGCCGAAAGTCACCTATGCGGACAACGCAGCTGCCCAGCTTCTCAAGCCTGGCTGCGCCTGCCAAGGATAGGGCGATCAAGCCACTCGGTGTTGTGGCGGCGAGAGACCTCTTCTGCTCGTCCTGGATCTCCCTGCCTCGCACTGTGATCTTTCCTGAAAGCAGGAGATCGCCGGCACCAGACCCGAAGTAGAAATCGGCATGAGCTCGGTAACGCAAGAGTCGCAGGTCGGGCAGGCGCGTTGCATCGCGGCAGGCCTCGGCCACAGCCTTGCCCAGAAGGGCCAGAGCCGGGCCGCTGGTGCCGCCGCCTGTGTAGGTTGCATCGAGACCGCTGTCTTTGACGGCCTGCTCCAGATCACCCTCCAGGTGGGCGACGATTCGAGCATATCTGTTCTTCTTGAGATACGCCTCCAGGCAGGTGGTGAGCCAGGCCCTCTCCTCTCTGTCCCAGCGGCCTGTGACCGGGACGTCATAACTGGCTGCTGGGTAGGCCTCCTCCAGCTCGCGGGGCACGAGGGCGAGAGGCGAGGTCAATATCAGCTCGTGAAGATACCGGCGGTGCGAGCCGATGCACTCAGTGAAGAGCCTGTGGGATCTGGAGAGAGAGTAGGGCTTCTTGGCAGAGCATGGCAGGAGCAGGAGCACGTCGCTCTTTGGAGCGCTGTAGCGGCTTATCACTCGCTCGGCAAATCTTGTGACCTCCACCCTAGTAAGCGATTCTGAGCAGTTGGCATAAAACGTGCTTCTGCGGATGATGGGCGTTCTCTTCTCCAGGTACTGGTGCTCGGCATCGAGCAGTCGGAGGGCCGTCGTCTGCTCTGGAGTCACCCGGACTTGCCTTTCGACATACTCCCGGATGCACTCAGAGCGAACTGCCTCTCGAACTGCGAGCAGCTCTTCTTCGAGCTTCTGTCGGTTATGGGCAACGAGCAGCTCTTTCGTTCTTCCATCATTTGCCATCTTCCGGCAGCTCTCGCAGAGGCAGGGAAGCTCAGTCAGCTCCTCAGCTTTCCAGACGCCGTCGCGGGTGTGGTAGCGTCCCAGCAGGCCGTCGGCTGTCATGCGGATGCTATCGAAGAGGTCAATGCCCAGGTAGACCAGAAGAGCCAGGTTGGCGGGCGTGGCCAGGGCCGGGGCATAGAGGGCAGTGTCCGGGGCGATTGCATTTCGCACGCTGACCACCGCGGCCACCAGGTCTCTGGGGTTCTTCAGGGAAGAGGCGTTTGCCAGCACGTAGACATCGGCCTTTTCAGGCTCTTTTGCACTGAATGGGTGGACCATTACGCCTTTGGGGCCAGTTAGCTCCTGGGGCGGCAGCTCCAGGGCCGGCTCGGAGCGCAGCGCTGATGGGACGTAAGGCAGTATGGCCAGCTTCTTATGCTCCCGGAGGGCTTCGCCGGCTGCTATGGCATCCTGGATGGTTGCATAACTGTAGACGCTGCCTGCTGATACATAATCATCCTTGCTGATCAGGGCAGGGGTGCTGATCTGCTGCATGGACTGCAGCTTTCCCATGCGGGCCGGGCCGTCGCGGCGAACTGTCTCGAAGTACTTGGTCATGCCTAATGTTCCTCACTTTATCATCTACCAATGGCGACTTAACTTGTAGGATTGCGAAGGACGGGGCGGGAAGTCCCCATCCATCAGGGTGATCTCGCTAACTCCGCAGAGTTTGCGGGAGTTGCGACGCAGTCGCAACGGATGAAAGCGGAGTCCTTTGCCATGATTACTTTCACGCCGCTCTCAACTGATATAAATATTAGGTA
>Ga0074195_1001062_pt1 | contig 42932 bp, 35 predicted proteins | sample EPASupsiteHSE623_FD_64525 | JGI IMG/M metagenome (GOLD analysis project Ga0074195, IMG submission 64525) | Bioremediated contaminated groundwater from EPA Superfund site, New Mexico - Sample HSE6-23 | ecosystem: Environmental > Aquatic > Deep subsurface > Groundwater > Contaminated ...
CCGGGGGCTTTTACTCAGATCAGTTTCGCTCCGGTACTTACCACTGAGAAAGCCACTGGCGAGGGAATAATAAGTGATCACACCCAGATTTTCTGTTTCACAGGTTGGTGCCAATTCCCTTTCAAAATAATGACGGTCAAACAGGTTATACTCGGGCTGCAAAACTTCATACCTGGGTAACCCCTGTTTTCTTGCAGTATCCAAAGAGGTTTTCAACCGGGAGGGAGACAGGTTCGAGGCTCCGATAAAGCGGACCTTCCCGGCTTCAATCAGTTTACGGTAAGCACCCAGGGTTTCTTCAACGGGAGTTTTGTCATCGTCCCAATGAGTAAGATACAGGTCAATATATTCGGTTTGCAACCTTCTCAGTGAATCTTCCGCAGCCTTTAATATATGCTTCTCCGATATATCCTTATTGGGTTGTCCCATCGCTGAGCCTACTTTGGTAATGATGGTTATTTTATCACGGTCACCCCGGTGTTTCATCCATTTCCCGATAATGGTCTCTGATTCCCCGCCCTGGTTCCCCGGAACCCAGTGGGAATAGCTGTTGGCTGTGTCAATTGTCTTAAAGCCTAAATCAAAAGCTTCATCCAGAATGGAAAATGATCCCTTTTCATTTAATGTCCATCCAAACACATTGCCTCCGATAATGACAGGGGCTGTTTTTAAATCCGTCTTTCCTAAATTTTTGCAGATCATGGTAATTGATAAATGTTTAAATTGTAAAATGTTTAAAAAGCTAAGCGCATGGTGCATGGCGGGAAACCCGAAGACTTACCCGCTACTTTTTTTATCTTGTGTCTTGATACTTGTGTCTTGATACTTGTGTCTTGATACTTGTGTCTTGATACTTGTGTCTTGATACTTGTGTCTTGATACTTGTGTCTTAAAAACGATACCTCACCTTTAGTTCTCCATAGTAGTTCCTTGGCATGCCAGGATAATAGTATCGCGGTTCAGCGCCACCTGCAGCAACAGCATTGATCAAAACGGACGATGCATATTTTTCATCCGCAATATTATTCGCCCCGGCATTCGCTTCCACAAAAAGGTGAACTGAGAAATCCCTCTTATATCCCAGTTTCAGGTTGAACAGGTTCCATGCATCACTATACCGTGTATTGGCATCATTCATGGGCATTCGTCCGGTGTGTTCATAACCTGAATACAAATAGAAGCCATCCCCGGAACGGAATTGTATGCCGGCACTGATCCTTTTGTCAGGTACACCCGTCAGATTATTTCCGGAAAAATCATTTTCTTCATCCACGAAATCCACAAACCGGTGAAAATCAAAAGACGCGTGAAGATAAGGAGAAACTGTAAAATCCGGCAACAAATGCAGCTCATAATCTCCGGCAATTTCAATTCCCCGATGCTTTGTTTTCCCGGCATTGCGCCCGACATACTCATCTTCTCCCGTTCTCTGCGCCACTAATAACCCATTCATTCGCAAGAGATAAGCAGCCAGGTTCAGATGAAGTTTTTTTTGGAAGAATGACAGATCGCCTCCCAACTCATAGTTCCAGCCTTTCTCAGGCCCAATATCGGGATTAAGAACTCCGTCCGGCGTCAGCGTTTCTTCCAGCCCCGGGTAATTAAACCCGCGGCTGATATTGAAATATCCCAGTTTATCGGGGGTAAACCTGTAGGTCAGGCTGAAATTCGGCGCCAGGACAGGATCAAACGATCGGGTTGCACTTTTACCGCCGGGTCCCGGGTCCAACCGGTCGTTATAATCGTATGAGGTCACATTCAGGTTTAGTCCCGCCTGGACCTCCAGTTTCGATGTCAAAGGGTGACTTGCTGATACAAATGCATTCAAATAGTCACGAAATTCCCTGTTTTTACTCAGCAACTCCCCTTCAAGGCTTCCCTTCCCGTTGTTTTCCTCATACAAATTTTCAATCGTCTTCCAATCATACTGATCGGCATACCATTCGCCGCCAAAGTGAAAACCGGCGATTTTCCCTGACCAAAGATTAACCGTTTTGGAAAAGACGGTCCTCACTCCATAACCGCTGGTATTTTCATCCAGAATGTTAAAGGGACGGGGCTCATAGTGAACCACTCTGCTATAAAAAAAACTGGTCGTGTTCCTGAACGACTCATCATAACTCCGGGAATAACTCAGGCCAACCAGGGTTTGCTTTTCGTCCTCGTAGCCTTTGGCATTTTTCCAGTTTGAAGCAGCCTGCGACGGATCTTCATCAAAAGCGGTTTGACTGATCGAACTTGCTATATGAGCGAAATAATTGGTCTGTTGAAACAGAAGGCTGATGACACTGTTTTCGTCAGCAATGAAGTTTGCATTCAATAACCACCCGTTCCTGTTATAGTCACTGTTTTCCCGGAATCCATCAGTCTGCAGATGATCGTAATGAAGATGGACCGACAGTTGATCGCCGGCATAATTGGCGGATGTTGTATTTTTAAATAGCCCGTATGAGCCCATGGTAGCGTTGTTTCTTATATCAAATTCACCGCGCGTGGGCTGAACCGGATTTAGTAAAATGGTCCCTCCCAGGTTTGTGCCGAATTCAGTAGCCTTGGGCCCTTTGATGATTTCAATATTTTCCAGGTCCTCCGGATCATAAATATCAATGGCCGTTTCACCGATCCCATTAGTGATGGGTATCCCGTTAAAATAGGCCCGGATCTTATTCGTTCCGTAAAGTGTCCTGGCCCCGACGCCACGAATAGTGATCCTGTTCGTGTTGATGGCTCCACTCTGAATATAAACCCCCGGCGTTTGATTAACTGCATCAACCAGCCCAGCCGGACTGAACCGCTCCATCATGACCGGAGTAATCTGAGAGGTTGGAATGATCACCCTGCTCTTCTTAACCTGATCGGAAAGCACAACAATCTCTCCCACAGTCAGGGTATCATCAGGCGCCTCCGTTGAACGGGAACTTGCCGTATCGGAAAAATTTTGCTCTGCATTATGATCCTGACCGCAAAGCTCAGACACGTTATGAAGTAAAATAATTGTAAGAATCAGCCTGTTCATATCGAATCAAGTTTATCACCACATGGTATATTTGTTAATATTCTACAACAGAATCAATAAAGAGTTTCCAAAAACAATGACTTTAATTTTTTCTTAACATTTCTCTGCAATTGTTCATTCGCAATAAAGAAAACTCCAATATACGCCAATGAGTACAATACTTTAATGTCCTTTTTTCTGTAGTTGTTATAAAACATAAAATGAACAAATGTCGCAGATAATTGATCCAGGGGATGCTCTAAATTATATATCTTAGAATGTTTTTATCGGACACGGAAAGAACTTGAAAATAGAAAGAGGCTTGAACATGAGCAGGAGGATGATCATATTTTCTTTGCTTTTCTTTGCTATTAAGGCTTTTCCCCAGGATTCACCTGAGAAAATGTTTTCAATGAGCTTTGATGAGCTCATGAATTTAAAAGTCACCACAGGGACTAAATATGAGAGCAGCGTAGGAGAAACCCATTCTGCGGTACATGTTATTTCTGCCAATACGATCCAGGCCTATGGAATTGAAAATCTGGGGGAACTTTTAAACCTGGCGCGGGGCATTTATATTTCCAACGATCGTAATTATATTTATGTGGGAGTGCAGGGTTTTAGCCGTCCTACCGACTATAATAACAGAGTGTTGCTCATGATCGATAACCATATCCTGAATGAAAATGTATATGGTTCAGCACTGATAGACAACGGGTTTGGTCTTGATATGCAATTCGTTGACCGGGTGGAAGTGATCACTGGCCCTGGTGCCGCTTTGTACGGGAATGGTGCGATGATGGCGGTGGTGAACGTCATCACAACACCGGAAGAAAAGGGAGGAAATAAAGTCCGGTTAAAAGCGGGCAGCAATAGTACCCTGGGATCAAGCTTCGCGCTTAGCGATAAGCTTGAAAAGTCGTCCTGGCTTGTGAGCGGCAATATATACAAATCTTCGGGTGAAGATCTCTTTTTTAATGAACTGGCCGATCAGGGTAATAATGGACATGCAGTTGATCTGGATGATGAAGAAGTATATGCGGCCTATGCACAATATAACCTGAAAAATTTCGGGATAAAGCTCTTAGGCTCGCACCGGATGAAAGGAATACCTACAGGCCCCTGGGAGGCCACGCTCAATAAAAGGTCTGAATCTGTTGATGAACGGGCTTTCGGCGAACTGAATTACCGACGGTCATTTTCAAACCAATCGGTTAAATTAGTCACATCCTGGGATTTGTACCGCTACAAAGGAGAATATGGCTATCCCGATGTGGATCGCTATTATGACCAATCTGTCGGAAGTTGGGGGAATATGCAACTGGAATATCAGATTAATCTGAATGAGAAAAGCAAGCTGATGTCAGAGGTTGAATGGCATTACTCGGTGAAATCAAACTACAGGGAAAAAGAGGATGGCATTGAGCTCTTTTATAAAAATAACCGGTTTCATAATTCATCTTTATTTGTTCAGTATGACTATATTTTAAATAGTAAGCTACGGTTTCTGGCCGGATTAAGGCTGGATGATTACAGTTATACCAATGCATCACTAAGCCCAAGAATAAGTGCCATCTATACACCGAATGATCATCTGAATATCAGGTATTCATTTAATAAGGCTTTTCGCGCTCCCAATTTTTATGAACTGTTTTATGAATCGGAAGGTGAAAATACCTCGAACCCTCATTTATCGCACGAGAATATCTTCTATAATGATCTGGATATCATGAAAAAACTTACTGACAACCTGCATGGGGGCGTCTCCTTTTTCTGGTACCGGATGAAAAAAATGATCGATCCCGTTATCAACCCGGAAGATCTCACCATGTTTATCAATACGGGCGATGGCAGTGGAAAAGGCGGACAAGTTTATTGCGAGGGAAGCCTGTTCAAAAATCTGAGCATTCACACGTCATATACTTATCAGTATCTGTCTGCTTTCGATTCTCCGGATAATAAATCCAGAGCCACTAACTTTCCTGCCAGTATGCTCAAAGCCCGTCTGATTTATTATATACCAAAAATAGGGACTTTGGGATGGCAAAACGGATGGGAAAGCAGCCGCAAAATGATTAATGGAAATAAAACATCATCTTATTGGATGAGCAGTTTAAACCTGAAAACAGCCCCTCTTTTTGACAGGCTGAATTTAATGCTTAAAATCAATAACCTTTTCAATCAAATATATTACCATCCTGGCGGTTTGGAACATACGATGGGCCAGATCATTCAACCACGCAGGAATTATGTGTTTAGTGTAGAGATCAAGTTATGAAGAGGCTTATTCATACCGCCATTTTTACCGTGATTTTCCAGGTATTGGGCTCCTCAGCTTTTGGATTAGCTGACGGAGTAGATGAATATTTGTTAAAAGCTGTTTTTTTTGAACGGTTTACCCGTTTTGTAGAGTATGGCTCTCCCGAACCGGACAATGATGAATTCTTTGTAATTACAATTTTTGGTGAAAATCCGTTTGGGAAAAGGTTGGAACAGGTATACAATGAACACCGGATCCTGAATAAGAAAGTAAAAGTAGTCTATGCCGGCCAGATCGATGAAATTGGCACTCCTGACATCTTGTATATAGGGAAAGATAAAAAACCGGAACTTGAAGAATTACTCCTTCATATTCAAGGCTGTAAAACCATCACGATCGCAGATTCTCCCATCTTCTCAGGGAGTGGTGTAATGATTAACTTACAGGTGGTTGATGAAAAAATCAGGTTTGAAATAGATATTGAATCTGCTGCCAGGCAAAATGTAAAATTTGACAGGATCCTTTTGGTCAATGCAATTATTGTGAAACATCAAACGGGCAAATAAATGAGACTGCTAAATAGTTTAAGAGCGCGTTTAATTATCCCGGTCATTCTGATCTCCCTGACCCTGCTGACTGTCACCATTATATTTATGGGACAAAGGCAACTGCGTGATGTCAGGCAAAATACCATTAATCAGGCCAGGGCCAATCTGCAGATGATCGCCGATTATGCCAGCGTTCCTCTTATTTTTGATCAGCGGGAGGACGCCAAAGATGTGCTCTCTAAAGTAAAAAACATCAGATCGGTTTTGTCAGCAGTCATTTACTCAATAGATGAAAAACTTTTTGTTTCTTATGGAGCCGATTCGGTCATGCAGAATCTTCAGCCTGAGTTCTTTGATAAAGAAATAAAATTTAGTAAGAAAAGCATGTTCATTACTGTGCCAATTATTCACAGGGATGTAAAATACGGCACTTTGGTGGCTAAAATAGACCTTCGTGCCCAACAGCGTTTGATCAGGGAGTTGTCCGGCTTGTTTCTTATGGTTTTCGCAGCAATGGGCATTTTGGCAATTCTCCTGACTTTCTTCTTTGAAAGAAAGTTCCTCAAGCCTATTTTATTGCTTACTCAAAAGTTCAGGGAAATATCCAGGACAACGAGTTTAGTGAAACCCATAAAACCTCTTTCGGTGGACCAGAGGGCAAGTAATGAAATTGAAATTCTCATTTCCGGTTACAACAAAATGGTTGCAACCCTAACCCTCCGGGAGAAAAAACAGTCCGAAGCAGAAGCTGCGCTGAAAGACGTCAACGAAAAGCTGGAAACGAAAGTTGCCGAGAGAACAGAAGAACTGAGGCTGGCAAAAGAAAAAGCCGAAGAATCGGACCGGTTAAAATCTGCATTTCTAGCCAATATGTCTCACGAGATCCGGACTCCGCTCAACGCTATTGTTGGTTTTACCAGCATGCTTGTTTCCGAAGACTTTGATCAGGAAACAAAAAACAATTATATCCGGATCGTCGAAGATAATACCGAAAACCTTTTAAATCTAATTGAAGATATTCTGGACCTCTCAAAGCTGGAAAGCGGCACCTTGAACATTAGCCCAAATGAAGTCGACATGATGTCCTTCAGTCAGGATATTTATAAAAATTCCCTGATGATGCGCGGCCGGATGAATAAACAGAATTGTGAAATGATGATGAATATACAATCGCTTCCTGTAGGAGAAAAAGGTTTTTTTGACCGTCTGAGGATTCAACAGGTAATTCTTAACCTAATCAATAACGCCCTCAAATTCACCGATGAGGGTTTCATTACTTTCGGAATTGAACTCCGTAAAAAGAAGTTTCTGTTCTATGTAAAAGATACAGGTTCAGGAATAGATGACAAAGATAAAAAGCATGTATTTGACAGGTTCTATAAATCGCGTGACTCAAAAAGACTTTATAAAGGTACTGGTTTGGGATTGGCCATATGCAAAAGCCTGGTTGAATTATCGGAGGGGAAAATCTGGCTTAAAACAGAATTAGGAAAAGGAACTGCTTTTTATTTTACACTCCCCCGCCATTCATAAATGGTGCAATTAACCCCAAAGATTAACGTGGCTTTTTTAAAAAAAATTTCGCTCCCGGATGATTTAAAATTAAAATAAATACATTTACTTTGCATTTCAAAGTACTTTTAAAATGAAAAATACCGAACTTTACCTGGCAGAAATAAAAGAGATCAGGAAGATGATGGAACAATCGAGCCGTTTTCTTTCTTTAAGCGGCTTATCCGGAGTTTTAATCGGTCTTTATGCTTTGGCCGGGGCCTTTGTTGCATACAGAATGATCTACTTTGCCACCCCTTCCTTATTTCGTAAAATTTTTCCTGGAAAAATAGCTGAAAACCTGGTCGTACTGGGATCGGCAATCCTGATCTTGTCATTATCCACTGTCCTTTGGCTTACTTTCAGAAAAGCCAGGAAAGAAGGTAAACGAATATGGAATCCGGGTTCAAGGTTAATGTGCCTGAACCTGGCGGTACCGCTTGTAAGCGGCGGCGGTCTCATCCTGGTCTTTGTCATTCACGGGATCTTCAGTGTGATTGCTCCCTCATGCCTGGTATTTTACGGTCTGGCCCTTGTCAATGCGGCTAAATTTACCCACCAGGAAATCTTCTATATGGGAATATTCCAGATTGTCCTTGGCATTTTCGCTGCAATATTCTCCGGAATGGGATTACTGTTTTGGGCTACAGGCTTTGGTGTAATCCATATAATCTATGGAACTGTTATGTATTTCAAATACGAACGTAACCCGCGAACAGTGTGAAGAGTTTATTTAAACAACTGGACAAAGCCTTTGAGAACAAAATCAGGCTGGGCATTATGTCGGCTCTGATGGTCAATAGCCAGGTATCTTTTAATGACCTGAAAGAAATACTCGACTTGACCGATGGCAACCTGGCCAGCCATTTGAAATACCTGGAAAAGGAAAACTACATTTCGGTCCGCAAAAGCTTTGTTAACCGCAAACCCAATACCGTTTACACAGCCACCCAAACGGGTAAAACCGCGTTTGAAACTCATTTGAATGCATTGGAAGAAATTATCAAGCAATTATAATTTTTTTATTTATATACTTTGAAATACAAAGCTCTCTGTAATATTTAATTTACAAACAATGGAAACAAATCAAATTCATGAACGGGTGTCAAGACTATTCAATTGGCAGTTGACACTGAAAGTAGTGGTCATTGGAGTGCTCATGCTCATATTATTGATCCCCAAGCTCATGATCCTGGAGCTGATACGGGAACGGGAAGCAACATCCGAATCGACCAAACAGGAAGTGATGGAGAAATGGTCGCGCGCCCAGACTGTACGGGGACCGGTACTGACCATTCCCTATATTGAAAAGGTGACCGATGCCGATCAAAAAACGGTGAAAGAAGAGATCCGTGAATGCCATTTCCTGCCTGAAACGCTGAACGTCGAAGGCGAAATCTTCCCTAAGGAATTGCATCGCAGTATTTACCAGTCGGTGGTTTACGAATCGTCACTGAAAATAACCGGCCATTTTGAAAGTCCTGATTTTGAGGCGCTGAAAATTAATCTGTCGTCCGTGTTATGGGAAAAAGCTCAGCTCTCGGTAGCGATCAGCGATCTTCGCGGGATCAATACAAAGGTAAACATGGTATGGAACGGAAAATCCCGGCCATTTTCTCCAGGCATGGACAATAAACTGATTGGCACAAACGGCATATCACTGGCCCTGCCCGACTCGGGTCAAGCTGGTTTTCCCTGCGATTTTCAGTTTACACTGGATTTGAAAGGTTCCGATGGATTACAATTCGCTCCGTTAGGAGAAACAACCACCGTTCACATTCATTCTTCGTGGGACGACCCGGGGTTTCAGGGAAGCTTTTTACCTGCCAGCCGTACTGTCACCGCTGAAGGATTTGATGCCCATTGGAAAGTGCTTAATTTCAACAGGAACTTTCCGCAGGAATGGAAGGACGATGGATTTAATGTGACCAATGCTGACTTTGGCGTCAACCTGGTTAAAACAGCTGATCATTACCAGAAGTGTTCACGAAGTACAAAATACGGAATTGTCGTGATGCTTCTGATTTTCCTTTCCTTCTTTTTGAATGAGATGATCACCAAACAGCGGATCCATCCTTTCCAATACATTTTGGTGGGCTTTGCCGTACTTGTTTTTTACCTGCTGCTCCTTTCCATCTCAGAGCAACTCGGATTCAACACTGCTTACCTGATCGCCGCCTTATCGGTCACAGCACTGGTACTGGCTTATTCAAGGACCTTCCTGAAAACATGGAGCAATTCGATCGTGCTCACGCTGATCCTCGCATTTTCGTTCGGATTCATTTTTGTTTTGATGCAACTGGAGTCGTATGCGTTACTGGCCGGCAGTATTGGCTTATTCTGTATTCTCAGTCTGACGATGTTCCTGACCAGGAAGATCAACTGGTATGAAGAATAAAAAGTGAAGAGGGTGTTTTTTTGGGGCACCCTCTTTATTTTTAATTTAAGAATTTATCGATATTAGCGGCAGCAACCTTCCCTGCCTGTATCGCATGAACAACCAGGCTGGCGCCACGTTCCGCATCACCCGCTGCGAATATTTTTTCCACTGAGCTCTGTTTACTGGCGTTGACCTTCACGTTGCCTCGTTCGTCGTATTCAACGCCCAGAGTTTCCAGAAGCCCGGAATGTACCGGACTTGTAAAACCCATTGAAAGTAACACCAAATCTGCGGAAATGATCTGCTCAGTGCCGGGAATCTCATTCATAATCCATCTTCCTTTTTCATCCTTGTCCCAGTTCACCTCAACAATTTCGGCCCGTTTCACCACACCATTTTCGCCAATGAGCCTTCTGGTTGAAATTGCCCATTTCCGATCACAGCCTTCCTCATGCGAGCTGGAGGTCCTCAGTGTGTTAGGCCAATAGGGCCATGGATTATTACCGGCGCGTTCAACCGGGGGTTTGGGCAAAATCTCGATTTGGGTGACACTGGCAGCCTTTTGACGGATTGATGTTCCCACGCAATCCGAACCCGTATCTCCGCCACCAATCACAAGCACGTGTTTTCCTTCTGCCAGGAGCCGGTCTTCATCCGCTATTTTTTTACCGGCCACCACTTTATTTTGCTGGGTCAGAAAATCCATCGCGAAATAAACGCCTTGCAAATTGCGGCCCTCCACGTTCAGGTCGCGGGCAGATTCAGCCCCCATCGCCAGCAACACGGCATCAAATTCCGATAACAGCTCCTCACGGGTCACATCAACCCCCACATTCACTTTTGTCCTGAAAATGATCCCTTCGGCTTTGAATACATTCAACCGGCGGTCAATGATCCCCTTATTCAATTTGAAATCGGGAATACCATAACGCAGTAAACCGCCGATGGCATCGTTCTTTTCAAAAACGGTTACTGTGTGCCCTGCCCTGTTCAGCAGATCGGCAGCAGAAAGTCCTGCCGGCCCCGATCCGATCACGGCCACCTTTTTACCAGTCCTGATCTTTGGTGGATTGGGAATGATGTAACCCATTGAGAAGGCGCGCTCCACAGTTGCACATTCATTTTCACGGATCGTTACCGGTTCATCATGGATAGCAAGCACACACGATTTTTCACAGGGCGCCGGACAAATTCGTCCGGTGATTTCCGGAAAACTGTTTGTTGAATGAAGAATTTCATAAGCTTCCCTGTCACTTTTGCGGTAAAGCGCATCCTGCCATTCCGGGATTTTGCTTTCTACCGGACAACCCCAGTGACAAAAGGGAATGCCGCAATCCATACAACGGGACGCCTGTAACCGGCGGTCCTCTTCATTCAGGGTCTGCTCCACTTCCCCGTAGTCATATATTCGTTCGTGTAAAGGCCGGTAACCGCTTGTTTTGCGTGCTACCTTAATAAAACCTTTTGGATCTCCCATAATACTCTTTCTCTTTTCAGTTTTTTATTTTTTGTTATTCATGCCGGGTGGGATCATCTTCGGTCAGTTGCAATTTCCGTTCTATTTCCCTCAGTTTCATCTCCTCCAGCACTTTTTTGTATTCAAATGGGATCACCTTCACAAACCGCGGAAGGTATTCATCCCAGTTCGTCAGAATTTTTGCAGCCATCGAACTCTGTGTATATAGTAAATGTTTACTGATCATTTCCTGTAATTCATCCACGTCAGCGCGATCCTCAAGCGGAGAAAGTTCTACCAGTCCTTTATTGCAGTAATAATCGAAATCGCCGTCCATGTCGAGCACGTAGGCAATTCCGCCACTCATCCCGGCAGCAAAGTTACGCCCTGTTTTTCCAAGCACGACTACCCGGCCCCCGGTCATATATTCACAACAGTGATCCCCTGTGCCTTCGACAACAGCCTTTGCTCCGGAATTACGCACGCAAAAGCGTTCTCCCGCCATTCCGCGAATGTATGCCTCTCCGCTTGTAGCTCCGTAGAAGCTCGTATTCCCGATAATGATATTTTCTGCCGGAATAAAAGTTGAACCGGCGGGAGGGACCACAACAATTTTACCTCCCGAAAGACCTTTACCTGTATAGTCGTTGGCATCACCTTCCAGTCTGAGACTTACCCCTTTCACAAGGAAAGCGCCGAAACTTTGTCCTGCAGTTCCATTGAAGGTACAGTTAATGGTATCTTCAGGAAGACCTGCTTCACCGTATCTTCTCGAAATTTCGCCTGAAAGCATCGCACCGATCGTACGGTCGGTATTGGCAATCGGATACGAAATCCAGACCTTCTCCTTGCCTTTGATGGCTTTACCTGCATCCAGGATCAGCTTGTAGTCAAGATGATCGTCAATCGATTTGATATTGGGATAGGTTTGGTGAATATCGTATTCTTTGGCTTCTTCGGGCATATACAGGATCTTTGAGAAGTCGATATTCTTCATTTTCCAGTTGGTCACCTCCTGATTTACTTCCAGCAGATCGGCCCGTCCCACAAGATCATCGAATTTTTCAATCCCCATTTCGGCCATAATTTCCCGGACTTCTTCTGCCACGAAACGGAAGAAATTGACTACATAATCGGCTTTCCCCAGGAACCGCTTCCGCAAATCCCTGTCCTGTGTGGCAATCCCTGCGGGGCATGTATTCAGATGGCACTTACGCATCATGATACATCCCATAGTGATCAGCGCAGAAGTGGCAAATCCGAATTCTTCGCCTCCCAGACAAGCAGCCACGATCACATCCCGGCCATTTTTCAGTTGTCCGTCAACCTGAAGTTTCACCCTTCCACGCAAGTTATTCATCACCAGCGTTTGTTGGGCTTCGGCGATACCCATTTCCATAGGCAATCCGGCATGTTTGATTGAACTTGCAGGACTTGCTCCAGTACCGCCTTCACCTCCCGAAATGGTGATCAGATCGGCGTAAGCTTTTGCCACACCGGCAGCAACAGTCCCTACACCAGCCTCAGCGACCAGTTTAACGGAAACCTTTGCGCGGGGATTGGTAACCTTCAAGTCGTAGATCAGCTGGGCCAAATCCTCAATCGAGTATATATCATGATGAGGCGGCGGCGAGATCAGCGTGATCCCCGGTGTAGAATTACGCGTTTTGGCAATAATCTTATTCACCTTAAAACCCGGTAACTGCCCGCCTTCGCCCGGCTTTGCCCCCTGACAGATCTTGATCTGCAATTCGTGCGCGTTGATCAGGTAATTGTTTGTCACCCCAAAACGGCCCGAAGCAACCTGTTTAATGGCACTTTGCCTGCTTGTTCCAAAACGTTCGGCATCTTCGCCGCCCTCACCCGTATTGCTTCGGCCGCCTATCGTATTCATGGCGATTGCAAGGGTCTCATGCGCCTCTTTACTAATAGAGCCATACGACATGGCACCTGTCACAAAACGTTTCATGATCCCTTCAGCAGGTTCAACCCGGTTGAGCGGGATCGGATTCCTTTTATAGTTGAAACAGCCGCGGATAAAGGCCGGTTTCCTGTTATCTTTCTGTACCAGGTTGCTGTATTCCTTGTATTTACTGTAGTCATTGGTACGTGTGGCCCACTGAAGCAAGCCAATGGCTTCCGGATTCCAGGCATGATGCTCACCGTATTTTCTCCAGGCATAAACACCTGAATTCTCAAACCGGAACGATTCAGCCGACGCCGGAGTCTGATAAGCCGCTTCATGCATGCGGCGGTATTCTTCAGCGATTTCGGCAAATCCGATACCACTGAGCCGGGAAGCTGTACCTGTGAAATATTTTTCTGTCAGTCCCCTGCTGACGCCGATTGCTTCAAACATTTGGGCCCCATGATAGGAACGCAGGGTCGAGATACCCATCTTAGACATGATCTTCAGCAAGCCCTTGTCGATCGCCTTCATGTAATTGGTACGGGCACTCTTGTAATCGATGTCTATTTTGCCTTCTTTCACCATGTAATCAATGGCGGCATAAGCCATGTAAGGATTAATTACACTGGCCCCGTAGCCCAGAAGAAGTGCAAAATGATTCACTTCACGCGGTTCGGCAGATTCTACAATGATACCCACCTGCATCCGTTTCTTCTTTCCGATGAGATGATGGTGAACAGCGGCAACCGCCAGTAACGACGGAATAGGAGCATTTTCCTCATCTACATTACGGTCAGAAAGAATAATGAAGTTCTTTTTCTCATCCACCGCCTTTTCAGCCAGCGTCAGCATTTCTTCAAATGCTTTGATGAAGCCTGCTTCTCCTTCTTTCACCGGGAAAACCATCGGTATGGTCTCATGAGTGAACATCTCATCTTTCAGATCCTTGATCTTCCCCAGATCGGTATTGGTAATCAGGGGACTGTCAAATTTGATCAGTTTGCAGTGATTTTGGTTCTCCTTTAAAATATTCGAATGCAGCGAGCCAATATAGTTGGTAAGTGACATCACCAGACCTTCCCTGATTGAATCAATGGCCGGATTGGTCACCTGTGCAAACATCTGTTTAAAATAGTTGAAAAATCGCTGGGGCTGGGCCGAAAAGACAGCAATTGGCGTATCATTACCCATCGAACTGGTTGCTTCAGCACCGCTGGTTGCCATTCCATGGATCAGTTCATACATATCCTCTTTGGAATAGGTGAAAACCCTGGCCAGTGTTTCAAAATGATCCAGTTCGGAAGGAACGCGTTGTTTTACTTTAATATCCCTCATCCGGATGCGATTGCCTTTCAGCCACATTTCATAAGGATTACGCAGACTGAGCTGTTCCTTGACCTCTTTATCAGGAATGATAATTCCCAGCTTAGTATCAATCAGCATGATCTTGCCCGGGCGAAGCCGGCCCTTTTCCTTGATTTCTTCGGGAGCAAATTGCTGAACGCCAACTTCCGAGCCCATCACGATTAAATCGTTTTTGGTAATAATATACCGGGAAGGCCGCAATCCGTTCCGGTCGAGCGTTCCTCCGATATAACGTCCATCCGAGAATACCATGGAGGCAGGGCCATCCCACGGTTCCATGATTGTGGAATGGTATTCATAAAATGCCTTTAAACTCTCCGGGATGGGATTTTTTTCATTGTACGATTCCGGGATCATCATACATAACGCATGATGAAGTGAACGTCCGGTCATATGCAAAAATTCAAGCACATTGTCGAATGATGCGGAATCCGATTTACCTTCTTCAATCACCGGCAGGATTTTCTTCAGATCCTCACCGAATATTTCCGATTTTAATAAAGCTTCACGCGCCTGCATCCATTTGCGGTTACCTTTCACCGTATTGATCTCACCATTATGCGCCAGGTAGCGGAATGGCTGAGCCAGGTCCCATGTCGGAAATGTATTGGTACTGAAACGTGAATGCACGAGCGCGATCGCTGATTTGAATTCAGGATGTTCAATATCCTTGTAATAACTTCTTAACTGGGCCGGCGTGAGCATACCTTTGTAAACAATCACTTTGGAGGAGAAACTGGGTTGGTAAAAAGCCTCCTTCTGTTCAAGTGCAGAATTGGCAACGGCGTGCTCCGTCAGTTTCCTGACAAGGTATAATTTCCGTTCCAAAGCTTCCTGCTCCAGGTTGGCTTTTACAAAAACCTGTTTCACAACCGGTTCTGTTTTTTTTGCGATTTCACCAGGAGCTGAACTATCTACAGGGACGTCCCGGTATCCGATCAGTTCAAGCCCTTCGTCCTGGATATATTTGGTCAGAATATCCATGCAAATATCAGCTTCACTGTTCCTCTGAGGCAGGAAGATTAATCCTGTTCCATACTTACCGCTGTCGGGAACATGAACCTTTAAGATATCTTTATAATACAGATGCGGAATCTGCATTAAAATGCCTGCACCGTCACCGGTGGTATTGTCAGCGCTTGTTGCACCGCGGTGATCCAGATTTTCAAGCACACTCAATCCACGCATCACAATATCATGGGAAGCTTCTCCCTTGATATGCGCCACAAATCCAATCCCGCAATTATCATGCTCGTTGGCTGAGTCATACATCCCCTGAGCCTTTGGAAATCTTAATTGCATCTTTTTTCTCCTTTCAAAATTTAAACCACCTCTTTTATCATTATGATCTTATGCTTACTCTGACCTAACAATAGCACAAAACCATCAAATTCATTGCGATATTTACAAACTATTAGAAAAACGCCTTAATTTCTAACGAAGTGAAGCAAAAATAGCCAAAAAACAAACAACATCAAATTTCAATGACGAAAAATGCAATTGTATAACATATCTTTAACACTTCGTCCGGTTATGCTATAAACAAATAATTAATAATGAGAGTTTTACAAAAAGACCGGAGGCCGCGCTTTTTGCGCGGCCTCCGGTATAAGATAACATTCAATTAACAGTACGGTTAGCCAAGCAACTTCCTGATGGCCTGGTCAGTGCTCTCAAAATTAAACTGACCGATCGTGAACTGCATTTTCTCTTCTATTTTGGATAAGCATAAATTTCCTATACTTCCTTCATGCGTATGTTCTATTTTCCTGGTCGGCTCATAATTTCCGGTCTGGATCTCCATTCCCACTTTTCTGTAAGCATCCCTGAAGGGGACCCCTTGCATCACAAGGCGGTTGACATCTTCCACGCTGTACACGTACCGGTAACGTTCGTCATCGAGAATATCCTCTTTGACAACCATTTCAGAAAGGGCAAAAGCGGCTATCTCCAGGCAGCTTTTCAATTCGTCGAATACCGGAAGAAAGCTTTCCTTTACCAGTTGCAGATCACGAAAATAGCCGCTTGGAAGGTTATTGACCATCATGGTGATCTGTACCGGCAACGCCTGAATTTTATTACAATGAGAACGCAAAAGCTCGAACACGTCCGGATTTTTTTTATGAGGCATAATACTCGAACCTGTTGTCAATTCCTGGGGAAGTTTGATAAATCCAAAATTCTGGCTCATAAACAAACAAACATCATACGCCAGTCTGGAAAGTGTGGCTGCAATTGAAGACAAAGCAAAAGCAACCGTCTTTTCCATTTTTCCGCGTCCCATCTGGGCATAAACGACATTATAGTTCATTTGTTCAAAGCCCAAGAGGTCGGTGGTCATTTGACGGTCGAGCGGAAAAGAAGAGCCATAACCGGCAGCCGATCCCAACGGATTCTGATTGGTAATGCGGTAAGCTGCCTGCAAAAGCAGAAAGTCGTCAGCCAGACTTTCTGCATAGGCACTAAACCATAAGCCGAATGAAGAAGGCATGGCCACCTGCAAATGCGTATAACCAGGCATTAAAATATCCTTGTAACGCTCAGCCTGCCTGATCAGAATATCGAAAAGATTTTTACCTGACAAAACAATTTCCCGGATTTCATTCCTGGTAAATAACTTCAGGTCGAGCAGCACCTGGTCATTTCTGGAACGGCCGCTGTGTATTTTTTTCCCTGTATCTCCCAACTTTCTTGTCAGCATACTTTCCACCTGGGAGTGAACATCTTCAATTCCTTCCTCAATCGTAAATTCACCACGTTCAGCGATCAGGTAAACAGATTTCAGTTCAACCAGCAACTTGTCCAGTTCCTCCTTTTCCAACAGATGAATAGACTCCAGCATAATGGCATGGGCCATTGAACCCAATACGTCATATTTGGCCAGATACAGATCCATCTCGCGGTCCTTACCGATGGTAAATCCTTCGATGAGTTTATTGATCGGATAACCCTTATCCCAAAGTTTCATTTCTGTGAATTTTGCCCAAAGATAACGAATTCCGTAAAAACATGTCGGTTTATGAACCTTTGGATGCATCCTGATTCATTCATTATTCAATAATTGAACGTTTTTTAAAATACTTTATTCCGGTCGTGCTTTCAGATCTAAGTTCATTCCACTAATCAAAACGACACAATAAAATCATTTTTAATATCACTTTTCTATTTAATGTTAATTTTATGTATCTTTTTATTATTTAATATTGATTTATACGATTTTTTGACAAAATGATAGAATGGGTACTGATTCAATAGATCAAAATCTTAATTTTTCAGGTTTACCCCAGTAAAAATAGGGGGTACTATTACAAATTGATATTTTATTTTACACACTACCCCTTTTAGAATGGCCCTCTAAATGTTAATTTTGCATTAATTTATAAAATACCCCCATTTTTTGTCATTCTTCTATAAAAATATCTTTATTTTTGAACCGGAGTCAGAAAAGAAGGCAAATTTCAAGACAGACATTAAAGGCACAAATTCCAATACCGATCAGAAAGTAAATATTTCTAGTTATATCAGTTTAACCCTTAAATTCTACAAAACATGAAAAGAACTGTTAAATTTTTCGTTTTGGGACTGGCAACGATTTTAGCGTTGAATGTTCAGGCTCAGGAGAGTTCCTGGACTGCGGGAGTCGATCTGTACAGTAATTATATTTGGCGCGGTACAAAATATGGTACAGGTCCTGCCATCCAACCCTCCGTCAAATTCAATACCGGAGGATTGAACATTGGAGTATGGGGTTCTTTCGATTCAAATGGCTACACCGAAGTGGATCCCTACATTTCCTATAGTTTTTCGAACGGACTGAGCCTGGGTCTGACCAACTACTATTATCCCGGGTCCGCTGCGGAAGGGACTTCCCTTTTTGAAGAAGATGCTAATGCTTATGAAATAAACGCAGGTTATACGACAGGAGGATTGAGCCTGAGTGCAAATTATATCCTGAATGAAGCTCCGATCGCGGCTTCGGCAGGAGAAGATCTTTATTTCCAGGCGGGTTATGCCTTCGAAAAATTCAGTCTTCTGGTTGGCGCCGGTGACGGATGGCATACTTCGGACGGGGAGTTCAATGTCTGTAATATCGGGATAGGTACCAGCAAAGAAATCAAGATCACAGACAGTTTCTCGATCCCTGTCAGCGGACAGGTGATCCTGAATCCGGAAAGGGAGCAATTATATGTAGTTGTAGGGATCTCATTGTAAAACCTCCGCGCAGGACACATAAAAAATGCTATTAACAACTGAAAAAATATACAAATGAAACGAATCGATACGATTATCAGAAAAACAAAATTCGATGATGTACATGAAGCGCTCAGGGAAGCCGGGATCGAATTTTTTTCTTTCTGGGATGTCCGCGGAATAGGGCAAACCAGAGAAGAACGTGCATACCGTGGTGTCGTTTATGACACCAGTACCATTGAACGCACAATGTTGTCAATTATTGTTCGCGACAAAAATGTTGAAAAAACGGTTTTGGCCATTATGAAGTCTGCCCGCACCGGAGAAATTGGTGACGGTAAAATCTTTGTATCCTCAATAGAAGAATCATACAGAATCCGCACGGGAGAATTTGGAGATGAATCTCTGTACATAAAGGGAGTAGAGGAATAAAATCATTCAGAAATATTAAGAAATTATGGAAGAAGCATTAACATTGGATAGTTTAGCCAAATCCGCAGCGGATCTGGCCATGTCGATCGATACCGTATGGGTACTCGTCGCCGCAGCCCTGGTATTTTTCATGCAAGCCGGATTTGCATTTGTAGAGGCGGGTTTTACCCGTTCAAAAAATACCATCAATATCCTGTATAAAAACCTGATGGATTTTGCCATCGGTTCAATTGTATTCTGGCTGATTGGCTTCAGCCTGATGTTTGGAGCGGATATGGCCGGCGGTTTTATTGGAACTCCTTCTATTTTTAACATGGATATCTGGACAGGAGGAATACCGATAGAAGCATTCCTGATGTTCCAGACGGTATTTGCGGCCACAGCAGCAACGATCGTTTCAGGAGCAATGGCCGAACGGACCGAATTCAAATCGTACCTGTTCTATTCATTAATCATCTCGTTGGTGATCTATCCGATCTCCGGTCACTGGACCTGGGGCGGAGGCTGGTTAGCTCAGCTATCGACGCCGTTTCACGATTTTGCCGGTTCAACAGTCGTTCATATGGTGGGTGGCATGATCGCTCTTACCGGGGCAATTGCATTAGGACCGCGTCTCGGAAAATATAAAGGGAAAACGGTACATGCCATTCCGGGACATAATATTCCTTACGGCGTTCTGGGCGTGTTCATCCTGTGGATCGGCTGGTTCGGATTTAACCCCGGATCTCAGCTGGCGGCTTCAGGTACCACCAACGCAACAGCGATCTCACATATCTTTATCACGACAAACCTTGCGGGAGCTGCCGGTACCTGTGCATCCCTTCTTGTAAGCTGGTTCCGCTTCGGGAAACCGAGCCTCAGTTTTGCCCTGAACGGTGCACTGGCAGGGCTGGTAGCCATCACAGCCGGATGCGATGCTGTAACCGATGGCGGCGCTGTGATCATCGGAGCAATTGCCGGTGTAGTTCTGGTTTATTCCGTAACATTTATTGATAGCGTACTGCATATTGACGACCCGGTTGGTGCAGTTTCTGTTCACGGTGTGTGCGGTGCACTTGGGACTCTGCTGGTCGGACTGTTTGCGAAGAACGGAGGACTGTTTTATGGAGGAGGAGTAAGTCAGCTGATATCTCAGTTAATTGGGGTGGTATCAACTGCAGCATGGGCTTTGGCCTGCGGATTTATTCTCTTCAAAATTCTTAAATTGACCGTCGGCTTGCGTGTTCCCAAGCGGATTGAAGAAGAAGGTCTTGATATTTATGAACATGGGGAAACAGCTTACAATTAATAATTCCTTCAGCCTTTAAGTCTGTAGCTTTTCCCGGGAGGGCCTGTATCGCAGGCCCTCTTTTTATTCTGAATCAGATCAGTCATTCCCTCTGCACAGGCAACATCAGACAAGCCGTCAGTCCCATTCCAGGTTCTGTAAAAAAATAACATACTTCTCAATATTATCAATATTATATAGCTATTTGTAAAGTGAAATCGAAACGATTAACGCATAAATTTATAAAACACCTATATTTTATATCATTTTTCCAAAAATATGCTTATTTTTACGCCAGGTTAAATTGAAAAAATAAACAGATGAAAAAAATCGAAGCAATCATTCGCAAGTCAAAATTCGAAGTTGTTCGAAAAGCTTTACATGAAGCTGATATTGACTTTCTTTCCTGGTGGGAGGTAAAGGGCCAGGGAACCGCAAAACAAGGTCTTATTTTCCGAGGGATAGCCTATGATGTCAATGCCGTTGAGCGGGTACATCTCTCATTTGTAGTGCGGGAGGTAAATGTTCAAAAATCGATCGACGCCATTTTGAAAGCGGCCTATACCGGAGAAAGCGGCGACGGAAGGATTTTTGTGTCAGGTATAGAACAATCCATCAGGATCAGGACCGGAGATCACGGTGATGAGTCGTTGTATGACAAACCCCAATAAGCCGGATTTATACTCCTGCATATTAACCGGCTATTCGTGGATCCCAAAAACCCGAATTCGTGGATCCTCAGCTCAATTCCATTGACCTTTAAAAAGAAAATTATAAAAATGAAACATAAAATAGCGAAATCTATTGCCATGTTATTCATGGCATTGAGTTGTCCTTTTCTGGTTCTCGCCCAGGACAATGCGACACCTGAATTGAATAGTGGTGATACAGCATGGATCATCGTAGCGACCGTTCTGGTTTTAATGATGACAATCCCTGGACTGGCATTGTTTTATGGTGGTCTGGTGAGAAGAAAAAACGTGTTGAGCATCCTGATGCAATGCCTTATACTCACCTCTGTAATCAGTATTGAGTGGGTCCTTGTAGGATACAGCCTGGCTTTTACGTCTACTGAGGGCGGGTTAAATGCCTTCATTGGAGGTTTTGACAAAGCCTTTCTGAATGGGATTGGCGTGAATGATCTGCTCAGTGGTTACGGAATCCCGGAGATCCTGTTTGTTTTGTTCCAGGCTATGTTTGCAGTCATTACCCCTGCTCTGATCATTGGGGCGTTTGCTGAAAGGATCAAATTCTCCGGGTTCCTGTTATTTTCAATCTTATGGGCATTATTTGTATATAATCCGGTAGCCCACTGGGTTTGGGGAGGAGGATGGATATTCAACCTTGGAGCGCTCGATTTTGCAGGTGGCACTGTCGTTCACGTGAATGCAGGGATCTCTGCCCTGATCATGATACTTTTACTCGGGAAAAGGACAGGCTTCGGATTACAAAACGGAGGTCCTATTACTCCTCATAATATCCCGCTCGTTGTAATCGGAACGGCATTACTTTGGCTGGGCTGGATGGGATTCAACGCGGGTAGCGGACTTGCTGCAAACGGGCTGGCTGCAAGCGCATTCCTTGTGACCCACCTTGCTGCCGCAACTGCCGCATTGGTATGGTCAGTTCTTGAATGGATCATTAACAGGAAGCCGACTATAGTAGGCTTTTGTACAGGGGCTGTGGCCGGGCTGGTAGCCATCACACCTGCTGCCGGTTCCTCGGACGTTCTTGGAGCTTTTGTGATCGGGATTGCGACTGCATTGATTTGCTTCTTCATGGTGGCTTACGTGAAACCCCGGTTAGGCTATGATGATTCGCTGGACGCCTTTGGTGTACATGGGGTTGGTGGAATAGTCGGTTCAATCCTGACCGGCGTGTTTGCCACACAGGTGATAACCGGCGGTGCTCAGGGTGCGCTATACGGAGACTGGCATCAGTTATGGGTGCAGGTCATTGCCACTGTGGCTACGATTGTCTATAGCGCCGTTGTGACCTATATACTATTCAAAATAGTTGATAAACTGGTAGGGATCAGAGCCAGCACACAGAATGAAATCGATGGGCTTGATATTACCCAACATGGGGAAATGGCCTACGATTAGAAAATGGGAAAACAACCCATGCTACGAATAAAACAACTCCTTCAATCTTCAAGTCTGTGGCTTTTCCAGGGGGGTCTGCAAATGCAGACCCCTTTTTTGCATAGGGCATAGGGAGTGGGGCAGAGAGTACAGAGCATGGAGCATGGAGCACAGCGCCCAGTACTCACGACTCGCTACTCACGACTTATATGCATCCCAGGGTTTGATCTTAATATCTTCCAGCTTATACTTGCAGATCCCGTATATAAATGCGCTCGCCACACGGGCATTGGTAATCAGCGGGATATTGTAATCAATTGAATTCCGGCGGATCCGGTACCCGTTGCTCAATTCCCTCTTGGTATAATTTTTCGGGATATTGATCACCAGATCGATCTTCTTTTCTTTCAGATAATCGATCGTATTGGGTTTCTGATCTTCCTCATCCGGCCAGTGAAGCAGGGTTGAATCCACTTTATTTTCACGAAGGAAACGGTGTGTACCTTCGGTGGCATAGATGTTAAAGCCCCTATCCATAAGCAATTTTGCACTGTTCAGAAGCTCCAGTTTTGAACGGGCCTGTCCCGATGAGATCAGAATATTCTTTTCAGGATACCTGTACCCTACAGAAAGCATGGCTTTAAGCAGCGCTTCGTAGAAATTTTCACCAATACACCCCACCTCACCGGTCGACGACATGTCCACTCCAAGCACCGGATCGGCGTTTAACAGACGCGCAAACGAAAACTGCGGCGCCTTGACGCCCACGTAATCGAGCTCAAAAAGCGACTTGTCCGGCTTTTGATATGGAAGTCCCAGCATCACCTGAGTGGCAATCTCGATCAGGTTAATCTTCATGACCTTCGAAACAAACGGGAAGCTGCGCGATGCTCTCAGGTTACATTCAATCACCTTGATATCATTATCCTTTGCCAGGAACTGAATATTAAACGGACCGGAAATTTCGAGCGCTTTGGCAATTTGCCGCGAGATCTTCTTCACGCGCCGGATGGTTTCAATATACAATTTCTGCGGAGGAAAAACGATTGTCGCATCGCCTGAATGCACCCCGGCGAACTCGACATGTTCTGAAATGGCATAAGCCACCACCTCGCCTTTGTCGGCAACGGCATCGACTTCAATTTCCTTGGCCATTTCAATAAACTCGCTCACCACTACCGGATATTCCTTGGATACATCGGCAGCCATTTGCAGGAAATGGTCGAGCTGATCAAAGTTGGAGACCACGTTCATGGCTGCGCCTGAAAGTACATAGGACGGCCGGATCAACACAGGAAATCCAACCACTTCTATAAACTTGTAAATATCTTCCTTGCTGGTCAGTTCATTCCACCTCGGCTGGTCCACCTCCAGACGGTCAAGCAGCGAACTGAATTTTTTCCGGTCCTCTGCATTGTCAATTTTCAACGCTGACGTTCCCATGATTGGCACATGCTCTTTATCCAGCCTCATCGCCAGGTTGTTGGGGATCTGACCGCCCACCGACAGGATCACTCCTCTGGGATTTTCCAGTTCCACGATATCCATGACCCGTTCAAACGAAAGCTCATCAAAAAACAACCGGTCACATGAATCATAGTCTGTACTGACTGTCTCCGGGTTATAATTGATCATCACTGCCCGCAGGCCATCCCTGCGGATGGTATTGATCGCATTTACCGAGCACCAGTCAAATTCGACGGAACTGCCGATCCGGTATGCGCCCGAACCAAGTACGATCACTGACTGATTATCGTTCATGAATTGAACATCATGTTCACAACCATGGTAAGTCAGGTACAGGTAATTGGTTTGTGCCGGATATTCACCGGCAAGCGTATCGATTTGCTTAACGTAGGGAACAATATTTTTTGATTTCCGGTAATTCCGGATCTCCATTAGCTGTCCATTAATCTCCCTTCCGGTAGCCTTCAGCACCAGGCGGCCGATCTGGAAGTCTGAGAACCCGGCCTTTTTCGCGTTCAGCAGTAATTCAGTATCAAGTTCTTCAAGTGAATTGAATTTTAGCAATTCAAGCTTAAGGGCATAAATTGCATGAAGCTTATAAAGAAACCAGCGGTCAATTTTTGTTTTCTCATAGATTTCATCGATCGAATAGCCCTTGCCGAAAGCAGCGGCTATGGCAAAAATCCGCCGATCGGTCGGAAATTGAAGCTCCTGATCGATTTGTTCAATCGTAATTTCCTCCCTATTCCCCACGAATCCATGCATCCCCACTCCCACCATCCGGATCCCTTTCTGGATCGCTTCTTCAAAACTGCGACCGATTGCCATGATCTCTCCTACCGATTTCATGGAACTGCCCAGGTTTTTTGATACGCCTGAGAACTTATTCAGGTCCCATCGGGGTATTTTACAAACCACATAATCCAGTGCAGGTTCAAAACAGGCGGTGGTTACCTTGGTAACCGAATTTTTAAGTTCATGCAAACCATATCCCAGTCCGAGCTTGGCGGCAACAAAAGCCAGCGGATAACCTGTAGCCTTGGATGCCAGCGCCGATGAACGCGACAAACGTGCATTCACCTCGATCACACGGTAGTCTTCCGAATTCGGATCAAGGGCAAACTGCACATTACACTCCCCGATGATCCCGATATGGCGGATAATTTTGATTGAAACTGCCCGTAATTTATGATATTCTGCATTCGATAAGGTTTGTGACGGTGCCACAACGATACTTTCGCCGGTGTGAATACCCAGCGGGTCGAAGTTTTCCATATTACAAACCGTGATGCAGTTATCGTATTTATCCCGCACTACTTCATATTCCACTTCTTTCCACCCTTTCAGTGATTCTTCAACCAGGATCTGCGGAGAATAGGAAAAAGCGCTGGATGCCAGTTTTTCAAGTTCTTCATTGTTGGTGCAAAAACCGCTGCCCAAACCGCCTAAGGTATAAGCAGCTCTGATAATGATCGGGAAACCCAGTTTCGCGGCAGCTTCCTTTGCTTCTTCCATATTAATACACGCGACACTGCGGGGCGTTCCCACTTCGATTTCCGCGAGCTTGCCGGAAAAGATCTCACGGTCTTCGGTATCGATAATCGCCTGAACAGGCGTTCCGACAACCTGTATATTATACTTTTCAAATATGCCCTGCCGGAACAGATCAACCCCGCAATTCAGGGCCGTCTGACCGCCAAAGGCAAGAAGGATCCCGTCCGGCTTTTCCTTTTTGATGACCTGTTCCACAAAGTAAGCCGTCACCGGAAGGAAATAGATCCGGTCGGCAATTTCCGGCGATGTCTGGATCGTGGCAATGTTGGGGTTGATCAGGATCGTTTCAACACCCTCTTCCTTCAGCGCCTTCAAGGCTTGCGAACCGGAGTAGTCAAACTCTCCGGCCTCCCCGATCTTAAGGGCGCCGGAACCAAGAACGATCACTTTCTTTATGCTGGTATTTAATCTTGCCATGCTGTCAAACTGTTAAATTGCGAAATTGTTAAACTGCCAAATTGTCAAACTGCTTTTAATCAAAGCTCATGGCTCAAAGCTCATGGCTCAAAGCTTCTTATCCTTCACTATATTCCCAATAAACTCGTCGAAAAGATAGTCTGTGTCGACTGGTCCGCTGGAAGCTTCGGGATGGAACTGCGTCGAGAAGAACGGCTTGCTCTTGTGCCTGATCCCCTCATTAGTCTGGTCATTCACGTTAACGAACAAAGGCTCCCAATCGTCGGGCAAGGTCTCGGTGGCTACGGCATAGCCATGATTCTGAGACGTGATAAAGCAACGGTCGGTGCCCGTGAGCAAAACCGGCTGATTATGACTGCGATGCCCGTATTTCAGTTTGTAAGTATCAGCTCCGGCAGCGCGGGCCAGCAATTGGTTGCCCAGGCAAATTCCCATGATGGGCTTTCCGATGGCCAATGCCTTGGCCAGGTAACCCACTGTTTCATCGCACATGGCCGGATCACCCGGACCGTTTGAAATGAATACGCCGTCGAAATCCTCTCCGGTGTAGTCGTAATCCCATGGAACCCTGATCACCGTTGTATTCCGAAGTAAAAGGCAACGGATAATATTATTCTTTACCCCGCAATCGACAAGTACGACTTTGTGTTCGCCTCTTCCGTAAACTTCCCGGGTCGTGGTGCTGGCCAACGCGACCAGGTTTTCCCTGTTTGGGTCATAAAAATCAATTTTTTCATTTTCGAATTCAATCTTACCCAGCATGGAACCTTTCTCCCTCAGTATTTTGGTCAACGCACGGGTATCGACGCCACTGATACCCGGAACCTGCCATTCCTTCAACCAGTCGCCCAGGCTTTTCTTCGCGTTCCAGTGACTGTACTCCTCCGAATAATCGGAAATGATCAATCCGCTGATGTGAACCTTTTTCGACTCATAATACTCGTGAATACCTTCCTTTTCCAAGTCAGAGGGTACACCGTAATTACCAATCAACGGATAGGTTGACACCAATATCTGACCCGTATATGAAGGATCTGTTAAACTTTCAGGGTACCCGGTCATTGCTGTATAAAAAACCACTTCTCCGGCTATGGATTTATCATATCCGAACGATTTTCCCTCAAAACGGGTCCCGTCCTCCAAAACCAAACTGACTTTCTTTGCCTTTACCATTTTCTGATCGCTTATTATTTAAAAAAAATGCGTCTGGCTACTGATGTAGGGCAAACGCATTGTGCTTATTTTTTTTAGTCTGATATCTTGTATCCACCATCTTCCTCAATTATTCCGGTATAAGGATCCGGTACTTTCAGGAAACCCTCCTGCCGAATCCGCTACAAAAATAGAAATTATTCTGAAATAAAATTTGTTTTTCTTATAAAATGAATAAATTTGCAGTGAATTTGTATTTATATACAGAATATGAAAAATCGTACGCAACGGCAACTGACCATAAAAAAGATCATTGGTTCCATGACCATCGATAGTCAGGAGAAACTGCTGACCGAGCTTCATGCCCAGGGATATGAAATGACTCAGGCTACCTTGTCGCGCGATTTGAAGATCCTGAAAGTAGCCAAAGTTCCCAACGGGAAACAAGGCTACAGGTATATCATTCCGGAGGGAATAACTGCCAGTCAGCCGGTGAATAAAGCCAATTTCCTTGCTGATGGTTTTCGTGACATCCAGTTTTCCGGGAATCTGGCCATTATCAAGACGCAGCCGGGTTATGCAAGCAGCATTGCGGTGGTACTGGACAGTGCTGAACCTTACGAGATCCTGGGCACAATTGCCGGTGATGATACCATTTTGATTGTGATGCGTGAAGGGATTACACGAGGTGATTTAATAAACAGTTTAATATTAATCATGCCGAAATTGCAGGAAAGGATTTCTCTGGAATAACGCGTTCGGGATATAAAAAGACTAATGGATTTGAATATGAAAAAGATAGAAGATATAAAGGTAATGGTGGCAAATGTCTCCCACATGAAATACACATCGGAGATCAACGATACCATCGATTCAGCATCGAAAGAGAGGGGTACAGGTATCGCCAGAAGAACAGACGAATACATTAACAATAAAATACTGGAAGGGAAAGCCATCATCGCGATGGATGGAGATGAGTTTGCCGGTTTCTGTTATATTGAGTCCTGGGGCCATAACCGTTTTGTGGCCAATTCCGGGTTGATCGTGAAAAAGGATTACCGTGGTTGTGGCCTGGCCAAAGAAATCAAAAAGAAGGCCTTTCAGCTTTCGAGAACCAAATTCCCGGATGCAAAAATATTTGGATTGACCACCGGTCTGGCCGTGATGAAAATCAATCATGAGCTGGGATATCGGCCGGTCACCTTTTCGGAACTGACCGACGATGACGCTTTCTGGAAAGGTTGCCAAAGCTGCGTGAATTATGACATTCTGCAACGGACCAACCGTACAAAATGTCTTTGCACCGGAATGCTTTACGATCCGGCATGGGAAAAAGAGAAGGCTCAGGCAGAACCCAAAAGTAAAAGGATTTCGCTACTGGAAATGATTGGCAGGCTGAAACCAAAAAACGGGACAAACGGAAGGGAACCGGGCCTGAATATCTTTAAAAAAGCGAAGCAGGCGTAGCCAGCAGCAGAGCACATAGGGCTATGAGCTAACAACAAATACTTGATAATAAATACAATACACAATGAAAGAAAAGGTTGTACTGGCATACAGTGGAGGTTTGGATACTTCATTTTGTGCAAAATACCTGTCCGAAGAAAAAGGTCTGGACGTTTACACGGCAATCGCCAATACCGGTGGTTTTGACAAGGAGGAATTGGACCGGATTGAACGAAAAGCCTATGAATTAGGGTCCAAAAAACATGTCACGCTCGATGTGACCCAAACATACTATGCGAAATGTATTCGCTATATGGTCTTTGGAAATATTTTGCGGAATAATACCTACCCTGTTTCAGTGAGTTCCGAGCGCGTATTTCAGGCTATTGCCATCATTGAATATGCAAAGAAGGTGGGGGCCAAATACGTGGCTCACGGCAGCACCGGAGCCGGCAATGACCAGGTACGTTTCGACCTGACCTTTCAGGTTCTTGCCCCGGATATTGAGATATTGACCCCAACCAGGGACCTGCAGCTCAGCCGCGGCGAAGAAATTGAATACCTGAAGAAACATGGAGTGGTGGCCGACTGGAGCAAGATGGCCTATTCCATTAATAAAGGACTATGGGGTACCAGCATTGGTGGTAAGGAAACCTTATCGTCCGACAAAACGCTGCCCGAATCAGCCTATCCTTCACAACTCACCGAAAAAGGAGAAAGGGACGTGGTTCTTGAATTCAGCCAGGGAGAGTTAAAGACCGTTGACGGGAAAGCCTATTCGAATCCTGTGGAAGCCATCCGTGCGCTCGACGCCATTGCGTCACCTTTTGCCATTGGACGCGACATGCACATTGGTGATACCATCATCGGTATTAAAGGTCGCGTAGGCTTCGAAGCCGCTGCTCCCATGCTGATCATCAAGGCGCATCAGATGCTCGAAAAACATACACTCACCAAATGGCAGACCTATTGGAAAGATCAGTTAGCCAACTGGTACGGAATGTTCCTGCACGAAGCGCAGTACCTGGATCCCGCAATGCGCGATATCGAACAATTCCTTGAGCACAGTCAGGAATCGGTTACCGGTAAGGTGATCGTTAAACTAAGGCCTTATCATTTTGTACTGGTTGGTGTGGATTCTCCCTTCGACCTGATGAAATCAGATTTTGGCGAGTACGGGGAAATGAACAAAGCCTGGACAGCCGATGACGTGAAAGGCTTTACGAAAATTCTGGGGACATCACTGAAGATCTACAACTCAATCAATAAAAAATATTAAACCCATCATGATCCAGGCAGGAATAATCGGAGGGGCAGGCTATACGGCAGGTGAGCTGATCAGGATTCTGTTGTACCACCCACAGGCAGAGCTGACATTTGTACAAAGCTCGAGCAACGCGGGAAATCCGCTTTACCAGGTACACCGCGACCTGTTGGGCGATACAGAAATGGCGTTTGTTGCAGAACCTGATTATACCCGTTGTGACGTGCTTTTCCTCTGCATGGGACACGGAAAGTCGAAAGCGTTTCTCGCAGCAGCCAACGTTCCGTCGCACATCAGGATCATTGATCTGAGTCAGGACTACCGACTGAAGGCTGAAGGAAACGATTTTGTTTACGGATTGCCGGAGATGAACCGTGAACTGATCCGCAAATCGCTGCACATCGCCAATCCCGGTTGTTTTGCCACGGGGATCCAGCTCACAATCCTGCCCCTGGCTGCCGCCGGATTGCTGTGTGATGAAGTGCATGTCAATGCCATTACAGGCTCTACCGGTGCAGGGCAGGCACCGACCACCACATCGCATTTCAGCTGGAGAAGCGGAAATCTGTCAGTTTACAAGGCGTTTGAGCACCAGCATCTGGATGAGATCACCCAAAGTGTGAAACTGCTTCAGAATTCCTTTGACAGGTCAATCAACTTCATTCCCGTCAGAGGCAATCATACCCGCGGAATCCTGGTCTCAACCTACACCACTTACAACGGGACGCTTGAAGATGCGGTGAAATGCTACGAAGATTACTATTCCGGTCATCCTTTTGTATTCGTGACGGACGAAAATCCGGATCTGAAACAGGTGGTCAATACCAATAAGGCCATTCTGCATCTCGAAAAACACGGAAATAAACTGATGATATTAAGTGTCACCGATAACCTGCTAAAAGGGGCCTCGGGACAGGCTGTTCAAAATATGAATTTGTTGTTCGGGCTGGAAGAAAAAACAGGTCTGAACCTAAAACCGGTTTCTTTTTAATTATGGAACTATTTGACGTTTATTCGCTTTTGGATATTAACCCGGTTAAGGCCGAGGGTTGTTATCTTTGGGATGATCAGGGACAGAAATACCTTGACCTGTACGGCGGACATGCCGTAATTTCGGTGGGGCACAGTCATCCTCATTATGTGGAAAAGATCAGTAAGCAACTGCAGCAGATTGGCTTTTACAGCAATTCCGTAAAAATACCTCAGCAAAAAGAGCTGGCCGACAAACTGGGCAAGCTTTCGGGCCTGGACCACTACCAACTGTTTCTTTGCAATTCGGGAGCCGAAGCCAACGAAAATGCGATTAAACTGGCTTCATTTGCCACCGGGCGAAAAAAGATCATCAGTTTCAGCAAGGCGTTCCACGGAAGGACTTCAGGTGCAGTGGCCCTGACTGACAATCCGGCGATCACAGCCCCCTTCAATGAAACGCTTAATGCCGTTCATCTGTCGTGGAACAATCTTGAGCAGGTGGAGCAGCAGCTAAAGAAGGAAGAAATTGCTGCCGTGATGATCGAGGGCATACAGGGAGTTGGCGGTATACGCGTGCCGGCCCCGGGATTTCTGGAAGGTCTTGGAAAATTATGCAAACAATACGGAACGCTTCTTATACTGGATGAGGTCCAGTCGGGATATGGACGAAGCGGAAAGTTCTTTGCTTTCCAGTACACAAATGTGACGCCCGACATCATCACCACAGCAAAAGGAATGGGGAACGGCTTTCCCATCGGCGGAGTGATGATCAGTCCGCACCTAAAACCACGTATCGGCATGCTGGGGACCACCTTTGGGGGAAACTACCTGGCATGTGCTGCAGGAATCGCCGTGCTGGAGATCATGGAACAGGAACGGCTGATTGAGAATGCGGAAAAAACCGGCTCTTACCTGCTTAATAAATTAGCTTCATTCAAGCAAATAAAGGAAGTGAGAGGACAAGGGCTCATGATCGGGATGGAATTTGAAGAACCCATCAAGCCGATCAGACAGAAATTACTGGAAGAAGAAAACGTATTCACCGGATTCTCAGGAACCAATGTAATCCGTCTGCTACCTCCTTTAACCTTGGGTATTCAGCAAGCTGACGAATTTCTCAGTAAATTTGCAAAAGTTCTAAATTCATAATATTAACAACAGTATCTTGATACTCGTGTCTTGATACTTGATACTTCGAAATATGAAAGTCGGTAAAATCGCCGTTTTGGGCGCAGGAAACATGGGAGGATCCATCGTAAGGGGGATCATTAAATCGGGTTACCTGGACGCATCAGCCATTTATGTTGCTGACCCGAGAGAAAAAGTACTGGAAGAATTCAGCAAAAGAGGTGTTCACACGTTCAAAAATAACGCAGATGCAGTGAAACCGGCTGATCTGGTCATTTTTGCAGTGAAACCTTATCATATTGAAACAGTAATCAGCGAAGTGAAACCGGCGCTCACTTCCGGCAAGATCCTGGTATCGATTGTGACCGGAATCAATCTGAATCAATTATCAACCCTTGCCGGCGATGAGATGGATATTTTCAGAGCGATGCCTAACACGGCTATTGCGATACAGGAATCGATGACCTGCATCGCGGCTAACGGTAACTCCGGGAAGAGCCTCGATATCGTTAAAGAATTGTTTGATCAGCTTGGGAAAACCGTCGTGATCGATGAGGATCTCATGGCTGCTGCAACTGTACTGGCTTCATGCGGTACAGCTTTTGCTCTGCGGTATGTGCGGGCAGCCATGCAGGGAGGCATCGAAATGGGATTCGGAGCAGAAATGGCCCAGTTTATCACTGCTCAGACCGTGATGGGCGCAGTGAAGCTGATCCTGAACACAGGGAATCACCCTGAACGGGAGATCGACAAGGTGACAACTCCGCGCGGGATCACTATTACGGGAATTAATGAGATGGAGCATCAGGGATTTAGCTCAGCGGTGATCCAAGGGTTGATCGCCTCGTTCGAGAAGATAGAGGGAAAGATGTAACCATGGAGCATAGTGCACAGCGCATGGGGCATAGCGGAGAAGGGAGACCGGAAACAGGAAAAGGTGGAAAGGTAGAAGGGTGGGTGGCAAGGTAGGAAGGTAATCTTGCAACCCTGGAACCGTGTAACCTTGCAACCCTGGGAGCATGGAGCAATTTGAAACGTAGAACTTTTAAACGTAACAGTTTTGACTGATTTCAACTATAAACGAATCACTGTAAAGGTCGGGAGCAACGTGCTGACCAAGTCTGACGGCACGCTGAACGTAGCGCGCATTGCTCATTTGGTTGACCAGATCGCCTGGTTGCACAAAAACGGCATCGAAGTCATCCTGGTATCGTCGGGGGCAGTGGCTGCCGGACGCAGTGAGATGAAACCACAAAAGAAGCTGGATCCTGTTTCATCGCGCCAGCTTTACTCTGCCATCGGACAGGTAAAACTGATCAACCGGTATGCCGACCTGTTCCGGGAACATGGAATTATCTGTGCACAAGTACTCACTACAAAAGACAATTTTGCTGACCGTACCCACTACCTGAACATGAAAAACTGTTTTACCACCTTGCTCGAAAACAAGGTGGTCCCGGTAGTGAATGAAAATGATACCATTTCGGTGACCGAGCTGATGTTTACCGACAATGATGAACTTTCGGGATTGATTGCAAGCATGCAAAACTCGGAGGCACTGATCATTCTGACCAATGTGGACGGGATTTACGACGGCGATCCGGAAGATGAAGATTCCGGCATCATCGAAGAGATCAGCCTGAAAGACAAGGACTGGATGAAGAATGTGGCGGTCCGGAAATCGGGTTTTGGCCGGGGCGGAATGCTTACAAAGAGTTCCATTGCACGGAAAGTGGCGAAAGAAGGAATTGCCGTTCATATTGCAAGCGGACTGAAAGACTATGTGCTCGTTGATTTACTGAAGAAAGATACCACGGTAAAACATACCCTGTTTAAACCGGAAAACCATAAATCATCGAATGTAAAAAAATGGATTGCCTATTCCGACAGCTTTGCCAAGGGGAAGCTGGTCATTAACAAGGGAGCGGAACAGGCGCTTTATTCGTCAGCAGCAACAAGTTTATTGCTCATTGGGGTAACCGCCGTCAAAGGCGTGTTTCAAAAGGGAGACATCGTAAAGATCGTCGATGAAGAGGGGAAATCAATTGGATGGGGAAAATCCCAGTTTAACTCAGAAATGGCGGAAAAGGAATTGGGAAGCAAAAACAAAAAGCCAATCGTTCATTACGATTACCTGTATCTAAAGGAAAATTAAGCCGGAGCAACGTTAAACTTGCTTCAACTTGCCGGCATTTTTTATTCTATGTTGCGTTAAAAAGGATCGTATACCTTAATTTTGTTTGAATTGAAAACGGGAAGTCATGGAGATCAGAAATCAATTGGAATTAACACAGAAAGCCAGCAGGAGCCTGAACCTGTTAAGCGAGGATAAGATCAACCACATTCTGAACGATGTAGCCGAAGCTGCTGTTGCCCATACGGAACAGATTCTGCAGGAAAACCGGAAGGACCTGGCGCGGATGGACCCGTCCGATCCGCGGTATGACCGGCTGAAGCTGACTGCGAGACGGATCGCTGACATTGCTGCCGACATCCGGAATGTAAGCGCTCTCCCCTCCCCGCTTGGACGCGTGCTGAAGGAATCCGTCCGTCCCAACGGGATGCACATCACCAAGATCGCCGTACCGTTCGGAGTGATCGGGATCATCTATGAAGCCCGGCCCAACGTGACCTTTGACGTGTTCTCCCTTTGTGCGAAATCGGGCAACGCCTGTGTGCTCAAAGGCGGGAGCGACGCTGATCTTTCAAACAAGGCCATCGTGAAGGTGATCCACTCCGTGCTGAATGCACACGCGGTAGACCGGAATATACTGGCGCTTCTTCCCCCGGGAAGGGAAGCGACCGCCGGGATACTGAATGCCCGGGGCTATGTGGATGTGATCATTCCGCGGGGATCGCAGGGACTGATTAATTACGTGCGTGAGAATGCCACCATCCCTGTCATCGAAACCGGTGCGGGGATCTGCCATACCTACTTTGACGAGTGGGGCGACACAGCGAAAGGACAGGCCATTGTGAACAATGCCAAGACCCGTCGGTGCAGCGTCTGCAACGCGCTCGACTGCCTGATCATCCATGAAAGCCGCCTGGGTGACCTGCCGCAAATCTGTTCACTGCTGCCCGACAGCAGGGTCATCGTTTATGCCGATGAAAAGGCGTACGCCGCGCTTCAGGGGAAGTACCCGTCAAACTTGCTTCAACCAGCCACTGCCGAATCGTTCGGGACTGAGTTCCTCGACTACAAGATGGCCATCAGGACGGTGGCTTCGTTCGAAGAAGCGCTGGAGCATATCCGCATCTACAGTTCAAAGCACAGCGAAGCCATTGTGACAGAAGATGAAAACCGCAAGGATCTGTTCCGAAAAATGGTAGACGCCGCTGCGGTTTACTGCAATGTTTCGACTGCCTTTACCGACGGAGCTCAGTTCGGACTGGGAGCCGAAATCGGCATTTCGACACAGAAGCTTCATGCGCGGGGGCCGATGGCGCTGGAAGAGCTGACCAGCCATAAGTGGCTGGTGGACGGAGACGGGCAGATCAGACCAAAATAGAAGGACGAAAGAGGGTGGCAAGGTAACAGGGTGGCAGGGTATGGAGCATAGCACTCACTACTCGCTACTAAAGACTAAATACGAACAGCTAAAGGCTAACAGCTAATAGCTATACAAAAATAATAAAAGCTTAAGGCTGGCAGCTGATAAAAGCTAACAGCTAATAGCTAACAGCTAATAGCTCAACAATGAAACACTTTACATCAATACACGATTTAGACAATCTGGACGAAGCCATCAAGCTGGCTTTCGAACTTAAGAAAGATCCTTACAAATACCAGACGCTCGGGAAGAACAAAACCCTACTCCTGGTTTTCTTCAACTCGAGCCTGCGTACGCGCTTAAGCACGCAGAAAGCCGGGCTGAATCTGGGAATGAATGTAATTGTCTTTGACATCAACGAAGGAGGCTGGAAACTGGAAACAGAGCTGGGCGTTATCATGGATGGCGACAAACCTGAGCATATCCGCGAAGCTGTTCCGGTAATCGGGAAATACTGCGATATTATCGGAGTCCGTTCGTTCGCGAAATATGAAAACAAGGAAGATGACTACCAGGAAAAAATCCTGCAGCAGTTCATCGACTATGCCGGTGTGCCGGTTGTGAGCATGGAAGCTGCCACCCGCCATCCGCTGCAGTCGTTTGCCGATCATCTGACCATCGAAGAATACAAAACCAAAGCCCGGCCCAGGGTGGTTTTAAGCTGGGCTCCGCATCCCCGCGCATTGCCTCAGGCGGTACCGAATTCGTTTGTGGAATGGATGCGTGAAACAGACTATGAGCTGGTGGTAACTCATCCTGAAGGCTACGAGCTGGCTCCGGAATTCATGGGTGACCTGAAACCCGAATACGACCAGATGAAGGCCTTTGAAGGCGCCGACTTCATCTATGCCAAAAACTGGGCTTCGTACACGCACTACGGACAGATCCTGTCGAAAGACCGGAGCTGGACGGTTTCGGACCGGCAGATGGCGGTAACCAACAAAGCAAAGTTCATGCATTGTTTACCCGTGCGCAGGAACATGATCGTGAGCGACAGCGTGATCGACAGTCCGGCATCGATCGTTGTGCCCGAAGCGGAAAACCGTCTGTACTCCGCGCAGGCAGTATTAAAGTTGTTGCTGGATCAGATCTCATAGAAAATCTTTTGTCTAATAATCTAAAGATCTCATGTCTAAACGTCTTACATTGGTCAAGGTAGGCGGCAAGGTAGTTGAGGAAACCGCTTCGCTGCAAGACTTTCTGGCTCGTTTCTCAAAGCTCGAAGGATTGAAAGTGCTGATCCATGGAGGAGGCCGTTCGGCAACAGCCATGGCCTCGAGGCTCGGGCTGGAAGCCAGAATGGTTGACGGGCGTCGCATTACCGACCAGGCCATGCTCGAAGTGGTCACCATGGTTTACGGTGGACTGGTGAACAAGAATATTGTTGCCGCCCTTCAGGCGATGGGTATCAATGCCATAGGGCTCACGGGCGCCGACCTCAACTATATGCAGTCGGTGAAGCGGCCTGTAAAGGAAATCGATTACGGCTTTGTAGGCGACGTGACCGGTGTGCGGACCGACGAGATCAACCTGCTGATCGACCAGGGAGTGGTGCCTGTATTGGCCCCGTTAACCCATGACTGCAAAGGACAACTCCTCAACACCAATGCCGATACCATTGCCGCCGAGGCAGCGATCGCCTTTAGCCGCCATTATAAAACCGAACTGGTCTTTTGTTTTGAGAAACCGGGAGTGCTTCGCGATGCCGACGACGATCTTTCGGTGATTGACACGCTGAACCATAAAGAATTTAAACAGCTCCAGTCCGCAGGCTCAATCCACAGCGGCATGATCCCCAAGCTCGACAACAGCTTTGACGCCATCAGGCGGGGAGTAAGCCAGATCCGGATCACCAACATTGAGGGCCTCAACTCAGGGGGCACCACACTCCTGCCCGATTAACCACGATCAAGGACGGTACCAGACAGATAGCTGAAGCAACACAACACCCGGCGGTTTCTGCCATCTACATCCCTGTTTTGAGTAAGATTTTCGACTCCCTGCCACCAGTCCATGTTTTGTGCGTAGTCTTTCTTTAATTTTTTGGAAGGTACACCATTCATTATCACTCTGATTGTGTCGGAAAAGAAATTCACAAAGGCTTCTTTGTCTCCCTTCACAAAAGCAGCCCACATGGCTTTTGCCTTGTCAATAGACTCATGTTCAGAATAAACTACTCCGCTTTCCTGTTGTGCGTTGACCATCAAAAAAGAGGTCAGGCACATGATTGGCACAAAAATTGATTTCTTCATCCTATAGATTTTGATTTGGTTCTTAAAATCGAAGCATTTACAGGCGATCCATGAGAAAATGGAGGGGAATGATCAAATGCGAGGCAGGTAATTTCGGCAGACCTTATCCAAATCCGGTTTTTCATCATTCTGACTTGAGCTGATTCATTAGAAAAAAATCCAGACACAAATGAAAAATGAAATCTCTTTATGCAAAAACAGAGCGACAATTGGCAAAATTTCATCTAAATATACGATCTTTTGTTCGTATATTTTATAATCCGGATGCTGTTCTTCAACTTTATCTCTTTTGTTCGGTATTCAGCAAAATATAATTGACCGCTCCGGATTCTTCATTTATGTGACTAAACTCAACCTTATGTCTGGGCCGCACTGCGGTGCATTCTGTTACGTAAATGCATAAGTTATATGAATCTTACCATAAAAATCTTTCTTTAGAATCATGAGGCAGCGGGACATAATAAACTCGCATGAAAGATTTTAAATGAATGACTTTGAGATCTTGTTTCTGAAAGCTAAATTTGATCAAAACAATAGAAGATAAATTATGGAACCGCAAGTCAGTACAAAAAGTACCAAAAATGAAATCCTGGCAGCCTACGAGGATCTGCTCCAAAAGGTACAAGAGAAGAAGACCGAAGAACCCAAGAAAATACAGGAAAGACAAAAACAGGAAACAATTGTAAAAAGCGCCGCAGAGTTGAGCTACGAAGGCATCGTGAAAGAAGTTGCCGACCTGAAAGTGAATCTTTCATCCGTATTGGATAAACTTGGAAGCTCCTTTGTTTCTGAATTCAGGAAGTTTGAAGAACTGCAACAAGCCATCGGGCTGGAACAAAAGAACCTGGAAGATCTTTATCAACTCTCTGCCAACACCGATTCGCTTTCGGTGATGCTATTGGCTCAAAAGGAAAAGAAAGAACAGTTTGAACAGGAAATGGCTGCCCGGAAATCGGAATTTGAAGAGCGGATAAAAAACGATAAAGAACGGTTCGAGACAGAAATAACTGAAAAAAGAGCCTTATGGAAGAAAGAACAGGAAGCCAATCAGCAAAAAGCAAAAGAAGAAACTGATTTGTTAAAGAAAAATCAGAAGCGCGAAGAAGAAGAATTTCAATATAACCTGAAAATTTCCCGCAAAAAAGAAGCCGATCTTTACGAAGAGAAGAAACAAAAACTGGAAAAAGAACTCGTTGAAAAAAAGGTGGCATTTGAAAAAGAATTCACTGAACGCGAAGCAAAAGTAAAAGAAACAGAGAACGAGCTGAACGAGCTTCGGACAAAGGCAGCCGCTTTCCCTTCGGAATTGGAAAAAGCGGTCAGTTCATCGATAAAAACAACTACTGAAAAACTGGAAACGACCTTCCGCTTCGAGAAAGAGCTAAAAGAAAAAGAAACTACCGGAGAATTGAAGCTGAAAGACCAGATCATCGAGACCCTGAGAAACAAGATCAAAGATATGGAAGCTTCCTTAAAAGAACTTTCGCAGAAAACGGTAACGGCCGAGGCCAATGTGAAAGACATCGCCATCAAAGCAATAGAAAGCTCATCGACAAAGCCCTATTTGATTGAAAAAAACAAAGACAACCAAAATAAAGAATAGAAAAAGGGAATGTAGTTCAGGAAAAGCCTGAAGGTAAACAAGACATAACTGAAGGCCGGGAAACAAGTATTCCTATTATCATCATACCATGCAACGTTACATAGATAAAATCGTTCATTCTTTTATGGAACGCATTGTTTTACTTTTTAATCACAGGCCCAATTTGGTGGAATCCCAAAACCGACAGTTAAAGTTCGGCCGTGTTGTGCGAATTGACAAACCCCGACGGAACAATGGCACGACTACCCGGGATTATCGATTTTGCGAAAGAACATGCGATGACGGTCCTTTCGGTCGAAGATATTATTCAATACCGGAAACAGCTTACTTAAAAACGTATGAAGACAGAAATGGAAAAATGTTTGGCGGGTGAATGGTACGATTGCCACGATAAGTTTTTTCTTGAGTTAAAGAGCAAAACCACTGATTTACTGATGAAGTATAACTCGTTGCCCTATGAGAGCAAAGAAGAGAAATATCGAATACTGAAAGAAATGTTGGGCAGTGTTGGCACAAAAGTTTCGGTCGGCCATTCGTTTACCTGTGATTATGGCTGCAATCTTCACATCGGTAGCAATGTCACCGTAAATACCGGGTGTACATTTGTAGATTGTAATAAAATTACTATCGGGAATAATGTATTGATCGCCCCCAACGTACAAATCTACACAGCAACACACCCGACCGAACTAAACGAACGCCTCACTCCTGCTGAAACCCCGCAAGGAGTTGAATATATCCGGCACACATTTGCTCTTCCGGTAACTATTGAAGATGGATGTTGGATTGGTGGCGGAGTGGTTATCTTGCCTGGAATTACGATTGGGAAAGGCTGTGTAATAGGCGCAGGCAGCGTTGTAACAAAAAATATTCCCGCTAACAGTTTGGCAGTTGGAAATCCGTGCAGGGTCATCCGTAAAATAAATGAGAGTAATAATGATTAAATTACCCTGCATCATTCCGACAATCCAGCTTATATTGTGGCTCGTTTTTCTTTAAAAATATGTATTAACTGCAAATTCAAATTGATTTATAAATATTTCTTTGAAGGCAGAAATGTTGTTCTGCTCATAAAATAATAGCATTGCTTTTTTATAATCAATTGAATCAACAGTCCTAAAAGATAATGGACAATGTTTTTCATGCATTAGAATAGCATTACTCACGATTCTTGCTGTTCGCTTGTTGCCATCCATAAATGGTTGAATATATGATATTAACATTAATGCCAATAATGCTTTTTCGAAAACACTTTTCTTTGAGTTGATTACATCACAAGAATTTTTTAGAGCCTCTGATATTTGGAATTCATTATCTAATGGACGATAATTTGTCCCGGAAATACCAACACGTCGTTTCCTCAAATTCCGCTCGACAGATAGTTCTTTTATCAGAATGCTATGAATATCCTCGATTTTTGAAACAGATAAAGGATAAAGATAATCAGGATTGTCTATTATAAAATCCAATGCCTCTTTGTGGTTTAAAAGCATTATTGCTTCTTCTTTTGTTTTTCCCGCTGCAGTTTCCTTTTCTTTTAAAAGTCTTTCTGTTTCCAGGAGAGAGTATGTGTTACCTTCGATTTGGGAAGATTTCCAACTTAAATCAATTGCCAATCTTTCAAATTCTTTTCTGTACTCTATCTCAGTAAGCTGTGGTTACTGAACCATTTATCTAATGTTATGTCGCTAAAATTCAGCACCTCACGCCCTATGTTTTATTGCGTGCTATGCAACAGCTTTTAGTCATTATTTAATCGTTTAGGATAAAACGATGATGAACCATCGAAGTTCGGCTTTGGTTAAAAATCCAATATCATAAGTGGTGTCAATGTCCGTTATAAATTTATCCAGGTAAAACCGGAAAAAGTATCCACACGATGGGTCGAAGCTTACACCGAGACATTAACGGATGTATTCAAAACGGGAACGGAGTATCGATAAATGGGTTGGGTGGCTTTTACGTGGGCAGAAGCTATAGCGGATCAAAAGTCTTCAAATTCAACCCATCGCAAAAAATCCGTAAATTGATGAGTTGGAGTTCAACTTTCAAAGGCGATTTGTAAATAATCCGATGCCCCAATCTTTGAAATGGTTTTCTGAAAAGCTAATTTTGATCAGTATTATAGAATCGTCATTTCAGATAAGTTAAAACCTTGATTATGGAAACAAAAACCAGGAATAAACACATGGGAAGACAGGTAAAACGTTTCCGTGAAGCGATTGGTATGAAACAGGAAACGCTTGCCATAGAACTGGGAACATCCCAACAAAACATCTCCTATTATGAAAGGCCCTTTTGAAGAGCGAACAGGACGAGGTTGAGATCTGCCTAGTGCAAATAACGACTTACGGACCCTGGTTGAAGAATTCAGAAAGTTGAAAAAAAAACGAAGTAATCAAGCCGTTCGTAAGTCTGAACTGGATGACTTTCAGCCAAGGAATAGTGAGAAGGAAAATTCGATGGAAAAAATTGAAGCGGTCATTTTTGATATGGACGGAGTTATTATTGATTCCGAACCTCTCTGGAAAAAAGCAGAGAAAAAAGTATTCTCATCGGTCGGAGTCAAGGTATCTGACGAGCTAAGCAAAATCACCGAGTCCATGACGACGTCTGACGTTACCCGGTTTTGGTATGAGAAACAACCATGGGAAAAGAAAACACTGGAGGAAGTGGAAAATGAGGTTGTTGATTATGTCGAATTTTTAATTGAACAAGAAGGAGTTGCCATAGATGGAATAACGGAACTCCTGGAGAAGCTAAAAAAGCAAGGTCATAAAATAGGACTGGCAACGAATTCACCATACAGATTGATCTCCGCAGTCCTTAAAAAACTGAATATCGCAGGTTATTTCGACGCTCTTTCTTCTGCAGAACATGAATTACAAGGAAAACCGGATCCTGCAATTTACCTGACGGTTGCAAGCAAACTAAATACAAAGCCTGAGAAATGTATCGTTTTTGAAGATTCTTATTCTGGTTTGACGGCAGCAAAGTGTGCAGGAATGAAAACGATAGCTGTTGTCCCAAAGCATACCAATAACGACACAAAATATGATGAACTCGCCGATGCCCGGATAACCAATTTTTCCCAATTTGATTTTTCCTCATTTGAATCTTTTGATGACGAACGACTGAAAAATAAACGGACTCATTGGGAAGTCTGATTTTGGTTGTCAATGTGTGACTGGAAGAGCACAATTTCAAATTGTATCATAAAAGATAAAGCTACCGCTGTTCCTTGACATACTGGAAATAAAAGATTTAAATATAGTTGCCGTTCCCCGGGACAAAATACCTTCCGGGGAATCGACAATCTCCTTAGAAGAAAATGCTATTTTTACAAGAGCTAACTCACTAATATTGAATTATTTTTTTGAGTCGTCGAACGACGTACCAAGCTGTGATTGAAACATGTCCAGACAGTGTCTGGACAGTTGAACAGGTTACATCTCCCAATCGTCCTAAAACGGAACTGAAATCTGGGCGGCCAAAATAATCCTAATCTATCGATGATCTATCTGTGCGCCTTCGCTGACGGTTGGTTGGGGAATGGGTATTTCGGAATACAATATTCCGTTTCAGGAGTTACATCAGCGATGTAGTTGATATTATGCAACAACGGCGGAATATCGGCCTCATCTAATCTTACATTTTGTTGCTTGCCATAAAGTTGGCGATATGC
>Ga0074195_1001063_pt1 | contig 42925 bp, 38 predicted proteins | sample EPASupsiteHSE623_FD_64525 | JGI IMG/M metagenome (GOLD analysis project Ga0074195, IMG submission 64525) | Bioremediated contaminated groundwater from EPA Superfund site, New Mexico - Sample HSE6-23 | ecosystem: Environmental > Aquatic > Deep subsurface > Groundwater > Contaminated ...
CCGCAGTCAATATCGGCAAAAGCGAGTCTGCGCACTTCCGCCTGAGTTGCTTCATCCAGTGACCGGAAATCCCTTTTCCTTTTCATCAGCCAAGTATAGCATATTGGTATGTATTTGAGGCGCTGGTTAATAACCTGAAAATTTCAGTTGGATAGCGGAATTCGACATAAAATAGCTTCATGGCTCCGACTCAAAAAACTGCTCACAGGCAACGAGCCTGCTCGCATTTTTTTGAGCCGAATCCATTTCGCTCTTTTACGTCTCGGTTCTCGCTACCAACTGAAGTTTTCAGGTTAGTGCTGCGGCCCAGCCCTGTTTTTGTATTTCTGATAATGATAAACTTTGCGAAGGGGAGTACAGATGCCCGAGATAATACCTTCTTCCAGAATCGCAATTTTCAAGGGTCGCCAGATACGACGAACTTTGAACAATAATGAATGGTGGTTTTCTGTTGAAGATATTGTCGCGGTTCTTAGCGACTCCAAAGACCCCAAACAATATATGCAGCGCATGAAGCAACGCGACCCCGAACTCAAGCAAGGGTGGGTACAAATTGTACATACCCTTCCCGTTCAGACAGACGGCGGTATTCAGCGGGTCAATTGCGCCAATACAGAGGGTATTTTCCGCATAATCCAATCCATTCCCAGCCCAAAGGCAGAACCATTCAAGCGCTGGCTTGCCAAAGTCGGCTACGAACGGGTGCAAGAAATAGAGGACCCGGAGCTGGCTACAAAGCGCACTCGTGCGCTTTACAAAGCCAAAGGCTATTCCGATGAATGGATTGAAAAACGAATGCGCGGTATCGCCGTCCGCGAACAACTCACCAACGAATGGCAGAAGCGCGGCGTAAAAGAGGATAGGGAATACTCAATTTTAACTGCCGAAATTTCCAAAGCCGCCTTCGGCCTTACCCCATCCGAATACAAACAAATCAAAGGTCTTAATAGGGAAAATTTGCGTGACCATATGACGGATTTGGAACTTATATTCATCATGCTTGGAGAGGCCTCCACGACGGAAATTGCCGTGAACAAAAATGCTCATGGATTTCCAGAAAACCGGATTGCAGCCAAAGAGGGAGGTGTCATCGCTGGCAATGCCCGCAAAGCATTAGAACACAAGAGTGGCAAAAAAGTTATTAATTCCGAAAACTATCTAGAAAAACCAGAAAGCAGAAAAAAGCTGGAGGGGAAATAGTATGCCCCAAACATTTCCAGGACACGATATAAATTTCGTGGCTCTGATATTGCCCATAATCGCGATTGCGGTTTCATCTTTCCTTTATTACGACCTTCATTACAGGCGTAAAATCGCAGTCATTTTATCCCTACCACAAACCGCACGAGATGCCATAACGACTTTTATCGTTATTGCCAATGAAAGCAATAGGTTTATCACAATAGAGCGCATTGAATTCAAACGCGACAACGACAATGCTTGGAGCATCTTGCCGAATGAAGAATTGCCATGTGTTCTTAAGCCATGTGAGGCAAAACGACTGGATACCACGGTATTTGATAAGAAAAACAATATTGTTGAATTGATTGCAATAGATAGTTTTGGCAAAAAATGGGAATGTTCGGATAAAAATATTGCAGAAATTAGACTTAGAATTGAACATTTCAGAACAGTTCTCGACAAAAGGTATCCGAGCATGGTTGATGCCACGAAAACGGGACACTAAAAACGGTTCTTGATATCATACAGTCCGTCCCGCAGCTTTGAAAAAACCCCGCGCAAGCGGGGTTTTTGCTTTCAAAGCGGAGGAGGGGGAGCAGGCCAACTGCTTGGCCTGCGGTGGGATTAGAATCCCGTCGTTACGATAAATTGTTCACCTCCGCTTTTGATACTATGCAATTCGTCCAGTCATTTTTGTAAAATTTACAATGCGTGTTCTTAACTCGGCAGAAGAAAGACTCCCTAAAATAACCAAAACCATGCGGCCAGCCAGGCTGCGGGCATGCGCGCGGCTGATGTCCGCTTGCGAGCCGTGGCTTACGCTGGGGCGGAAGTACGGCGACTGCATCGAGGCTTTGCGGGGCCACGGAAAGGAAGTATACATCGCGGAAAAAAGCGGCAGGCTGGCCGGCTTTATTATTCTGCAAATGTGCGGCACTTTCAAGGGTTACGTGCAGTCAATCTGCGTCGCTCCCGAATTCAGGGGGGGCGGCCATGGAACGCGGTTGCTGCTGTTCGCTGAAAAACGGATATTCAGGGAAACGCCCAACGTATTCCTGTGCGTCTCCGCGTTCAACAAACGGGCGCGCAAGCTTTACAGGAAACTGGGTTACCGCCACGTGGGAACACTGAAGGACTTTATTATAGCCGGACATTCCGAACTGCTGCTGCGCAAAACGACCGGCCCGCTGTCCGGCCATCGCGCGCCGTACGCCAAACCGTTACCGGAGTTGATACCCCCATGCAAAAAACCATTGAAACGCAAATCATCATAAACGCCGGAAAAGAAAAAGTCTGGGCAATTCTCACGGACTTTGACAACTACAAAAACTGGAACCCGTTCATCATAAACAGTTCAGGACAGGCAATCGCGGGAGGCAAACTGATAAACACGATGAAAAACGGCAACAGCCGGTTTATATTCAAGCCCACTGTCTTGAACGTTGAGAAATTAAAATATCTGGATTGGCTGGGCAGCTTGTTTGTAAAAGGGATATTTGACGGACACCATTATTTCAAAATCGAGGAATTGAACCCCGGACAGGTCAGATTCACTCAGGGAGAGAATTTCACGGGAATTTTAAGCGGCGTGATTTTAAAATTTACAGGAAGCGAAACGCGGAATGGTTTTATCAGAATGAATCAGGCGCTTAAACAACTGGCGGAAAGTACAGCGACATCCCAATCTTGTGTCTGTTAACCTGAAAGCTTCAGTTGCTTGCGGAATTCGACATAAAATGGCTTCCTGGCTCCGACTCAAAAAAACTGCTCACAGGCAACGAGCCTGCTCGCATTTTTTTGAGCCGAATCCAGTTCGCCCTTTTACGTCTCGGTTCTCGCAAGCAACTGAAGCTTTCAGGCTAAGGTTCTTCATGATTTATATGATTCAGTTCAGCCGGCCAGTTCGAACATTTTGTGCAGCGCGGCCAGGGCGCGGCTGGCGGTTTCGGCGGGCGGGTTCTGTATTATTTGGAACGGGGACGGGGCTTTGAGAGCCGCTGCCACATCCTCAAGGCAGGTGAGTTTCATGTACGGGCAGAGCCTGCACATGGCGATGAATTTTTTGTCGGGGAAATCGAGCAGCGCAAGCTCGCCGAGGCCGCATTCCGTCACCAGCATATAAGCCGCCGCGCAGGTTTTGCCGATATAAGCCAGCATGCCGGAGGTGCCGCCCGCGAAATCCGATTCGCGCACTATATCCGGCGGACATTCTGAATGCGCAAGCACTTTAAGCCCCGGATAGCGGCTGCGGTAACTGCGTATGACGCCCGCATTGAAGCCCTCATGCACCACGCAGGAGCCCTTCCAAAGGATGATGTCCTTGCCCGGGGTCTTGCCCAGCGTTTGCGAGAGGTTGGCGCCCATCAGCGCGTCGGGAATGAAAATCAGGCGCGGATGTTTTTCGTAAAACCTGCGCAGAATCAACTCCGCGTTGGCGCTGGTCACAATGCAATCGCTTTCCGCCTTCACGTCAACGGCAGTGTTGATGTAAGTTATCACCGGCAGGCCCGGATACTGCGCCTTGAGCGCGCGCACGTCGGCGGCGGTTATGCTGTCGGCCAGAGTGCAGCCCGCCTCCGGCGCGGGGAGGATTACCGTTTTTTGCGGGCTTAAAAGTTTGGCGGTTTCGGCCATGAAACGCACGCCGCAAAAAACTATCGTATCGGCGGCAGCCTGCGCGCAGAGTTTGGCCAGCCTGTAGGAATCGCCCGTGAAATCCGCGGCGGCGGCCAGTATTTCGGGCCGCTGGTAAACGTGGCCCGCCACGACGGCGTTTTTTTCTTTCTTGAGCCGGTCTATTTCCAGCGACAGCTCCGCCGCGCGGCGCATGTCCGCCGACGGCAGCAGCCTTGAGAGCCCTTTGGCTTCGAGCTGCGCCAGCCGGCGCTGCAATTCGGCTTCTGAAATCGGTTCAGTCATCCGTGCCGCCTGTTTTGTCCCAGCCGTCCTGGCAGATATCGGGAGTATTGGTGAATATTCCGTCGGCGCCCATGCTTTCCAACTCCCTGGCGCGGCGGCGGTCGTTCACCGTGTAAAGCAGCATTTTAAGGCCGCGCGAATGCGCCGCGCGCGCCGCCTCCGGCGTGAACCGGCGGGCGTTTATGTTGACGCTTTCCGCGCGCAGCCGCACCGCCAGCGCAACGGCGTCCCCGATGGAAACTGAACTTGAGGCCAGCACGCCGATTTTCATTTCAGGGTCGAGCCTGCGCACCGTTTCGAGGCTCGGATGATAGAAGCTGGAAACCGCCGCCCGGCGCGGCCAGCCGTTGCCGCAAGTCCTGAGGACCTCAAGCAGTTTGTGTTCGATTCCCGTGTAAATCCCGCAGTCGTTTTTTATCTCGACGTTCACGAAACCGCGTCCGCCGACAAGTTCCAGTACCTGCGCCAGCGTGGGAATGCGCTGCGGCTTTTTCGCGCCGGGAAAATGCGCGGCCACGTCGTAGCGCAGAAGTCCGGCATAGCCGCAATCCGCTATTTTAACGTCCGCTCCGGCGGTGCGCTTCAAATCCAAATCGTGATGAACCACCAGCTCGCCGTCGGCGGAAAGCTGCACGTCCAACTCCAGCGACGACATGCCCATGCTAAGCGCCAGCTCGAACGCATCCAGCGTGTTTTCGGGCGCGTAGGCGCTCGCGCCGCGATGCGCTATGTATTCCACGCGGCCAGTCCCGACAGCGATTTTTTAATGCCCGCGAAATCCTCTTCGGACACGTTGACCCCGATGGAATTTTCCCGCCCGGAGGCCGGGCCGTGGTAATCCGAGCCGGCTGTCACGAACAACCCGTATTTGGCGGCCAGCGAGAGCAGCCGGCGCGTCATCTCCTCGGTATGGGCGGCGTAAAACGCTTCCAGTCCGCCAAGTCCGGCGGTGCGCCAGGCCGGCAGGTTCAGAACGGACATCACGATGCCGGGATGAGCCAGCACGGCGGCGCCGCCCGCGCCGCGTATGGCCGCTATGGTCTCGTTCACATCCAGCCCCATTCCCGCGACGTAGCCGGGCCTGCCGGGAACAAGATACTTGCGGAAAGCGTCCTGGCGGGTCTGCGCGCGGTTCGTGGCCCTGAGATAATCCGCCACGTGCGCGCGGGAGAGGCTGCCTTTGGCGCGGGCGCGCACCTGCGCGAAGTCGGCTTCAATCCCCGCCTCGTTGAGCTGCGAGACGGTGCGGCGGACGCGCTCCTCGCGCTTTGCAAGGGCGAATCCGAGCGCGGCTTTGAGGCCTCTTTCCCCGATATCAACGCCCAGCCCGAGTATATGGAGGTGGTCGTCGAGCCGGGTGCTTATCTCCACTCCGCGGACAAACGCAATGCCCAGCCGCTCCGCCTCGGCGGCGGCTTCGGCGCAGCCGGACACGGTGTCATGGTCGGTTAGCGCCAGCAGGGATACGCCGCGCCTTGCCGCTCCCCGCACGACTTCGGCGGGGGAGCAGGTGCCGTCCGACTGGTCGGAATGGGTGTGCAAATCCAGCGTCGGCATCGGCGTTTACTTACGCCGGCACTACCTGAGTGACGCCAGGAACTTCTTCCTTGAGCTTGCGTTCAAGCACCATCTTAAGCGTCATCGCCGCGCCCGGGCAGCAGCCGCACGCGCCGGTAAGCGTTACCCTTACCACTCCGGTTTTTTCGTCCACGGAAACGAGTTTCACGTCGCCCCCGTCGGCCTGCAGCATGGGACGGATTTTAGCGAGAGCCTGCTCAACCTTGTCTTTCATAATATCCTCCGTAGTGTGCCTGAAATAGATAGTATAATATTTGCCGAATATTCATCAGGCCTGCGGGAGTTGAGAGCGTTTTATGAAACACAGTGGAGACCGCGGAGTCACCGGCTTGCCCGGCGGGAAAAGGGTCAAAAAAAGCTCCGCGCGAATACGCGCGCTGGCCGCGCTGGACGAATTGAACTGCCAGTTGGGTGCGGCGCGCGCGGTCTGGTCCGCGGCAAACCCGCGAGGCGCGAAGGAGATTCTCGCCGCGCAGCGCGCGCTGATTGCGTTGTGCGGCCAGGTGGCGGGCGCTCCGGCGGACGAAACGCTTGAGCGCGCCGTGTCGGCGCTTGACCGTGAGATTGCAAGGCTATCCGCGCTGGCGCCGAGGCCGAAAACTTTCATCATTCCGGGCGAATCGTTCCCCGAAGCGGCGGTGCAGCTTGCCCGCGCGAAGTGCCGCACCGCCGAAACGCTGGTCTGCGCCCTGCGCGGACAACCGGCGGCGGTGAAATACCTTAACCGGTTGTCTGGCTATCTGTTCAGCCTGGCGGTTTTCGCCAGACGCCGACACTGAGCTGTTTCAAAACTATTGCGCGGCTTCGCGCGCGCACAAAGTTAGCCTTGCGCATTCAACGCGCGCGCAATATACTTGTATTGTAGTACACCAAAGGGGCGGCAAAGCTCATGTTCCGCTTTAACGCAAGCGCTTTCACGGCAATGGACTTGCTCCCGAATAAGGTTTATGAGGCAAAAAGACAGGATTTTGACCTGCAACGCAGCGGACAGAGGCGAGCACACTCCGACGGAGGTGTGTAAGCCGATGGCCGCGAAGTTGCAGGACAAAAGCCGTGATTGTTGCCCAAAAAATTATTCGGGAGCAAGTCTAATATCAGAAAGAGCCGCGGCGAAACGCCGGGGGTCGGCGTTGCTTATAGCGATATTCCTGTCGCTTGTGGTGGCATTGTTCATGACCGTGGGCGGGCAATTGATAGTCACTTCCCAGCGCAACAGCAAGGTGCAACAGCATTCCCTTACGGAAGCCGACAACGTGTCCCGAGCCGGACTTGTGGACGCTATTTCATGGTTCAAACGCCAGACGACTCAGCCGGTGAAAAGCGGCTACCCTCCCGCAGCGTACCCGTATCCCGACGCAGCCTTCAATCCGCTCTACAACGCCAACCCGGCGATTAGCGATACCATAGACCAGAGCATAGGCATCGTCAGCGAATTCCCGGTTTCAGTCAACGGCTCAAAATGGGGCCGCTATGAAGTGGTCAAACAGTCCGCAAACCCCGCGATAAGCACCAACCCCTATAACGCGCACGCCGTGCACGACGTGACAGGCGAACGCATGGACGGGCATTTCAACGGCGAGGGGCTGGTGTGGTATCTCGAAAGCGTGGGCTATATCTTTCAGCGGAACGACCCCACAAAAGCCTTCAACATAGCGCCAAACGTGGTGCTCAGCACCGTGCGTTCATCAACGGAGATAAAACGGCTGGCGCTCAACCTGCCGGTAAAAGCGGCTTTGCTTACGCACGACGGCGGCTCCGGCTCGACTTACAACGTCACAGTCAACAGCGGCGGGGCGTTGATGGGATTGGGAGGCACCTACGCTTTCGCGCGGTTCACGGGAAACAATGCCAAGAAAGTCGGCACGGGAGTTCTCAGCACCACGCCCGGCACAACCACCTCGCCCAATGACCCCACAATACAGTATTTGATGGGAGTTTCCCTCTCGGAACTCAAGCTGCTGTCCGACTACATGGTAACCGACACTCACTACCTGCCGGTGACGCTGCCGGACATGACGCTCATATTCATAGACCGCAGCGCGGTATTCTCCTCCACCCGCCCGCTGGTGGGCAGCGGGATTCTGATTGTGGACGGAGACCTCGAAATCAAGGCTAATTCCAATGCGCTTTACAGCGGTTTCATATATGTCACGGGCACGCTCAAGCTATACGACCCCGCCAGCGTCAACGGCTCTGTGGTCGCGTTCGGCGGCGCCACCATATCGCGCACCAGCCCCACCGATAAAGCCACCATAAACTATGACGATGCCATGAGAAACGCGGTGACGCAGCAAATCTGCCAGTACCGGGAAAACAAGTCCACCCTGCATGTGTTCATAGGCGTGCCGGGATTGGAGAACTAGCTTATGAAACTTTTCGCGCGACTTGAAAACCGCAGCGGCTTCAATCTCATCGAAGTGCTTATTGCCGCTTCCATATTGGGGATAGTGACCATGGGGCTTGTGCAGATTCAGGGCTTCATGAGCAGACAGAATGTTTCCATAAAAGAGGGAACCTTCGCCAACCAGAAGGCCATGCAGATGCTGGAAGAACTGCGCTCGCTGGTGGCCGGCTCGGAAAAAATAGACGTTTCAGTGCTCGACGATTATGATGACGGCTCCCTCTACAAAACGGTTCTTACCACGGATTTGGCCACCACCGACCCGGCTTCGGCGCTGAGCGGCAACACGCCGGGTCCATGCGGCGGCTGGAAATACCTGCGGCAGATAAGCGTCATCAAGGTGCCCGACGACCCTTTCGCCCGCCGCGTTTTCGTGCGCATCTACAAAGGCGCCTGCCCGCTCTCCACGCCTCAGGCCGCGGGGGAAAGCCTGGCGCAGACCATGACCGTGCTTAAAACCATAAAATCGCAGTTCGTCCCAACTCAGGTGCTTGACGTTTACGTTATCGCCATTGAAAACGTGGCGGGCTGGTGGTCCTCGCTGCCAACCATGCGTCCTCTTTTCGATAGCATTCTGTCGGACTTGCAGTCCCGCAACCCCGGCCTGGAATTGAGAACGCACTGGATAGACCGCCTCTCCTACGGGCGCGACCCTTACTACGCGCCCAATGTGAACAAAGCGGTTCGCACAAACGCCGCGCCCGCGCCGCTGGTGTATCTTTATCCCGGACTGACACAGGATGATACCGGCAGCGATTACAAATTTTACGACCCTGACGGGTTCATGGGCAGAGTGCAGGTTGACAGCGTGCTGACGAACACGGCCACCTACGCTTCCGACGGCACTTTCCTCCAAAACACCTATTCACTCTGCGACCAGTTCAACCACGCTGTGCGCGAACCCGACGAAGAGGCCCTCTATAACCAGGCTGTGGCAACCTCGCAGGCCGCCGGGGTGGCTCCGCCGGAGCCGAGCTGGCGGCTGCTGCTGGAGTGGATGAATTCGGGCCGTTCGGGCAATTACTCGGCTTATAAAAACATAATGCTGATAAACCTGCACGGCGAACTGCTGCCGCTGCCGCCGATGCACAACTATTCGGACGCAGCGAAGGACCCTGCCGTCATGCCAAACGTAAGAGTGGTGGCGCATCCGGAAAGAATCGCCTATACCGCCGCCACCAACATAAAATTGCGGGTTTATACATATGCAGCGGCGGGGCATCTGGGCGATTTCGCCGGTTCGGGCGTCAATGCGAGCAGCGTTCCCTACACCTCCATATTTTTACCCAACGACTATGTTGATTTTTCCGCCGCGAATGTTACGTACATAGCCGGAAACAGCGGCGCGCAATATACCGCCGCCACGGTTGCCACAAAGTACACCAGTATCCAAAGCGCAGCCTCGGTAGCCGCCGGAAGCTTCAGCATCACTCATCCGACAGCCGGCTCCACGCTGATAACGCTTTATAATACGCCCATACGCCATGGGTTCTACAACGGCGATTCATCCCACAAGCAAGGGCTGCCGGACGGAACCACCGGCTCTTCCGCCGATATGAAGTTATATGGCATGGAGTATATACCGTTCCCGACGGGTCCGGCAGGCTCGCCGGATTTCACCACCAACCTGACCACAAATTCCGACTCTTTGCCCAAAAACACGGCGCGCTGGATAATAACCATACCGATAGGCGGGGCCGCGGGCCTCGCCGGCGGACAACGGCACACTGTTGAAACCCGCATAGGCACAGACACTGCTACAGGTACCACGGCGAACGCGCCGTACAATCTCTCCCGCACTTATGTCTGGATAAACGCCGCGGTGCCGTTCACCGAGCAGTATCAGTTCACCGGAGACGCCGCTTATTGCCCCTATTCGGATGTTGTGTCCAACAGCGGCTACAACTGGTATTTCAGGACTGCGCCCACCGGCTACAACAACCTCGGCAAAACCGCCGCCGGCTGGAGTGGCGACAGCAGCCATATAGACGTGCCGCGCTATATGCAGATGGTGCGCAACGGTCTTCTTCAGTCCAACGCGATATGGAGCACCATGAACGGCTGGAGTTACTACTACTATGGCTTCGGCGGCGAGTTCGGCAGCGATATGGCGCCCCTTGCAAACTCGCTTCCCTTTGTCATGACGCCCTGGCTGGCTGCGCGCGACGTGACAACCAACGGCCGCGTCAATGAAATAATAAACTACACCGGCGACCAGCAGAACAGCCGCCTGATAACCAGAACCGACACTTCCTGGTACTGCAAGCCCTGGCTGGGAGAACTGTTCCCCGATGACGATTATGTTTATTGGACAAGCAACGGCAACCTGCCCACCAATCTGAATGTGCGCGGCGTCCCGAACTATTACAGGGCTACATACCCGGCGGCGGGCGCCCTGTCGCGCAACGTGAATTTCAGATTCCAGCCCAAGGGCTGCGCTTCCTTTTTCAACGGCTCGAAAACCAGTTCGACGCATCCCTTCAACCACAGCGGGCAAAACAGCGCAACCGGCGCCGCGACGACGCTCACCGCCAACATAGCCGCGATGTTCAATTTCCCAATGCTGGACAGCCTGACCGCGCCGCGCCCTTTCACGCTGAGCGACAGCGGCAACGATCCGCCGGAATGGAACGACGCCACCTATTCCGGCATGCGCACCACGATAGAGTATCCGTCCATCGGCAGCGTGGAAAGAAGCTTTTACAATTCCAGCTATTCCACCAGCTACAGGTCCAGCGCGCTGGTGCGCATGAAAACGGGAACGAACAGCGCCTACGTCGCGGTTTCGGGTTTCGGCACGCAGGCGAATTTCGGCACCGCCGAAATAGGCAAATATATGTCCATGTTGGTAATGCGCGCGTTCATTGACGGCGGCATGTATACGGGGCAGGACCATATAACGCAGGTGCCGATGGTAAACATCACTTCGCCGACGCCGGCGGACGATTTTGTGAACCCGACCAGCATAAATATCGGCTGGAGCACAAGCTGGAACCGCTGGGACGGGCAGAAGTATACCGAGGAATACCCTGCCCTATACATCGCCGACAATGCCGTCGGTCTCAGGTTTCTAGTGAAATATTCAAACGACTCGACCAAAACATGGAAATTCTGCTCGGACAATTCGCCCGCGCCGGGCGACGGGCTTACCGCCGAGCAGCTTCAGTCCGGAACATACGATTCCCAATTCACCACCGCCAACTCCATGGTGTGGAACGTATCCGACGCGACAACATTCAAGCGCGGTTCCTACGTCATCAGAGTGGAGGCCTACAGGACCGACTTCTTTCAAGATTATGCCTATCATCCGATGCAAATCTATATCAACCGCTAGCATCCGGGCCAACCGCGGTTTTACGGTGACGGAGCTGGCGCTGGCCTCCGCCGTCATGGCCATTATCATGCCCGCGCTTATGCTGGTCTTCCTGTCCGCCAACAGGGGGTTTACGGGTTTTGAGGCCACCGCCTCGCTAAAGCAGGCCAACCAGAACACCGTAAACCGGATGTATCTGCGGCTTGGCCGCTGCAAGCGCCTTTTTCAAAACGATACCATCGGCGCCGCCATGCTGGCTCATCTCGACCTGACCGGAGCGCCAAGCCTTATGAGCGGCTCGCAACTGCCCACTGTCCAGCAAAACGGCTCTCTGGAGCCGAGTTCAGGCACCTTCAGTTCCGCCAGCTTCGGCAACAGGCTGCTGTTCGCTTACAACAGCAATACCCAGATGATACACTATGACGCGGCTGTAGCAACCACTACCTTCAGGATTGACCTGTACAAGTTCGCCTACTATTATCTGACTCCCGATAATGCGCCCAATATAGGCGCAGTGCATTCCTATAAAACCGTGGAGTGGCAGAGCAAAGAATATGCCGATTGCAGCCAGATTTCAAGCATGTCGGCCGGAACGAAAAAAGTCAAAGTGATAAATACGCTGATAACCGCGGGAATAACTCATTGCCTGACCACCTCGGCTACCGACTACACCGTGGCGTTCTCTTCGATAGGCGTGACCGGTACATCGGGCACAGTGACTGCCGCGCCGACACATACGGTAAAAAAAGACAAGCCGCAGGTGCTGACCGCGCTTGTCACCGGACTGATGGGCACGTCCTACAGCTACGGCGTCGCACCGAACACCGCGGGACTCAGCAACATCACCAAACCCGTGCCTAAATTCGCGACGGTAACCGGCGTTTTCCCGGCCGGGCTGGAATTCGGCATCGTGGGTCCCTCCACCGCGCGCAAAGTGCTGATACGCAGCGTACTTTACGCGCAAGGACCTATGGCCACTCTTATAATGGACGACCAGACGCTAATCGCCGCGGCGCGCGATATCTGGTGACGCCGCCTCCTGAGTTTTTTCGCATATTCCGCCGAACGCGGCGCAGGCCGCGCCTATCCCCAGCGCCAGCGCGCACACCGCCACCGCCAGGCGCAGTCCGGCGGCGTCTGAGATGACGCCGATTACGGCGGGGGAGACGGCGTCTCCGAAAGCGTGTATTATCAGGATGTTGGCGGCGAAGGCCATGGCGCGGATGTTGGGAGCGGTGGCTTTCACTATCGCCGCGTTCATCGGTCCGCCGTGCATGAAAACGAATGTTTCGGCCAGGAAAATGAACAACAGCGCCGTTTTCGTGTCCGCGCTGAACACCCCCGCCAGCGCGCAGGGCACGGCCAGCGCAAGGCTTGCCGCCGCGACGGCGTAATAGGACTGCCGGCTGCGCGGCAGGAAATAATCTCCCAGCCAGCCGCCCAGCCAGGTGCCCGCTATTCCCGAAACGACGGTCATTCCCCCGAAAACGAGGCTGGCTTTCGCCACGTCGAAATTGAAATAGCGCACGAAATAAGTCGGCATCCAGGCCGAGAGCCCGCCGACGCAGAACGTCGCCGCCGCCTGCGTAAACGAGCAGGCCAGAAAAACCCTGTTTTTCAGCAGCGAGGAATATTCCGTCCCGCGCGGCGGGGCGTAACTTGCTGCGAGCCTCAGGCGCGGCTCAGGCAGCAGGCTTACCGCCAGCGCCAGCAGCGCGCCCGGCACTCCCAGAACCCAGAAGGCGGCGCGCCAGCCGTAATGCGCGCCTATCGTCCCGCCCAGCATGTAGCCCACCGCGCTCCCCACGGGTATGGCGAGTGTGAACAGCGCCATTATCCGCGCGCGCCTGTCCGGCCGGAAAAGCTCGGCCACGTACGACTGCGCGACAGTGACAAAACCCGCCTCGCCGATTCCTACCGCCGAGCGCGCCAGCAGGAGCTGCGGATAGCTTCCGGCAAATCCCGCCAGCGAAGTCGCCGCGCTCCAGACGAAGGACGCCGCGGCCATGAGGCGCGGACGCGCCCATTTGTCCCCCGCGTAGCCCGCCAGCGGCGCAAACAGCATGTACACCAGCATGAACGCCGAGGCCAGCAGCCCCAGTTTCGTATCCGAAATTTTCAGGTCGGCCTGTATTAGCGGGAAAACCGCCGGCAGGATGTAGCGGTCTATGTAGTTGAAAAGATTGACGGTGAAAAGCAGCGCGAACGCGGTTTTTGCGAAACTTAAATCGGTGTTTTGCTCCTCTCCCGCCATAAAGTCCATAATACAAAAAATGGTAAGATGCAAATTGTATGCACCATCATTTCGCGGAGGCGCAAGGCGCCCTGTCTGACGGGACGGACTGCCGATGAAACTGCATTTTTCCGGGATAGGCGGCAACGGCATGAGCGCGCTGGCGCAAATCCACGCCATGTCCGGCGACGAGGTTACGGGTTCCGACAGGCTGCTCGACAAGGGCTGCGATTCTCTGCCGATATGGGATGATTTGCGCAAGCTCGGCATAAAATTCACGCCGCAGGACGGCTCCGGCGTGAAACCCGGCCTTGACGCGCTCATCCTTTCCACCGCCATCGAAGACGACAGCCCCGAGCTGGCGCGCGCCAAAGAGCTGGGTGTGAAGGCGCTTCACCGCGCGGAGCTGCTGGCCAGCCATGTGGAGCGGTTCAAAACAATCGCCGTTTCCGGCACGAGCGGCAAATCCACCACCACCGCGATGATTTTCGAGATTCTCGATTACGCAGGGTTTTCACCGTCGGTGATAACCGGCGCGAATATACTTTCGCTTCGCAAAAAAGGCTATGCCGGCAACGTGTTCAGGGGCAAGTCGGACCTGCTGGTAATAGAAGCCGACGAAAGCGACGGCTCCCTGGTGAACTATCATCCTCATTCGGCGGCGCTGCTCAACCTCACCAAGGACCACAAGGATTTGGACACGCTGTTCGGCTACTTCCGCGCTTTCCGCAAAAATTGCGGCAGGTTCCTGGTAAGCGCCGACGAGGATAATCTCGCCGAATTCGTTCCCGGCGCGGCGGCGACTTTCGGCGTCACAAGAGGGACGGTGCTGGCGGAGAAGATAGAGCTCGACGGGTTTTCCGGCCGGTTTTCGATACGCGGCGTCAAATTCCGTCTCAATCATCCCGGGTTGTATAACGTGCAGAACGCCGTGGCGGCCGCGGCGGCCTGCCTTCAGGAAGGCGTAACGCTGGAGCAATGCTCCGCCGCGCTGGAGCGCTTTGGCGGCGTGGCGCGGCGATTCGCCAGCGTGGGCTCCGCGCGCGGCGTCGAGGTGATAGACGATTTCGCGCACAACCCCGCCAAGATAACCGCCGCCCTTTCCGCCGCGCGCCTGCGCGGCAAGCGCGTGCTTTTGGTTTATCAGCCGCACGGTTTCGCGCCGGTGAGGCTGTTGAAAAACGAACTGCTTGACGCTTTCGCCGCGGGCATACGCAAGGGCGACATACTCTGGCTGCCGGAAATATATTACGTCGGCGGCACCGCGGACAAAAGCGTTTCCTCGAAAGACCTCGTGTCCGCCCTCGCCGCGCGCGGCGTGGACGCGCGTTTCGCCGCCGACCGTGCCCTGCTGCCCGCCGAAATAGCCGCCGCCGCCCGGCCCGGCGACGTGGCGGTGGTGATGGGCGCGCGTGACCCGACGCTAAGCGATTACGCGCGCTCCGTCCTCGACGCGCTAAAAAACAGTTAAAAAAGCGTGCTCGTCTGCCAGGGAGGTTCTTCCTGGAGAGTCGGCCCGCTGTCCGGCGGCAGCCGGTTTTTCACGGCGGTGGAGAATGCGCCGGAATCGAACGGCAGGCTGAAATAGCCGGCGGCTCCGCTCAGGATGGCCTCGTGCGCCAGGTCGAACGCGCCCGATTTGCCGATAGTCATCACGATAAGTTTGGGATTGGCCGCCATGAGCTCGCCCAGAAAATTTCCGCAGCGTCCGCGCAGCATTCCGATGTTTATGACCAGCATTTCATAGCTTTGCGAGGCGAGCGCGGGCAGGATGCCGTCGCAGCCGCACAGCGCCGTGACGTCATAATCCCGTTCCAGCGCGAAAGCCAGCGAATGCGCCGCGCCTTCACAGTCTTCGGCCACCAGTATTTTGCGCTTCATACTTTGAAATAATTATACATCCCCGGCGTTGCGGATTTGTTGCAGATTCCTAATTAAAACAAATTAGACAGGCGCGCAATCCGGCAGTTCAGGGGGGGCATTGACTAAGATTGTTTTTTTTGATACGGTACTCCTGTTGTGTATATTGCTAAAAACAGGGGGGTAATAACAATGAGAAAACGAATCCTCAGCATCAGCAGTGTTGTGCTGACACTTATTTCACCGGCAGCATTCAGCGCGGGCATGCAAGAAATGGACTTCAATCAAGGGATGGATACTAAAGTTTTAGTATCCGCTATCAAGGGGAAAGTATTTGCAAATGCATCCGGCATGCCTGGTGTCTCGGAGCCAAAGCAGGATGTGTCCACGTCTCATAAAACCGGAACACATAATAGCACTCTGTTTACTGCGGGAGAATTTCTTAAAGATGTTCCGGCCGATATACGGGAGGAATTTCTTGACAGCTTCGTATTCAAGGATGGAATTGTCGTGTCCTGCGCTATAGGAAAATTGAATAAGTCTGTGAATGGGCAGCGTCTCAACGACATATTGAAAGCATTCTCGACTTATGTGGGGGCAAGGGACAATATTTTCGATTCCTCAAGTCCTCTTGTTAGCGTGGTTGATTTGCTAAAGGGAGTACCTCCTTCAGCGAAAACGGCCTTTCTTAATGGAATGATGTTCAAAGGCTCCACCATTGTGTCTATGCGCACTAAGGAATTGGAAGAAGCGGTGGGCAACGATATGGAGACTGAAATAATCTCCCGATTGGTTGGGGGACAAACTTTTAGGTCTAAAGAGGTATGTGCCAGTGGGTCAGATGGAGTTCTCTACTGCGAATCGGATCCATTTGAAACATGCCCGGCCGGTTGCAGATAGAATGTTGTATACGGCATGCATGGCAGGACAATTTTGTCCTGCCATGCATGTGGAACTTTCAATGAAATACGCTAACATTCTCGGCTTAATCGCCATACTTTCCTGTACCGGCTGTGTCAGCACTGAAACAAGGGTCTTGCAGGTAGGCGCTAACCTTAAGAAAGCTGCACACACAGTTCCGCGCGATTTCACTGCTTTTTCCGCAGACAGGACACATATCAATGCCGATACACTGTCTGAAAAAAAGCTGCGCAAGTATACTGTGGAAAAATTGCAGGAATTATATAGCGTTGCAAATGCCCTGACTTTCTTTTTTTTAGACACGCAGGAATACTTTGATTTTCAGGAAAAATTGTTTACTGAGCTTGCCAAACGAGGAAAAATCCCCCCCGATGTTATAAAGGATGAATATGACACACGTCTTGCCCGTCGGGATTTTAACAAAGCGCAGGAACTTCTAAACCAATTTTCCGATACGAAACTTCCTGTGTTGCCGGAGATAGAGGACAGTTTTGGCGCAGACCATTCCGGCACATGGCTGGCTTTCGGTATTTCGAATAATGGCGGAAAAGCTAAGGTAAAGAAGATGCCAATTCCGGATGGAAAGAAAATTGTGATGGTAATGTCTCCTGGGTGTCATTTCAGTGTCAGCGCAATACAAGACCTGATGGCTGACCCCGGTATTGCGCCAGTATTGAAAGAATATGGATTGTTTGTAAGTCGTGATTTCGCTCCTATTGATTTGGCTGCTTGGGCCTTGAGATTTGATGTGAATCCGCACAGTATTTATATCGCCTATAAAGACCGGAATTTTGCTGGAATCAACTTGCGGAGTTATCCGGGATTTTATTTTATGGAAAATGGGAAAATATTGGATTACATGGTTGGATGGCAAGCCGATAAAACAAAAAAAACTCAAAGCATTGCGAGATTCAGAAAAGGGCTCGGTGCCGTTGCACTTTCGTCTTGATTTCACCTCAGGAATGTTCCCTGTAAGCGTAGTATCGGGGGGGTTGAAAACGCGCGGCATTAAAAGCTATTCTATTTGCCAAGAGAACGCTGTTGGCAAGCGATAGAGGATTCCATGTCTCCCGCGCAGGGGCTTTCCAGACGCAAATCGGTTAAAGAGGTGCTCGTGGACGAGCATCTGCTTGACGCCGCCGCCGTGGACCAGGCGGAGGAAAACGCGCGCCGGGAAAAGAAAACCATACAGCAGTTCCTGGTGGAGCAGAACCTTGTGGAGAGGGCAAAGCTGCTGCGCGCTCTTTCCACCGCCTGGGAAGTGCAGTCCATAGACCTTTCCAAAGCCCCGCCTCCCGACAAAGAGATAATCCAGCTTATCCCCGAATCCGCCGCCAGAAGGCATATGGCCGTTCCGTTCGCCAAGAACGATTCGGTGCTGTCAATCGCCATGGCCGACCCCAGGGATTTCTTCGTTCTCGAGGACATCAACCTGCGCACCGGGCTGGAGCTGCGCGCCTATCTGGCGCTGCCGCAGGACATCATGGCTCTCCTGGACGTGGCCTACGGCAGGAACGAAAGCGCGGTGATGGACAAGCTGCTCGCCTCTGTGCAGCAGCAGGAAAAAGACAAGGCCCAGCTCCCGCCGGAGGAAGGCGGGCAGATAGAGGTCCAGAAAGAGGAAAAGTCCGACATCACCGATATAGACGCCAGCGCGCCGGAAGTGGAAAAGTTCGTCAACGCCATAATACTCGGCGCGCTCAACCTCAAGGCGTCGGACATACATATCGAGCCCTTCGAAGACCCCACCGGCAAGTCCAGCAAGATGATGATACGCTACCGCGTGGACGGGATGCTGCGCGAGGCCAATTTCACCATGCCGTGGTCCTACCGCGCCGCGATAATCGCCAAGCTCAAGATTATGACCAATTCCATGGACATAACCGAGCGGCGCATCCCGCAAAGCGGGCGCATACAGATTCTGGCCAAAGGCAATCCCATAGAATTCCGCGTGGAAGTGGTGCCCACGGTTTACGGCGAGTCCGCCGTCATGCGCATACTCGACCGCAAGGCCGTGCAGGTGGACATTCACCGGCTGATGTTCCTGCCCGAAACGCTCGACAAGTTCCTGAGCCTGCTCAAGGGCATCGGCGGAAAGAAGAATTTCGGCCTCATAATAGTCTGCGGCCCCACGGGCTCTGGCAAGTCCACCACGCTGTACGCCGCGCTCAACCACGTCAACCGCCCGGACATCAAGATACTCACGGCGGAAAACCCCGTCGAATACAACATAGACGGCATAGTGCAGGTGCCCGTCAACCCCGATATAAAACTGGGCGAGAACAAGAAGTTCGATTTCGCCGCCGCGCTGCGCTCGTTTCTGCGTCTAGATCCCGACGTCATAATGGTCGGCGAAATCCGCGACGAGGAGACCGCCCACATCGCCATGGAGGCGGCCATGACGGGGCATCTCGTTTTCTCCACCATACACACAAACGACGCGCCCTCCGCCGTGACGCGCCTCGTGGAGATGGGCCTGCCGCCCTACGTCGTCATCGCCACCCTGAAAGCCGTGCTGGCGCAAAGGCTAGCCCGGAAACTCTGCGACAAATGCAAGCGCGCCGAAGACCCCACGCCGGAGGAACTGCTGGTTTTCAGGGAAAACAAGGTGGAAATACCTCCCGGCACGAAATTCTACCGCCCGGTAGGCTGCCCCGACTGCAAGGATATCGGCTACCGCGGGCGGCTGGGCATACACGAACTGCTCATACTCAGCGACAGCGTCAAGACCTTCGCCCTCAAACAGATGTCCGCCGGGCCGCTGCGGGAGTTCGCCATGCAGCAGGGCATGATGTCTTTGACCCAGGACGGACTCAATAAGGTGATAAGCGGCAGCACCACCGTGCGCGAGGTGCTGGGCGGCGCCGACGAGACTAAATGACATGACCATCAACTCCGACTCCGGTCCCTGCCTGCCCGAGGCTCTCGAAATACTTGCCCTCGCCAGCAGCCTCAATTCCATCGTGGATGTGGATACCCTGCTCCAGAAGATAGGCGATACCGCCGAGCGGCTCCTTGACTGCGAAGGCAGCTCCATAATGCTGCTCGACGAGACCGGCAAAACGCTCCAGTTCCGCGTGGCCACCGGCGCCAAAGGCACCGCGCTTAAAAAAATGGAACTGCCCGTGGGCCAGGGCGTGGCCGGCTGGGTGGCGGCGCACGCCGAAGCCGTCCTGCTCGCCGACGTCGCGTCCGACAAGCGTTTCGCCGCGCAATTCGACCGCGCCACGGGGTATGAAACGCGCAGCCTGATGGCGGTTCCGCTCTTTACAAAGGGCGCGGTGACAGGAGTGGCGGAGGTGGTCAACAAAAAAAACGGCGCGCAATTCACCCAGGCCGACATGGACTTGCTCAGGGGCCTGGCAGAGGCCGCCGCGGTCGCGGTTTCCAACGCCAGGATGATACGCGACCACAAGAATTTTTTCTCCCACCTGCTGGAACTGCTCGCCTCCACCATAGAGACCGCCAAGCCCGGCATGGAATCCCATACCACCCACAGCGCCTATCTGGCGTGCGCGGTGGGGCGCCGCCTGGGCGTGAGCGAAGGCGAGTACCGCAGCATCTACTACGCCGGTCTGCTCCATGACATAGGCTATATCGGCATGAAAAGCCCCCGCCTTGTGCGCGACGCCGGATTGCTGGCGACCGCGTCCGCGGAGGATTTGCATGTGGTCATGTCGGCGCGCATGCTCGAAGGCATAAACATTCTCCAGAGCGCCATTCCGCTCGTGCTGCATCATCACGAGAATTTCGACGGCACCGGATTTCCGGGCAAGCTCGCGGGGACGGCGATACCTCTCGGAGCGCGGATACTGCGCCTCATAGAATCCATGGAGGAATTGCGCATGGCGGGAGGGTTGCGGGGCGAGCCGCTGAAGCTGCGCGCCGTAAAGGAAGCCCGCGCGGGAGCCGGCACCCGGTTCGACCCGCGCGTCGCGGACGCTTTCGTGCAACTGCTGGAAGAGGGCGAGCATATCTGGGAAATTTAGCGTTTCCGCCGATAGACGAATACGTCATGGAACCCAAACCCCTTTATAAAGCCGTCGAGATGGAGGAATGGCTGGACCTGCGTTTCTTCCATCCTCTCGGCTACCGGCTGGCGCTGGCGGCCAGGACGCTGGGCCTCGTGCCCGACCAGGTGACCTACATCAGCATGGTTTTCGGCGTGGCCGGCGGCTTCATGCTGGCTTCCTGGAAAACCGCCGCGGCGGGCTGGGCGCTCATGGTATTCTCCAGCGTGCTCGACTCCGCCGACGGGCAGTTGGCCCGCATGACCGGCGGCGGCACGCTGCCGGGCCGCATTCTCGACGGCTTGATAGGATATTTCACGTTCACTGCGGCCTATATCGGGCTGCTGCTGCTCAATACCGGCTCACCGCGCAGCCTGGGCGTGTTTGCGATGGCGGCGCTGATAGTTGCGGGAGGCGTTTTCACCGCGTTCGAGTCCAGCCTTTATGATTTCTACCGCACCACGTTCGCGGCGATAGTTTCCAAAGGAACGCTTCCCGGCGGCGACAAGACGGAGGAACTGGGCTGGTTTCTTAAATTTTCCTACTCGACTTACGGCGCCTACCAGAGATTTTTCGCCGCCAGCCATCTGCGGCTGCTGGCCGCTTTGCGCGCGAAATATCCTCAGGGCACCGGCGAAGGCCTGCGCGCCGGCTATCTCCGGGCCAACCGCGCCAATGTGCACGTCTGGAACCTGCTGGGCGACAACACCCGTTTTCTGCTCATCGGCCTGTGCCTTGTCCTGCGCAGGCCGGAATGGTATTTCTACATAGTAATCGGGCCGCTGAGCGTTCTGATGCTGGCGATGACTCTGGTCCAGCGCCGCGCGGACCGCGAACTCGCTTCGGAGTTTCTGGAGAGTTGAAAATGAAAAAATTGTTTAGAGCCAATCTAAAATCTCCGTATTCTGCTGCAAGCGCCGCTTTTGCCCCTGATACTTCGCGGTCTTCGGCTTACAGGCCTACAGGCCTGCTCGCCTGCGCCCGCTGCGTCTCAGAGGCAAAATCGCCGCTTTCGCTGCGAAAGAGAGATTTCAGATTGGCTCTTATCGCTTTATTCCTGGCCCTTCCGGCTGCGCCCGCGTCCTCCGCGGACCCCTTCGACGGTTTTGCCGCGAAAGTGACCGCAGACAACCTCAAGCCTTTCATGCGGGACCTGGGTTTTCTCCTGGCCGCCGACATCAACCATACCGGCAGAAGCCTCGGATTCTCCGGCTTCGACCTGGGCATGCGCGACGGCGTAATACCGGGCCCGCGCTCCGGCGACACCGTGCTGTCCAATACCTCGGTGGCGCTGCCCATAGTGCAGGCGGAGATAGGGATGCCGTTCCGCCTCGACGGCTTCATAAGGGGATTCGACTATCAGGGATTTACGATGAGCGGCGGCGGCCTCAAGTGGGGATTCACACAGTTGTCAGACAAGCCGCACGCCTTCAGGGGGATGATTTACGCCGCCGGCCACGCGGGAGTGCACGAGAGTTTTTCCGTCACAAGTTTTTCGGGCGGCCTCGTCTGCTCGTGGCAGGCCGACGTGCTGGAGCCGTTCGTCTCCGCCGCCTATGAGCGGACGCGGCTGACGGTCAGGCTGGCCAGCGACGCCGGCCTCATCGGCAGGGAAGCGACGGTATACGACCCGCGCGTCACCGTCGGGCTCAATATCAGGCCGGGGCAGTTCGTGTACATGCACGCGGCTCTGAGCGCGGTATCGTCGCTGATGGGGTTCGAATACTCGCTCGGCGTGAGATTTTAACCGGTTTGCTGAGTTTCAGCAATTCCTCCTCTGAAGTTCAACCCGGATTGTGAAATAGATAGCGAGGACCGAGAGGGCGGATGGCGAGGACAGTTCGACGTAAAATTTGGAGCGAATAGCTGTAGCTATTCGCGAGAAATTTTACACAGAAATGTCCCGCCAGCCGCCCTCGAATCCCGCTACTCTATTGCACAATCCGGGTTCAACCTGATTGCAGGCATCGCAATTGCCAGTTTGGAAAAATGCGGTCTATTGATTTGTATCAAGCCGCCGGTTGATTTGTGTCAATGCGGGGCGCGCGGGTTTGTGGAATAATATCAGCAGAAAGCTAAAAAACGGGAGCGGAGCGTCCGGCCCGCATTCAGCACCGGGAGTGGAAATATGGCCAAAAATATAGTGGAGAAAGCGCTTCTTGCCCATCTCAGGGAAGGCGATTATGTCGCCGGAAAGGAAATCGGCATACGCATAGACCAGACCCTCACCCAGGACGCTACCGGCACGATGGCGTATCTGCAATTCGAGGCGCTCGGCCTCGGCGATGTAAAGACCGACCTTTCGGTTTCCTATGTGGACCACAACACGGTGCAGGTCGGTTTTGAAAACAACGACGACCATATTTATCTGCAAAGCGTAGCCGCCAAATTCGGCGTAGTTTATTCGCGCGCCGGAAACGGCATCTGCCATCAGGTGCATCTTGAACGCTTCGGCAAACCCGGCACCACGCTGCTGGGCTCGGACAGCCACACTCCCACCGGCGGCGGCGTCGGACAAATCGCCATCGGCGCGGGCGGTCTCGACGTGGCGGTGGCGATGGGCGGCGGATTATTCTACCTCGCGGCTCCGAAAGTTTACCTCGTAAAACTCTCCGGCAAATTGAACGACTGGGTGACGGCGAAAGATGTCGTCCTCAAAATGCTGGAACTGCTCTCCACCAAGGGCAACGTCGGTGTGATGCTTGAATACGGCGGCGAAGGCGTCAAAACCCTCAGCGTGCCCGAACGCGCCACCATAGCCAACATGGGCGCGGAAATGGGCGTTACCTGCTCCATCTTCCCGTCGGACGAAATCACGCGCGCGTTTTTAACCGCGCAGGGCCGCGAAAAAGACTGGTCCGAACTTTCCGCCGATGCCGGCGCGAAATACGACCGCGTCATCGAACTGGACCTTTCCTCAGTCGAACCGATGGCCGCCGCGCCGCACAGCCCCGGCAACGTCAAAAAGATTTCCGAACTGGAGGGCATGAAGGTGGACCAGGTGTGCATCGGCTCCTGCACCAACTCCTCCTATAAGGATATGATGACCGTTGCCTCCGTGCTTAAAGGCAAGACCGTGAATAAAGACACCAGCCTCGGCATCGCTCCCGGTTCGCGGCAGATTCTCCAGATGCTCGCCAAAAACGGCGCGCTGGCGGACATGATAGCATCCGGCGCGCGCATCATGGAAAGCGCCTGCGGTTTCTGTATCGGAAATCACTTCTCGCCCAAAAGCGGCGGCGTTTCCATTCGCACCTCCAACCGCAATTTCGAGGCGCGCTCCGGCACGAAGGACGCGCAGGTTTATCTCACCAGCCCCGAAGTGGCGGCGGTAGCCGCTGTCACGGGCACGTTTGCGGACCCGCGCAAATCCGGCGTGCGCTATCCTCGCGTGGCGGAACCGGCTGAGTATCTGCTGGACGATTCGATGTTTATATTCCCGCAGCCCAAGGGCAAGAACGGCCCCGTGTTCCGCGGCCCCAACATCGGCGAGCCGCCGCGCAACGAGAAGATGCCGGAGTCTCTCTCAGGCGACGTGATGACCAAGCTGGGCGACAAAATAACCACCGACCATATCATGCCCGCCGGGGCGCGGCTGAAATACCGCTCCAACGTGCCCAAGTACGCGGAATATGTTTTCGAGAACGTAGACCCCACGTTCTCAAAACGCTGCCTTGAAAACAGGGCGAAGGGTGTCCAGAACATAATCGTCGCGGGCGAGTCCTACGGGCAGGGCTCCAGCCGCGAGCACGCCGCGATGTGCCCGATGTATCTTGGCGTCAAGGCGGTCATCGCCAAATCATTCGAGCGCATACACGCCGCCAACCTCGTCAACTTCGGCATAGTGCCGCTGGTATTCAGGAATCCCGCGGATTATGACGCGATTGAAAAGGGCGACAAGCTCTCGTCTGAAAACTGGCGCGCTGCGGTTGCGGCGGGTAAAACAGTCGTCGTCAAAAACGCGCGCACCGGCGCGGCTATCGAATGCGGCTACTTCCTCTCGGAGCGCCAGCGCGCGATAATAGCGGCGGGCGGTCTGTTGAACTACACGACTTCTAAATAAAAACAGGAGAACGCGCACTATGGCAAAAATAAAAGTAAAGACCCCCTTGGTGGAGATGGACGGCGACGAGATGACCCGCATCATATGGGCGATGATTAAAGACAAGCTCATACTTCCCTATCTCGACATAGACCTCAAATATTACGACCTTGGCGTCACAAAGCGCGACCAGACCGACGATAAAATCACCACTGACGCCGGCAACGCTATAAAGCAGTACGGCGTGGGCGTGAAATGCGCCACCATCACCCCGGATAAGGAGCGCATCACCGAGTACAAGCTTAAAAAAGCGTGGCCTTCCCCCAACGGGCAGATACGCTCGATTCTCGACGGCACGGTGTTCCGCAAGCCCATCCTCGTCAAGAACATAGCGCCCGCCGTGCGCAACTGGAAAAAGCCCATCATGATAGGCCGCCACGCCTACGGCGACATCTACAAGGCGTCGGAACTCGTGGTGGACAAGCCCGGCAAGGTGGAAATGGTTTACACCCCGCAGGACGGCGCGGAACAGCGCGTCACCGTGCACGAGTTCAAGGGCCCCGGCGTGGTCATGGGAATGCACAACACGGATAAATCAATCCGCTCTTTCGCGAAGGCCTGCATAAACTACGCGCTTTCGGAAAAAGTGGAGCTCTGGTTTTCCGCAAAGGACACCATCAGCAAGAAATACGACGCGCATTTTCGTGCGCTGTTTGCCGAGGAAGTCGCCGCGCGCCAGTCCGAATTCGACAAGGCGGGCGTCAAGTACCGCTATCTCCTCATAGACGACGCCGTGGCCCAGATTATGAAGCACGAGGGCGGCATCATGTGGGCGGTCAAAAACTACGACGGCGACGTTATGAGCGACATGGTGGCCGCCGGTTTCGGCAGCCTCGGCATGATGACCTCGGTGCTCGTTTCCCCCGACGGGAAATTTGAGTACGAGGCCGCGCACGGCACCGTAAAACGCCATTACTACGAACACTTGAAAGGCAACGCGACCAGCACCAACTCGGTGGCTTCGATATTCGCGTGGACGGGCGCCATTAAAAAACGCGGCGAGCTTGACAATACCCCGGACGTCACGGCTTTCGGCGACAGAATCGAAAAGGCGGTCATAAGCTGCATAGAGTCCGGCATAGTGACCAAGGACCTCGTGCCGCTTATGGACCCCAGGCCCGCCAAACACCAGACCACGGAGGAATTTATAGACGCCGTGGCCTTGAAACTTAAACAAAGCGAACCGGTGCATGCGTAACGAGGCATAAAAAATCATGGCCCAAAAAGGCATTCGCGAATACGACGGCAAACGGGTGTTGTTCGACTGGCTGGCGAAGGATTTTCCTAAATTAAAGGAACGCGCCAAAAAACTGGCGCTCATCACGCCGGAAACAAAGGAAAAGGAAGCGCTTTCAGCCAATCCGTGGCTTAAGACGACGAAACTGGTGGTCAAGCCGGACCAGCTGTTCGGCAAACGCGGCAAGCACGGGCTGGTGCTGCTCAACGCGGACTGGAAAACCGCGTGGAAATGGATTGCCGAGCGCATGAATAAGATGGTCACCGTCGGCAAGACCACCGGCGAACTGACGCACTTCATGATTGAGCCTTTCACCCCGCACGCCGAGGATGAGGAATATTACGTGGCCATCCGCTCCGAACGCGACTGCGACGTGGTCTATTTCTCGCCCAAAGGGGGCATTTACGTCGAGGAGAACTGGGACAAAGTTATCGAAACCCGGATTCCCATTCTAGGTTCTGCCGCCGACGTGGAATTCAAGCTGCCCGACAGCAAGCGGCGGGAAGAGGTGGTCAGGTTCCTGCGTTCGCTGCACGGCCTTTACGCCGAGGGCGGCTTCGCCTATCTGGAAATAAATCCCTTCTCATTCAGTCCGGACGGCGACATTGTGCCGCTGGATTTGGTGGCGAAACTTGACGACACCGCGCTGTTTGAAACGACGAAATTCTGGGGCGATATGGAGTTCCCGCCCGCTTTCGGAACGGCGCTCACCAAAGAAGAGGCTTTCGTCAAGCATCTCGACGAGCAGAGCGGCGCTTCGCTCAAGCTGACGATACTCAACCCCAAAGGCCGCGTGTGGACAATGGTGGCGGGCGGCGGCGCGTCGGTGATTTACGCCGACACGGTCTGCGATTTGGGTTATTCAAAGGAACTCGCCAACTACGGCGAATATTCCGGCGACCCCTCGGAACGGCTTACCTACGAGTACGCCAAAACCGTGCTGGACCTGATGACGCGCACGCCCGATTCGCGCGGCAAAGTGCTCATCATCGGCGGCGGCATCGCCAATTTCACCGACGTGGCGAAAACTTTCGGCGGGATTATCAAGGCGCTGACCGAGTTTAAGGATAAGCTTGTCAAAAACAAGGTTTCCATCTACGTGCGCCGCGGCGGTCCCAACTACAAAGAAGGCCTCGCCCGTATGCGCAAGCTGGGCGACACGCTCGGCCTGCCGATACAGGTTTACGGTCCTGAAACGCATATGACCAGAATCGTTTCCATGGCGCTGGAGAAAAAATAATGAAACCCGAGCTTTTCACCAAAGACACTACCGCGATAATCTACGGCTACCAGCAGAACGCGATTCAGCGGATGCTGGATTTCGATTATGTCTGCGGGCGCAAAACCCCGTCGGTGGCGGTCATCGTTGACCCGGGCCGCGAGGGCTGGCACAAGGCGTTTTTCGGCAAGGCCGAGATTCTCATACCCATAGTGCCCGACCTGAAAACCGCGGCGGCGAAATTTCCCAAGACGGACGTGATGATAAATTTCGCCTCGTTCCGCAGTTCCTACTCCTCCACCAGGGAGGCGCTGGAGACGAAGACGATTAACACCATTACCGTCATAGCCGAAGGCGTGCCGGAGCGCCGCGCGCGGCAAATCGCGGCGCGGGCAAAGGAACTCGGCAAAATGATAATCGGCCCCGCCACCGTCGGCGGCATCAAGGCTGGCTGCTTTAAAATCGCCAATACGGCGGGCACGATTGACAACATCGTGGAATCCAAGCTGCACCGCCCCGGCAGCGTCGGTTTCGTGTCGAAATCCGGCGGACTTTCAAACGAGTGCTATAACATCATCGCCCGCAATTCCGACGGGCTTTACGAGGGCATCGCCATCGGCGGGGACTCTTACCCCGGTTCCACGCTGCTGGAACACATCCTGCGCTACGAAGCCATAAAAGAAGTCAAAATGATTGCGGTGCTGGGTGAAATCGGCGGCACGGAAGAATTGAAAATAGTCGAATACCTGAAAAAAGGCCTTATCAAAAAGCCGCTTGTAATCTGGGTTACCGGCACTTGCGCGAAGATGTTTTCCGGCGGGGTGCAGTTCGGACACGCGGGAGCCAAAGCCAACTCCGACCTTGAAACGGCGGACGCCAAAAACAAGGCGCTGCGCGAGGCGGGGGCCGTCGTTCCGAACTCCTTCGACGATTACGGCGACAAGATTAAAAAGACTTACGAGGCGCTGGTCAGGAAAGGCGTCATAAAACCCGCCGCCGAAGTCATCCCTCCGACTGTGCCGATGGATTACGCGCAGGCGGTGAAGGAAGGCAAAATCCGCAAGCCGACTTCGTTCATCAACACCATCTCCAACGACAAAAAAGAAGAGCTTGAATACTGCAACGTGCCCATCTCAAGGGTGCTTGAAAGCGAAATGGGCATCGGCGGCGTAATCGGGCTTTTGTGGTTCCGGCGCGAACTGCCGCCTTACGCGCGCAAATTCCTGGAGACGGCGATAATACTCACCGCAGACCACGGCCCGGCGGTTTCCGGCGCGCATAACGCCATAGTGGCGTCCCGCGCGGGAAAAGACATCATCTCGTGCCTTGCGTCGGGCCTGCTCACCATCGGCCCGCGCTTTGGCGGCGCGATTGACGGCGCGGCGCAGAATTTCAAGCGCGCCCAGGAAGCCGGCCTCGCGCCCGCGCAGTTCATGAAGGAGATGAAGGCCAAAAACGTCCCCATACCCGGCATAGGCCATAAGGTAAAAAGCCTCACCAACCCCGACATGCGCGTGGAGCTCCTGAAGAAATTCGTCAGGAAAAACTTCAAGATTATGCCTACGCTGGACTACGCCCTCGCGGTGGAACAACTCACCACGCAGAAAAAAGGGAACCTTATCCTCAACGTGGACGGCTGCATCGGCGTGTGCTTTGTGGACCTGTTAAAATCCTGCGGACAGTTCAGCCAGAAGGAGATTGACGACATAATAGCGCTGGGCATGTTAAACGCGCTGTTCGTGCTGGGCCGCACCATCGGCATATTCGGCCACGTGTTCGACCAGAAGCGGATGAAGCAGCCGCTCTACCGCGTTCCCTACGACGAGATAGCTTATATGACGGAACTGAAGTAACCGGCGGTTTATAGCGAAAAATCCTGCCCCGCGGGTCTGCGGGGCAGGATTTTTTAGTGTGATGCGGTTATTTCGAGATTGCCAGCGAGTCCAGCGGTTTGCCTTCGCGGTCGAAGACATTCAGCGTGAAATTATCCCCGTCCAGTCTGGCGTCCGCGAAGTTATATGCCGGCGCGTATTTTTCGGACCAGTCGTTCTGTGTGGTCTGGATATAAAGCGGGCTGCCGCCGCCGGCGAGCGTGATGTAGATGACGCCGTCCTCCGGCGAAACCAGTCCCTTTTTAAGCGGCTGGGTACGTTCGTAGCCGTGGTCGTGGCCCTGGAAAACCACATCCACCTGATGCTTCTCAAACAGCGGCGCCAGCGAGTTGATGAGCATTTTGCTTGACCCGTGCGCGCCGCTGGAATAAAGCGGCACGTGGAGAAACACGAACTTCCACGCCGCCGGGTTGCGCGCAAGCGTTTCCTCCAGCCATTGATATTGCGCCGAGCCCGGCTCCACGCCGGGGGCGTATTTTACGCCGCCGGCTATGTTCGTATCGAGGCAGATGAAAAGCGCGTTCGCGGTGGCGAATGAATAATAATGCGGGCTGCCCGGTCCGGCGGGCATATGGTGGAACGGCAGATAATTTTTAGCCAGAAACCCCCGCACCTTGTCCGGCGGGGTTTTGGGCGGCGCGTATTCGTGATTGCCGGACGCGATGAAAAACGGCGCTTTGCGCAGTATCCCCGCGAAGGGGGCGAAAAACTGCTTGTCCGCCGTTTCGTCGGTGCCGAAATCGGTTATGTCGCCGGTGTGGAGGACGAAATCGGGGTTGAAACGCTCAAGCCGGCGGCCTATGTCGTACTGCTCGCCGAGGCCGGAGCCGGAATCGCCGAAAGCCAGGAACTCGAAGGAATTTTGCTCCAGCGGGCGCAATGTCCGCACCGTGCCGGACGCGGCCAGGACCACGCCCTCTCCGCCCGGCGCCGGCAGGTAAATGTTGTAGCAAAACTCCGCGCCGGGAGCGAGGCCGTAAAGTCGCGCATCATGCTCTTTTGCCGACGGAGAAAGCGTTTGCACCTGCGCGCAGTCGGGCGCCGCGCCGTAAGTCAGCCAGGCGACGGTGGCGGCGTCCACGCGCCAGCGGATTGAGGCGGAGTCCTGCCCCGTAATCTCGCTGTAAGGTCCGCGCGTCAGAGCGGCCGCGTGCGCCGCGCCGCATAAGGAGAGCAGAAGGATAGCCGCCGGTAAATTCCGCATCATCCAATTTTAGCCTAATGCGCGGCCTTTCACAACAGGGGCAATATATGTAAAATCTGTGTCTGGCGGGAGGCAATTGTGGCAGCGCAACAGGAAAGACGGAAGTACATAAGAGTCAATTCACGCTATCTTATACACTGCGAGAGGAATGCGGTTTCGCCGGCGGAAACCTCCCGCGTCCTGGATTCTTTCACTAAAAACGTCAGCGCGGAGGGAATGCTGTTCGTCTCCGCCTCGAAATACTCGGTCGGCGATTCCCTGACGGTGGATTTCAAATTTCCCGGCTGGAAGCTCTTCGTGGACGGGCTGGGAATAGAAGGATTCGGCGCGAAAGACGACACGCAATCCCTGGCCGGCCTTGTCACCCGCGTGGAACTGGCGGAGGGCGGCTCTTATGACGTCGGGGTGCATTTCCCTCTGGCGGAGAAAAACCTGCGCTGGGCTTTTATGAAGTACATTTACGAGAATGTCCCTGAAGATGAAAAAAGCGAAAGAAGAGATTGAGTTCAAGTGGTCCGTTTCCTCGACGGAGCAATTTAGTAATTTCCTGAAGGCGGCGAAGTCCATTGGCGCCGCGCTTGGCTCCGCCCGTACGGCGGTGAACCGTGACCTGTATCTTGATACGGCTAACCATGCGCTGGAAAAAAACCATATAACCTGCCGTCTGCGGCATTCCGGTGGAGTTTTTGAATTTACGGTGAAAAGCGCTTCTAAAATAAAAGGCGGCCTGGCGCGCCGCGCGGAAACCAACGTGCCGCTTCCGGGCGTAAAAGATATGGCTGTTGCGCTTGAACTGGTGCGCTCGCTTTTCCATCATCCGGCGGCGGCAGGCGGGGAACTGGACGTGGCTTTCCAGATTGAAAACAAAAGGCGGCACTACGCGCTGACATTGCCGCGCGGTTTTGCCGCTCAAGCCTGTTTTGACGATGTTACGATTTTCGCAGGACTTAAAACGGTGGGAATGCGCGAAATAGAACTGGAATACAGGACCGGCAGCCTGCCCAAATTCCTGGACTTCACCCGCCAAATCACAAAAAAAGCCGGACTAATGCCCGCCAAAATGTCCAAAGTAGCCACCGCCCGCGCCGCCCTGAAATACCTTCATTGACTGCTTTGCGTTTCCTGCTCTATCGCGTTCTTGACGCTGGCAATTGATTGATGGGCGTCGGCGGTTGTTGTCGACCAGTTGGAAACGGAAATGCGCAGCGCGGTTTGTCCTCGCCATTGAGTCGTGCCCATCCAGCAGACGCCGTTTCTCTGAATGCGCAGGGCTACGGATTTATTGAAAGCGTCCGTATCAATCGCTGATTCCGGTTCAACGCGGAACAGCACCTGATTTAAAACAACACGGTTCAGAACGCGCACATGCGGCAATTTCGCGAGTTCCGTAGCAAATGTTTGCGCAATTTCGCAGCAGTTATCCACGATTTGTCTCACGCCTTTTCTGCCTAGATTTCTCAACGCGGCATACAGCACGAACCCTCTCGCGCGGCGCGAATTCTCAGGCACCCATTGCGAGCCGTCCCTGAAATCCGGTCCGGCGGACGCCGAATAGACGCAGCGTGCTGTTTTAAGATTCCGGTGCAGCGCGGCGTCGCGTATTATAACCATCCCCGAATCGTATGGAACATTCAGCCATTTATGCGCGTCCGCAGCCCATGAATCGGCCTCATTAATATGTTCGGTGAGATACTTTAATTTAGGCGAGGCGCAGGCCCACAATCCGAATGCGCCGTCTATATGCAGCCATGCTCCGCGCTCTTTTGCAGAAGCCGCCATGGGACCGAAGACATCGAATGCCCCCGTGTTCACATTGCCTGCCTGGGCACAGACGATTGTCGGCCCTTTGCAAGCTGCAAGCGCGCGATTGAAAGCGCCCAACTCAATCCGTCCCTCACTATCTGCGCTGACAGTTTTGACGTTTTTGACGCCTAGGCCCATGAGGCGAATTGCCGAGCGCACGGTCGCATGGCAGCATTCGCCGCATATCACATTGATGTGCGGCGCGCCCTGTAACCCGTCTGCCTCCACATCCCAACCTTGTTTTTGCAGTACGGCATTTCGGGCGATGGTCAGGGCGGTGAAATTCGCCATTTGCGCGCCCGTGACAAAACCCACGCCGGACTCCTTTGGCAAACCGAGCAAATCCAGCAGCCATTTTGCGACAATTTCCTCTATAACGGAGGCCGCCGGAGAAGTGCTATATGCCTGCGCGTTCTGGTCCCATGCCGAAGCCAGCCAGTCAGCGGCAACGCTTGCCGGCGTGGAGCCGCCGATGACGAAACCGAAATAACGAGGACCGGCGCTGCTGGCCAGACCTCTTTCCGCGCCCTTTATCAGCATTTGTATGGCGGCATCCGGCGATTCGCCGTCGTCGGGAAGGTCCGCATTCACAAGTGAAAGCAGTTCCTCGCGCGAGGCCTGCGCTCCCGCAGGCAGATGCGGCAGCTTTTCGCGGTAATCAAGCGCGGCTTGCGCTGCGGTCAGGAGAATTTTATTGTCAGACATGGCGGGCCTTACTCCTTCGGCGCGGTGAGGGGGCGCAGGCTGGCGTTTACGGGGTTTTCAAGGACGGCTTCGCGCTCTTTGGCTCTTTCGCAGAAGTATTCCTGCGCGCGGAATTTGCGCTTGCCTTCCGACGAAACCTTGCGATAAGAGCCGTCGGGCAGCAGCGTCCAGGCGTTTTGGTTGTCCTTGAAATACTGCGCGAGGATGTCGGCCACCTCTTTTTTCGCGCGCTTGTCTTCCACGGGGAACAGCAGCTCCACGCGCTTGTCGAGGTTGCGCGGCATCCAGTCCGCGCTTGAAAGAAAAACCTCGTCGTTGCCCCGGTGCTGGAAGTAAAAAATCCGGCTGTGCTCCAGAAACATATCCACGATGCTGACCACTTCGATATTCTCGCTCAGGCCTTTTACGCCGGGGCGCAGGCAGCAGATGCCGCGTATGTTGAGCCGCACTTTCACTCCCGCCTGCGAGGCGGCGTAAAGGGCGTCGATTATATCCTTGTCCACCAGCGAGTTCATTTTGGCGGTGATGAGTCCGGGCCGCTCCGGCGTGGAGGAGGCGGCTTCGCGGTTTATCAGCTTTATAAGTTTTTGCCGCAGCCCGAACGGGGCCACCTCTATTTTGCGCCACGAGGCCGGTTCCGAATAGCCGGTAAGCATGTTGAAAAACGCGGCGATGTCCGCCGTGATGTCTTCTTTCGCCGTAAAAATGCCGATATCGCTGTAGAGTCTGGCGGTCTTGTCGTTGTAATTTCCGGTGCCGAGATGCGCGTAGCGGCGGATGCCGTCGTCCTCCCGACGCACCACGAGGCAGGCCTTGGAATGGGTTTTAAGGCCGGATACGCCGTAAATCACGTTGGCTCCGGCGGACTCCAGCTTTTTGGCCCAGACGATATTGTTTTCCTCGTCGAAGCGGGCCATCAGCTCCAGCAGCACGGTAACGCGCTTGCCGCCCAGCGCGGCGCGCTCAAGAATGGCGGCGATGGGCGCGTCGTTGCCGACGCGGTAAAGCGTCTGCTTTATCGCCAGCACCTGCGGGTCCTCCGCCGCGCGGGCCATGAAAGTTTTTACCGAATCGAAACTTTCATACGGAAGATGAACCAGCATGTCGCGCTCGCGCAGCAGTTTCCAGATGTCCTGCCCGCTCTCGATGGCGGACACTTTTCGGGGCCGCCACGGCGGACGTTTTAAATTTTCAAAGCCGGACTGGAAGGCCAGTTGGGAGATGCCCTTGAGGTCCAGCCATTCGCCGCAGGTTATCACGTCCGCCGACGACAAATCCAGCGAGCGGGAAAGAAACCGGTAAATATCCTCGGGTGCGGCGATTTCCAGCCTTGTTATCCTGCCGCGGCGGCGCAGGCGCACCGCGCTTTCCATCGCCTTGAGAAAATCCTCGTCCGCTTCCTCGCCCAGAGTCAGCTCTGCGGCGCGGGTCAGCCGGATAAGGCCTTTGGACACTATCTCGTGCCCCAAAAACAAATCGTGCGCGAAAAGCGCCAGCGCATCCTCCAGCAGCATGTAATGCAGCCCTGACCGGGCGGGCAAAGTGACCATGCGCGCCAGTCTCGACGGGACTTCCACCGCCGCGTATTTCAGTTCGCGCGTTTTCCGCGATTTCAATCCCGCCACGAAATACATCTTGAGATTGGCCAGATGCGGCATATTCCTGCCGGGCCGCAGGGCGAGCGGGGTCAGCAGGGGGAAAAGCTGCCGCTCGAAAAATCCGCGCAGATAGTTCAACTGCGCCGAATCCGCCGCTGTTTCGCGGACGCGGACTATGCCTTCGCGCTCAAGGGCCGGCGCGATTTCGGCGGTGAACAGCCCGCTCTGGTCCGCTATCAGCGCGGCGGATTTCGCGCGCACCTCGCGGGAAACAGCGTCCTGCGCGTCCAGCCGGGGCACGCGCACCATGAAAAACTCGTCGAGATTGGAGCTTACTATTCCGGCGAATTTGAGGCGTTCGAGAACCGGCGCGTCCTTGTCCGCCGCCTGCGCCAGCACGCGGCGGTTGAATTCAATCAGCGAGAGTTCGCGGGTGATATATTTTTCTGCGGTCATACAAGTGCGGATGCCTGCCTGATGGTTATGGGATAGCCGTAAATATCCGCGAAAAAGTCCGACTTTGCGTACAGGCTCTGGCGTTCCAGCGACAAATCGCCCGCTTCTTCGGGAACCAGCAGCAGATACGCGTCGTCGCGGCGCTCGACCTTGAGGTCTTTTATGCGCTGCTGATGGCTGTTGTCGAGCGCGTCGGCCACCCGCAGAATGGAAGCCAGCTTGGCCACTATGGTGCGGTCCGCGCGCGGCAGCGACATGTAGGCGATATGCGTCGGTTTGGGCAGCGAGCGGCGGTGGTAGCGCACTATGTTGGCCACGATGTCCTTATGGCTTTTACGCAGTCCGAAAATCTCCGCCGCCTCGACGAGATACATGGAATGCTTGTGATGGCTTGAGGGGGAGACGTAGATGCCGATATCGTGCAGCAGGGCCGCTATTTCCAGCAGCTTGCGCTCGGTGGGGCCGAGACCGTGCTCTTTTTGCAGCTCGTCGTAAATCCTGAGCGAAAGCGCGGCGACGTTGAGCGCGTGCGCCTCGTCGTAGCGGTATTTCTTGCCGAGGCTTTTGGCGGAGTTGAGGACCTGGCGCGATATTTCGCTGCGGCGCGCGCCGGACATCATCTGGCCCACTTCAAGCAGCACGCCGTCGCGTATGCTGGCGAGCGGCACGATTATATCCTCGGCTTTGGTCTCGGCCAGGAAAATCGAATAAATCAGCAGCGAAGGATAGAGCGTTTCCGCCTCCGTGTAGGGGAGGGAAAGCTTGCGCGCTATCTCCTCGGGCGAGGCTTTGCCGAGGTTTTTTACCAGTTCCAGAAAATCTTTTCGCGGAACGCGCGATCGCGGCGCTCCGTCTTCGCCCGCGGTCTCGCGCGCGACGGCGCGCATATCCCCGCCGGCGGCGATGAAAGTGTCAATGTCAGAAAGTTTGAGCTCGCGCGAGAGGTCTTCGAGGATGGTGCGCAAATGGCGCTTTAGTATGCGTTGTATCGCCGCCGGTTCGAGCCGGGTGGTGGTCAGGTTCTGCGGCAGGCGCACCGAGCCCAGCGGCAGCGAGCGCGAAAGTTCCACCTTGTCCCTGTTGAGCAGCGTGATTTCGGTGGTGCCCGCGCCGACTTCTATCACCAGCGCGTTCACCTGGCGGAAATCCAGAGTTTTCTCCAGTGCGCTCTCCACCGCCATCAAAAGCAGCCGGTTCTCCTCCATGCCCTCTATGACTTCCACGTCTATGCCGGCGCGGATGAAAATCTTGTCCACAAAATTGTCGCGGTTGGCGGCGTCGCGCACGGCGCTGGTGGCGATGGCGTGCACCTGTTTTGCGCCGTAGCCGGTTATGACTTCGCGGTAGTTGGCCAGAATGGCAAGACACTCGCGCATAGTCTCGGAGGAAATTCGACCCGAGGTGAAAACGTCCTGCCCCAGCGAGACGGGCTTGGAGAGATTCTCCAGCGTGCGCGCGCCGGCGGGGCCGACTTCCGCCACCGCCATGCGTATGGCGCTGGAGCCGATGTCTATGACCGCTACGGGAACCGGGGCTTGAGCGTCCGGCATTTTATTCCCTGTCCGCCGCCATGCGGGCCGCGCCCATCACCGCGGCCAAATCGCCGAGTTTGGCGGGCACCACCTGCACGTTTTTGGCGAGCACGGATAAGGCGTGGGCTTTCATGCCTTTGACGGCTTCGGGCAGGATGACGTCGCCCAGCGCTTCTATCATGCCGCCGCCCAGCACTATCATTTCAGGGTCTATGATATTGACCACGGTGCCCATCGCCAGCCCCAGTTGCCGGGCTTTGAACTTGACGAGTTCGCGCACCTCCGCGTCAGCCTGGACGGCTTTGGCCAGCACGCCGCTTTTCATCGCGCGCAAATCAGTGCCGGCTTTGGCCAGCAGCGCCGGCGCCTTTCCCCTGGCCGCGAGCACGGCGGCCTCGCCGGAAACGGCAAGCCGCGCCACCAGCGCTTCCAGGCAGCCGCGGTTGCCGCAGCCGCAGGCAGGACCGTTGTATTCAAGGCAGATGTGCCCGAACTCGCCCGCCGCGCCGCTGAATCCCCGGTAAAGCTTGCCGTCGAGTATCAGCGCGCCGCCGATGCCGGTGCCCAGGAAAAATCCCGCCACGTATCTGCGCCCTTTGGCCGCGCCGAAGCAGTACTCGCCGTAGAGGCCCATATTGACGTCGTTTTCCACGGCGGCCTTCACGCCGAACTCTTTTTCCAGCCGGCGGCCCAGAGGATAGCCGTCGAGAAACGGTATGTTCGGCGAATGGACGACGATATTGTCATCGGCGTTTATCACGCCGGGGCAGCCCGCGCCTATGCCCGCGATATCGCAGGCGGAGATTTTCGCTTCGTCCATGACATGGCGCACCAGTTCCGTGACGGTGTTGAAAAAATAGCGCTCGCCCTCGTCTATCACCGTGCGCGCCTTGGCGGAGGCGACCAGCCTGCCGGCGGCATTGACCGCGCCAGCCAGTATCTTGGTGCCGCCGATATCGAGTCCTATGCGGAAATTCTTTTTAGCCATGAGTCCCCCCTGCGGTGAATTATTGTTTCATTATAGCTTTTTGCCGTCGTGCTTATAAGGTAGAATTCAGTTATATAATAACCGTCACGGAGGAGCATCGTGCAAGACAACGGCAAGCCTTTCAACCGGCAGGAACGCATACAGATTCTGCGCAAGTCCAAGCCCTACCGCAAAGCCTATCAGGATTTCGAGTTTCTCAACAGGGATGAATTGCGCCCTCTGCGCCTGCAGCTCGAGCTGATGAAGCCGGAATTCATACTTAAGGAGAGCAACATAACCTCCACGATAGTCTGCTTCGGCAGCGCGCGCATCTGGTCCAAAGAGGACGCGCTGGCCCGGATAGCGGCGGTCTCCAAAGCGTGCAGGCTGGACCCGAAAAATCCGCAGCTCTGCAACAAGCTGGCTTCGGTCAAGCGCCTGCTGAAAATGTGCAAATTCTACGAAATAGGGCGCGAATTCGGGCGCATCGTCGCGCAGGAAGGACAGGGCCGGTTCCTCATCGTAACCGGTGGCGGCCCCGGCATAATGGAAGCCGCTAACCGCGGCGCTTACGAAGGGGGGGCGAAAAGCATTGGGCTCAACATCACGCTTCCCATGGAGCAGGGGCCCAACCCGTACGTGTCGCCGGAATTCGCGTTCCGCTTCCACTATTTTGCCATACGCAAGATGCATTTCATGATGCGCGCGAAGGCGCTGGTGGTTTATCCCGGCGGCTTCGGCACCTTCGACGAGCTGTTCGAGGCGCTCACGCTGGTGCAGACCGGCAAAAAACATCATTTCCCCGTAATTCTCGTCGGCAGGAAATACTGGACCGACATCATAAACTGGGACGCCATCGCCCGCTACGGCGTAATCTCGAAAGAAGACCTCAAGCTGTTCCATTTCGCCGAGACCGCCCGCGAGGCCTGGAAAATAATCAGCGATTTCTACAAGCTGGTGTGACGCGTCGTTAAGGCGTGGCGGCTGCATGAAGAAACTGTCGGTGTTTGTGCTGCTTTCGGCAATTGTACCGCCGGCGCCGTCTGCGGCGGCCAGTCTCCGGCCCTGCGCCGTATGCGGAGCGTTTTACAGCGCGGATGCGGATACGCTCGCCGCGCAGGCCGGGGGCTTCATCGCCGGCGCGACAGCCACCGTGAAAACGGAAGGCGAAATTGTCGGCGTGCTGGCGCCGCACGCGGGATACGAATTCTCCGGCAAAACGGCGGGCGAGGCCTTCGCCAGAATAGATTCGGATTACGATACGGCGGTCATTATCGGCACGGCGCACCATGCGCCGGTGAAAGCCGCCGCGCTGTCCGACGCGGATTTTCAGACTCCGCTGGGCGCGGTTTCCGCCGACGCTGCGCTGATAAAAAAACTGGCCGCGGATAAAGCGCTTTTTGAAATTTCCGGCGAGGCTCACGCAAAGGAGCATTCCGTCGAAGTCCAGCTTCCATTCCTGCAAAAAAAGCTGAAAAAACCGTTCAAGCTGGTTCCCGTGATAATGAATACAGGAGACTATGAGACAGCCGCCGCCGCAGGGCGGGCGCTGGGCCGCGCGCTTAAAGGCAGGAAGGCGCTCATAGTCATCTCCAGCGATTTGTCGCATTATCCCTCCGCCGCCACCGCCCGCCGCGTGGACGAAACCGCGCTGGCCGCCGTGGAAACGCTCGACAGCGGGTATTTTTATCTGGCGGACCGCATATTGCTGGGACACGGGGAAGCGGGGCTGGAATGCGCGGCCTGCGGCGCCGCCGCGATTATCGCCGGAATGGAGGCGGTGAAAGAACTTGGCGCGAACCGGGCGGCCACCGTCAGATACTCAAATTCCGGCGAGACCGGCGACCCGCGGCGCGCGGTGGGCTACGGCGCGCTGGTTTTCACAAAAGCCAAAACGCCATCGAAGTTCGAGTGGAAGCTGAATGCCGCGGATAAAAAAATCCTGCTGGCCGCCGCGCGGGAAGCGGTAGCCTCCCGTCTGACCGGCGCGCGGTTTGGCGCCGTCCTTTCCGACAGTCCTGAACTGAACCTGCCCGCCGCTGTTTTCGTGACCATCACCAGAGATGGCAACCTGCGCGGCTGCGTCGGCGCGACCGGGCCGCGCGGCACGCTTTACGATTCTGTTGCTCATTTCGCCCGCGCCGCGGCGTTCGAGGACGGGCGTTTTCGTCCGGTGGAACAATCCGAACTGGAAAAGCTGCGGTATGAAATAGCCATTCTCTCCGTTCCCGAACCCGTCGCTTCCCCGTCGGCAATAAAGCCCAAAACGCATGGCGTCGCAATTTCGCTGGACGGACGCGCGGGGCTGTTTCTGCCGCGAGTGTGGGACTCTCTGCCGGACAAAGCCGGTTTCCTGTCCGAGTTATGCGAACAAAAAGCCGGACTCCCGCGCGATTGCTGGAAAAATCCCCGTGCCAAACTTTCCGTTTTTACGGTCTATTCGTTTGAGGACGCTAAATGAAGATGGCGGAATTTGAAAAACTTGTCGAGGCCGCCGTGGCGGACCTGCCTGAATTTTTCCGTGAAAAAATGGCCAACGTGGTAATCACCGTGGAATACAATCCGCCGCCGATGCGCAGCCGCGGCGAAACGCTGCTGGGGCTTTACGAGGGGATTCCGCTCAGCCAGCGCGGCGTCTGGTACGCCGGCGCGATGCCGGATAAAATCACGCTGTTCAAACGCCCCCTCGAAACCGGCTGCAAAACGCCGGAGGAAATGCGTGCGCGCGTCAGACACACCGTAATGCATGAAATCGCCCACCATTTCGGCATTTCCGACGAAGAATTGCTGGATAAAGGCTTATATTGAAAAGCGCGCGCAGGCCGCCAGGCCCGCGCGCGCTTTTTCGTTCCAATGTGTTTTGCTCAGTTCCCGCCCCATTGCCGCACGTTGCCCACGTCCACATGCGTGAAACTCGGGTAGGAACCCACGCCGCCGGCACGCAGGCTCAGCGCATATCCCCGCACCTGGGACGGACTGACTCCTTTGACCACTATGTCCGCCGCCCAGCCCTTCATGTGCAGGCTCCGGCTCGCGCCGCCCACCTTGTTATTGCTGGACAGACTGCGGTAGCCGCTGTTGAGGATAATGCCCTTGTGTCCGAATTTCTTGTCTATCGAACCCAGTATCTCGACAAGCCTGGCGGGAACATTCATCGTCTCGCCGGTGCGCCGGTCGGCAAAAACAGCTTTCAGCTGTTCGAGCACTTCCGGCTTGACCTTGCCGCTGCCGTCGCGGTATTCGCCGCTGAATTTCTTGCCGGTAACCGAGGTGATGTTCAGCTTGCCGTCGCCTTTGAGGTCCTCGGGCAAATCCTGTCCTTTCGGTTCGGCGAAACGGCCGTCCGGGCCAGGCTTGAAGTCCGGTTCACGATATGTGCCGCTCTCGGGGTCGTCGCCGGGACTTTCAGGGTCGGCGCTTAATTGCGCGGCCTCTTTGGGGCTGTAGCCCTGCGACTCCCAGAATTTCATTTCGTCCTGCGTTTGAGCCTTGCAGGCGCGTTCGGCCTTGCGTTCCGCGGCGGCTCCGCGGCCTCCGCCTTTTTCCAGCTTATACTGCACGCAATCGTCGAAATCCTGCTTTATCCGGGATTCGGCCTGCTCCTGGGTCATGCCCTTGGCGGTGTACTGGCTTATGACGTCGTCAGCGATACCCTTGGCGGTTTTGGGGTCCATGCCTTCCTGCCGGTACAAATCCGCGACCTGCTCCCGCTGCGCGGCGGGTTTTTCCGCCGGGGATTGAGCATCGGAAGAAGGCTTCGCCGGCTCGGCAGCGGACCCATCTGCGGGCGGCGCCGGTTCCGGGACGGAACTTATCTTCGGCTCCGGGACAGCGCTCATCTTCGGCTCAGGGACGGCGCTCATCTTCGGTTCGGGAATTTTGCCGGCCGGCTGGGCGTCCGGAGATTCCAGCTTTGCGGAACCCCAGTTCGCCGCACGGGAGGGAATGAAACAGACGGTTGAAATAAGCAGTGCCAAAACCATAGTTTTCATAAGATTAGCATACGCTGAACCTGTGCAGCCGCAATGGCCAAAGGACCTAGCGGCGATATAGGTCCTTTGGCCCATGCCGCTGAAGCGCTGCACTGTTAATATACAGGACAGAAATGCAATACTTTGCTTAGAGCCTGTCTAAAGTCTCTCTTTCGCCGCAAAAGCGCCGTTTGCAGCAGAATACGGAGACTTTAGACAGGCTCTTAGGGAGTTCCAAATGTTGAAGCTACTGACGATTGCGGCAATATTCCTTAATATCGGCGCCTTTCCGGCGCAGTGCGAAACATCTGCAATAAAAGCGCTGGTACTACTTGAGTCTGGAATCGCGCAACCGGCTCCTGAAGTCGCCGAACCGGCCTCGCTGAAGACGACTTCCGCGAATCCCCGCTACTGGGCCGTGGTCAAAGCGCAAAGCAGAGGAGAGAGAACCGCCCTCGCGGAACTGGGGTTTGCCATCGAGGAAATAGCCTCGCAAACGGTTTCCGGCACGGTCAGCGAAAAAAGCCTCGCGAAAATAAAGAGCAGGGGTGTTATCGTCAGCTATGAGCAGCGTATCGAAGAATTCCGCCCCAAGGCGCAGAAAGATTTCCCCCAGCAGGACGCGAAATACCACGATTACGCGCGGACATATTCCGAATTGCAAAGCATAGCGGGGGCGCTTGCGGGCTACGCTTCCCTGTATTCCGTCGGCAAAAGCGCGGAGGGACGCGATATCTGGTGCCTGCGTCTCAATAAAAATGCGAAAAATGACGACGCCGCCTCAGACCCCGGCGCCGTCGTGGTGGGCAATCATCATGCGCGCGAGCATATAAGCGTGGAGATTCCGCTGCGTTTCGCCCGCTGGCTGGCGGACAATAAGGGCAAGTCGGACGTGAAAGCGTTGCTCGACAGCCGCGATATCTATATCATCCCCATGCTCAACCCGGACGGCGCGGAATATGACATAAGGGGCGGCCAATACCATTACTGGAGAAAAACCGCACGCAAACTGCCCAGCGGAGACCTGGGCGCGGATATCAACCGCAACTATGGCTATCTGTGGGGACAGGGCGGCTCATCCCCCGACCCGTCGGCTGATACATACAGGGGCCCTTCCGCATTCTCGGAACCGGAAACCCTGGCGATGAAGCAGCTTTTCGACAGGCATACCAACATCACCACCTGCAATTCTTACCACAGCTACGGCAGCGTGGTGTACTATCCCTGGAGCGGAACCTACGACGACATCCCCGACGCGAAGGATTTGGCCGCGTTCAAAACCATAGCCGGCAAAATAGCCGCGCTTGCCGGCTACAGAGCGGAAAAATCCAGCGATTCCTACCTCTCTACCGGCGACATGAACGACTGGACGTATGCGGCCCACCACGTGTTCTCCTTCACCACCGAGCTGGACGGCAGCGGTTTCTATCCCGGCGCCGCCGCGATAGACAAAGCCGCGCCGGGCAACATCAAAGCCATGCTTTACATGGCGCAGATATCCGACAACCCGCTTAAGGCGAATTGAGAGCGCCATGATAAAATAATCCCGCGCGAACTGCGCGGGGTTATTTCTCCGGTGAAACCGGGAATCAGCCCTTCAGTTCCAGCCTGTAAGAAGCGACCTTAAACGCGGGATAGTATGACTCTTTGGCTTGGCGCAGGCCCTCGTCGCCGAGGTCGCTTTCCTTATTGAGATATTTCCTGACTTGTGCTTTGGGACACCCGCGCTAATTATGGATGGTATTGTATAGCAACTGCTGTTCTTCATCCAGATTCAACAGCTTGCGTTTTTTCTCGGCGGAGCCGGGCGGACTGTAGTTTA